>Ga0209781_1000303_pt1 | contig 12467 bp, 12 predicted proteins | sample WorMetHERISLAND1_3_FD_187386 | JGI IMG/M metagenome (GOLD analysis project Ga0209781, IMG submission 187386) | Marine gutless worms symbiont microbial communities from Max Planck institute for Marine Microbiology, Germany - Olavius albidus HERON... | ecosystem: Host-associated > Annelida >...
CCCCCTGAACCTTCAAACCCGCCTACGCCGCCGGATTCTGTGAGGTGTGATGTATGCAGCAGCAGCAGTCGCCGTCTAGCGGGTCATCAGTGAGTCTGACCGACAGACTAGAGCCAGCTTGTAGACGTTCACTTGAGGCACGTGTTGGTCAGCTGCTGACCGCTGGACACTCGGAGATGTTGACCGACTTGGCTGCTGGCGACGCAGTGCCAGTGTCTGCTGACTGTCCACTAGGACGTGCAGCTGATGATCTCCAGGGCCTTGATGAGTTCGTACAACAGTGTCGACACGATGCAGGAACACTGACCTACCGACTTCCATCGTGTCGCATCAGGTCAGAGTGACCCACAGTGCTTGTAGTACTTGTACCAGTGATGTTAGTCCTTGGCCTTGGCCTTAGAGGTTTGGCCTTGGAAAAAAAATCAAGGCCAAATTTTTTTGGCATAGGCCTACTACAAAATTCACCATTAACTTCATCAACTGGAGCACGGTGACTGGGGTGAATTATATTTCAAGATCCACGTTCCTTACTTACTTACAGTGGGCAATCATGGCCTTGTAAGAGTACTTGAAAAAACAGGATTTCGTTAATTTTATCATAATCCTTTGCATTATGTGATGGCCTTGGCTTTGGTCTTGGCCTTGAGTGTTCTGGCCTTGTTAACATCACTGACTTCAGACTTGTACTTCGCCGAACTTGGTTGTACTAAAGTACAATTTCCGGTTAGTTGTACTTGCGCTGCTATACTTGACTTTCATTCTGGAACATTGCAACATATCATGACAGTACTGAGAAGAACATTGCGACCTACGATATATGCTTACTATTGACAAAATAATCAGTGATGAAATATTTTGACACTTTTATCGCAGCATTGGCAGCAGTATGAGGTATTTGTGTAATGCTATATTGGTTTTTATATAAATTATATGCCTTCAGTGCTTTGAAAGTTTATTTTTGGGTACTGGCCCAAACCAGGGGCGGATCCAGGAATTCGGCTTGGAGATGGCGAGCGCTTTGTGCGAGCCTATAACGGAGGCATGGAGGCTCTGCCCCCAACGGGGTCCAGGGCATGGTCAGAGGGGCGAAGCCCCCTGAAGCTGAAAGACATTCACTTTTTCGATGCCTACAGGAGGGCGAAATTTGGCCCAGTGTCCAGGATTTTTCGGTAGTTTTGAAAGTTGCCCAACAGTCCACAGAGCAAGTGTTTCTTCCCGATAGGTAATCTGACTTAGAAATTGGTTGACCATCTAAAAAGCTGTAATGTGGGACTTGGGACTGAGGAATTTCTAATCAGTGAATACTCGTTCACTTGTGTCGGGTAGCAGGTAACACCGTGTGATTCCATATGGCAGGTGCCGTCCCATAGCTTTGTCATGGAAGTACCATTAAGAGCTATTCATGCCTTTAACGTTTTATGAAAGCCGGTACTGTTGCGCGTTAAGGAGCGATCACAAGTAAATTAAAACATGCAATAAAGCATACACTGAAACTTAAAACAAGTCCTGCAAGACTTGCACAACTGTTGCAGCCCTCATTAGCATTTTGTTTTAGCTTGCAGCCAATGTCGGCGCACCGTTCAGTGCGCCGTCATTGGCAGCAAGCTAAAACAAAATGCTAATGAGGGCTGCAACAGTTGTACATGTCTTGCAGGACTTGTTTTAAGTTTTATTGTATGTTTTATTTTACTTGTGATCGCTCCTTAACAGTTTGTCAGTGCGGCGGCTGGTGTGCCTGGCGTACGAAGCGTTGAGAGAAGTGACCTCCGCTGATGCCAGTTCCCAGGCTGCGGCTGTGATGTACGCCGCTATTAGAGATCTGTTTGAACTGTTCTGTGACATTGTGCCTTTCTACCACCGACAACGTATCACCACCGCACCTCTTCACGCCGGTAGTTTAATGGTTTTATTTTGTATAGTCCAGCGTTTAGTCCTTTCAGTCATAATCTTGCCTAGTAGCGTTTAATTCATGTTGCCAGTAAAGTTATCAGATTATCAATATAGCATTGTTTTCTCCCGCATACCTATTGGATTTGGTCAAACCGGAATTTGCGCCATTCGATCCGCCGACCTCGAAAACTCCACCGTAGAACCAAACATGAAGTGGATATGGCCATTTGAAATTTTCCCAAATGTGAGGTCGTCGGTCGGTCGGTCGGTCGTCAATATATACTTCTTCTTACACTGATCTGTGATCTCATATACTCCTCTTCGCTACGTTAGGAACGTAGCGCGCGAGGAGTAAAAACACGTAAAGCACTCGAGTTAACATTGTCAATTATTATAGATGACTCGGTGGTGTAGTGGTTAGGGCGTCGGCCTTGTGATGGAGATGTCGCCAGTTCGACTCCCGACCAGCGCATTGCTGAGTAGCCTAGGTCAACTCAGCCTTCCATCCCCCCGGGGTAGGTAAATACCAGCCAGGTTAGGGCGGGGCGCGTTCACTTGTGTCGGGTGGCAGGTAACACTCTGTGATCCCATATGGCAGATGACGGCCTGATAGCTCTGTTATGTGAATACCATTAAGAGCTATTGATGCATTTAACTATTTTTATTATTACTATAAAATATTTGGTGAAAGTTGTAGGCCTACTATCGATGATGTGGTGTATTGTCTAGCTCTTCATCATAACAACTGTATGTTCGTCGCTCATCACCTCATCACTATCCGCAAAGTCTTTCAACGGCGACTGTCACCAGCTGCCGGTACCGCCGTGTCGGCCCATCCCACCGCCAGTCCTCGTTCACCGCCCGTAGCTAGCTCTCCCGGCCCCGGGGTCCTTCACGCCGGCTCTAGACGGCTTCACCCCGGCGGCGGCGGCGGCGGCGGCGGAGCTGACGGCGGGAAGCTGATGGACGTCGTGGCGTGGGTGAAGCGGCTTGGAAACGACAGCTTTACACAGCACGTCAACCTCAAGAAACAACAGCTCACCGATCACCTGATCACGGCTAAAGGTTGCTTGCTGACCGATACGTTTACGCTGCGATAAATTTGTAATATTTTTCTGCAGTTAATGTCCATATAACAGCATATACGGTGGCCCAATTCGCACCACACTTCTTTTCAAAAGAAGTGTGAATTGGGGGAAGGTTGTCACTTTGTGGGCCACCGTAAGCATAGGCTAGGTCTATTGACGTCAAGTGCAGTCTTGTAATTAAGAAGAATTATTAATTCGTTAAGATAAGTTAAGAACTGAAGAATAAGTAAGTGTTTTAAGCAAGTCAAAAAATAAGTGAAACTAGAAAATGTTCTCTCTTTTAATCCAAGTCTAGAGAGAGGGTCGGGAGAGAGCTATTCAGCTTTAGCTCAGTTTCGGGTGGAGACTGGCCACCAAACGTATAGTTTAGTGCATTTATGAGCTTAGACGAACACATCTGAGTTTACAAAATAATTGTAGACTAGTAAGATTTTTTTTTATCTCAGAGAGTTTGACAGTTCAGTTACGGTGGCCCGTTAGTGCCACTTATAAAAATTAATTTACCGTAAGCCTAAGTCGTAATAACGACTTTTAATTTGTGATTACGAATTTTTATTTCGTAATTACGACTATCACCAGCTGAAGTTATTTCATAATTACGAAATAAAAATTCGCAATTATGAATTAAAAGTCGTTATTACTAATTAAATTAATTTGAGACATGTACATGTATAAAGATAGGGGGCCTATCGGTGGGGATCTCATGAGGTGGTGAGGCGGATCAGACTGTTGACTGTTGAGGTGCTGGCTTTCAGATAGCGGATGAATTTCAGCCTGTAAAGGATTAAAGCACTGTGAGAGATTAGCAGCAGGGATGATTGCTGACAGGGTGAGTTTCTGTGCAGGGTTTACGTGTATTGCTGACGATGATGGTAAGACGGCTCAGCACGCAGTCAACAACATGCTGCAACATCTGCATCACGTTGCTAGCACCTGGTCAAGAGTTCTACCAACCAACGCTTACTACAAGAGTGTCGGTACGTTCTGCAGATACGTCCGCTTCTTCACAGAAAATAGTCATTTGTTTTTACTCTATTGTCCACTTGCGTTCTGTCAAGATTACTTTATTGAACGAACATGAATTGATGACACAGTCTTAAAATTAGTAATTTTGTTTCATTCCTTCATTCATACATTCATATGTCCATAATCCACTTTGGTTGGACCACTTAGAGGGTTGGAGACAGCTGGTGGCCACATTCTCTTATGGCCATCAGCCTCTATTTTCACACCTTTTATTTTGTTTTTTTCGGGGTGAAAATTTTTTACACTAATATTTAATGTAAAAAATTAATGCTAATATGTGAACACTTTTGAAACTGACCATCCCTCCATCTTACCTTGTATCTTACCTCATAGTTGTAATAAACGTTTATAAACGTTTTTATTTTTCTATAAAAAACTAGTTTTTAACGTTTTATTAATTTTTCCAACGTTTTTTATTTTTAAAAAGTTGAACTGTTAGTGTGAAAATAACGTAGATAATTATCTAAAACACTGACATACACTGAAAAGTCAAAGTGTTTCCCTTAAAATAATAGCAGAATTTTAATTTAGCTTTACTTACTTTTAGTGTTATACCATACCCAATCACGCAGCTGCACCATAAATATTACTATCATTCAGTTAATGTCAGTGATTTAGTCAATAGGCCCTACATCAAAAACAAGTAAAAAGAGGGTAACGTTTTTTATCAGGTTTACAAAAGTTTTTTTTTATTTTTCGGATAAAAACGCGCTTTTAACGTTTTTTAATATTTTTTCCCAACGTTTATTACATCTATGTCTTACCTTGTTTGGCCTTACAGGAGAGCCAGTCATCCTGTGGGACCGAGGGCTTAGCGGATTAGTCCATGAAAAAGCCACCCTTGTTTGTCTTAGTTTATCAAGTCTTCCCTTGAAGGTAGCCTACTGACACTAGGTGCGTCCACCATTTCTTGATGCAAACTTAAAACTATTCCAACATCCTACTGCGAGAAGAAATACTTCCATACTATCTTTAATACATCCTGGTTTCTCTATGCATGGCCTCATCATAGGCTACCGTAGTTATGACGTGTTGCTGGTCGGCCTGTATGTATAGGAAGTCTGTTGAACAGCGCGTTGAAGGACATCATCTCTAGCGTGCTGATGACTGTTGAGTTCAGTGTAGAAGACTGCGTCTGTCTTCAGCGAGTCCTCATGTCCGTCATCGCCGGAGCCACCGACCAGTTTCAACACGCTCGCCGCGACGACCCGGACTCACAGCGCCACGAGTCCGTCGAAGTCACGCTTCAGGACTGCGTCCCGGTCTGGCTGCGGTTCCGCGAGCTGGCCACGTTCTTCGGTCTCGGTCTCGGGGACGTGGTCGACCGCTGGGCCGACGGGAAGGGTCCGCTGGCGGTCCAGCTGAGCGGGGTCGAGCTGCCGCGGCTTGTCGTGGCCGTCTTCGAGAAGACTTCACGCCGCGACGCCCTTGTTGCTCAGCTGCAGAAGGCCGCCGTCGAAGCGGCTTCCGCCAAACAGTGATGACCTTCGCTCCCGTCCTCTCACCACGCCGTCTTTCGTGCAACATCTGGAACTTCGTCAGTACTTTTGGCCGTCAAGGATAACGGGAACACTGTCAGCAAAGATCGAGACTGTAACATACGTGGCACTTTTCAGAACGGAGCTAAGCCCCAAAATGTTAGATGATTGACACCCGTAAGCCTACGTAATTTATACGTAGGCCTATGTTTTTCTCAAGCAGTATGGGCAACAGTGGAAATGGCAGAGGATAGAATAAGGAAAGGGAAAGAAGGGAACGGTTAATCCCCAAATTTTAGACCAAAATGCGCCGAAGAATGAGACAATAATTTGTGATCAAAAAGAGAATCTTAATTGGTCTCATACCGGGCTTCTATACTCACGGAGCATAACATTTGTTGTGCGTAACCTCTTTACCGGCAGTAGGCCTAATCAGTTACAGTTGTCGCCATTTAACGGAGTGTTGTTAATAGAATAGACTGATATAAAACGGCTGGATGGTCGTCTGATACAGTTATAGTCACCCAGTCATCATAGGCCCTACAAGAATGACCATTTTTTGACAAATAAGACTACTTAATGTACGACATCTTTCCATTGTTATAGTTGTATCGTAGGCTGAATTTCCCGAGTCACTGGCTCTAGGGAGACCTTCACAACGTAAATGTCTCTTAAAGGTAAGTTAGGTAACTCGACCCCACCAAAAGTAGTGCTATAGTCGAGGGTAGACCTGTCTTCCTAAGAGGCTATAGCGTTCTGTAATAACTGTAATGTATGCGTCTTATCTATATCGAATGTAGGCTACCAAACCCCACAATCCAGCCATCTACCGCAAGTCGTCACATTTCCCCCTTATTGCGAGTGTTTTCGTCATAGGCGTTGGAACCGGGGACAGATGATGCAGGTGTCCCCAATTTTCGCCATGGAGGAGCATTTGAAGTAAAATGCTTCCACAGTTTTCGATATCAGGCAACAAGCGTTGTACCATTATTAACATGAGTAGGTCTAGCATCTTGTAGCAAAAGATCTTATCAGAATCGCCAATGACTTGCTGTTTGTTTAGATGTCATTTCTTAATAGAATGCTGACCCTGGTGAGCTTCAATTGCGTTAATTACTCAGTCGTGGTTGCCCTATGTACAGTAGGCCTACTGAGAATAAACTTCATACGCACGCATGCAGTGAATGGTGCCTGCAACGGCATATTGTGTATGGAGACAAAATAAGCTACAGCTGAAACGAAATGGTTGAAATGATGCAATGCAATTACTTAATACAATTAACACAACATCAGGAAAGGGAAAAAGCTGTCAGCATAACAATCAACTATTCTTACGGACAATGTAAAACACATACACATGACAAGTGTTACGCAGTTACTACTACAGCATCAGTATTCAGTGACAACAAAATCAAATATTTACAGAAAGTTAAACCTGGCTCTCTTTCTGTACAGCCGCATTAGGCGCATTATACACCAAGTCCACTCTGCACAAGTATATAGCCAAGAAACTGCAACCGCTAACTACGGCAAACGGGCAAAATCGAATATCTAGGGGAGAACAAAGATTTTAGCACGCAACAGCATATGCTGAGTGTGCTATATGCTATCGCCCGTCCATCTGTCTGTCTGTCCGTCTGTCACACGGGTGGATCAGTCGAAAACGGTTGAAGTTAGGATCATGCAATTTTCACCATACAGTAGCCCCATCCCTCTGCTTTTTGCGGTATAATAAGTTTCATCCAGAAATTCCGACGGGATCCCCCCGAGCAGGGGCATCAAACAAGCTATTTTCGTAGTTCCAACGCTAGGTGGCTACCCAAGTTAGTCATTCTATCGCAGCTACTTCAAACGTATTCACTTCACCAGGTGGCGGGACTGTCGCGCGCTAACCGTGGCGTATTTCTTGTTCTAACTATCTCGGGTTAAACTAGAAAGGCAGTCAGAAACCGAAACCTCCGCCAGGTGTGCGCAACGCCGCCCGCAACGAGTCACGTGACGTCATCGGCCATCGATTGCCCATTTTCCATTTCCTATAGGTGCTCTATTGGAACCAAGTATCTCCAGCCATTTTTGAGATATTCGGCTGCAACTCATGTTAACGATCACACACACCAACAAACACGACGAATCGTAATACCTCCTGGCGGATATTACAAATCAATTTAAATGGAACAACAGGAAACAAAAGCATGGCGACAGCGTAATAATCAACCGGTCCAATGTCATGTAGGCTAAGTAGCACTCCATCAGTTTCAACAGAAGACATCATCAGAGTCAGACTGTTGGAGACCACCAGCTGTTCAGGATAATCTTGAAAATGGCCAGTCAAACGGTTTTGTGTGTAGGCCTATATAATTCAGCCTATTTTCTGAGCGTTGATTTTTTGGGCACAAGTGACTCGGCTCCTAAAAATTAACTACACAAATTGATTAGAAAACAACCTTTATTGGTGTTTTTGTTATTTTAAAATACAAATAATAAAGGTTGTTTCTAATGAATTATAAATATAGTTTACTTTGGTTCAACCAATGTGTTTGTCCAAAGATATTCTCCAAAAATGTTGCTAATATGAAGTTTATGCAACAACTAGAGCAGATCGGTACATTTTTAACAAGCTCATAATATAATTACAAGACGCTGTTATGAGTTGTCACAGCCACACTCTAGATGGCAGCAAAGTGTTGCTCAAGTGACTGCAACATTGACTTGGACTCGGAGTGGTCGGCGAATGCTTCCAGCGACCGCTTGACGGCAACGTAACTCGTCTGTAGGTCTCCGATCTGTCAGCACAGACATCATCGCACACAGATCCACACATCACAGATGATATGAACATTGGACACAGCCACATGGCGGCATGCACACAACATTATAAAAGCACTAACAACCCACAGAAAATTTATGCTGCAGGGAAAACCTCTTCACTTTCCTAACTCTCACCTTCATAACTATTTTTATTGGAATACTTTTACTCTATCATTCTCCAACTTCTGTATATCTGCCCATTTTTGCCATTGCAGGGGCATTTTCCACATCTGGAATTTGGTCATTCATATACAGTCGTACATTTTCTGGCCTTTTTGTTCTTTTTTGGTCCTGCATTTTCGGGTGACCCGCATATACAGGGTGTTTAGTTAATATCTCAACAATTTTTATAACAAAAGTTAACGCAACTATTTCTTATTCATATCTACATATAACTGCCAAATTATGTTATATTAACACAACGTTTGATTAAATTATGCCATGTAAATTTTACGCCTGCGTTATGTACTGTAAAATTGATACAGTCAATACAGATACAGAGGCACAGTTTTATCTGCAGCTACGAGTAGTACAATATTGTGTCAATCAAAGATGCTTTCATGTGATAAAGTGCAAACCTTGTCAGCAAGCAGAGAATAGTTGTAATGCGACTCAAACAGATGGGACGATATGTTGAACGAAGCTTGGAAGAAAGACCTTGCCTGTATTACAGACAGCACAATCAATAGAGTTAACATATCTGATGCATATGCAATAATACAAAACATCACTCTGACTATTCTAGCTTCTCTACAGACCTACTTTACAATCATCTGACATTACCATCCTTCAGTCTCGCTCCAGTCAGCAGATGGGTCTTTCCAGTTTCTGGCATCAACAATCAACATGGAACGGTCGTTCCACCCAGCATTCCTCTGGGCCTGTATTTCACGTGAGGCTATTTCATTACACTTAAAACAGGTTAAAAGACCGCAGTCCAGAGACTGCAGTCAACTGCATCAACCACTGAGCTGACTTGATTGGACTTGTAGCAACATCGAATTCTAAGCTGCCAATTTTCATAGTGAAAATTTAAATAAGGCCAATTATTAAGGGGCCGCAACAAATGACTTACTTGGCCTAGCAAAAATGTACCAATGAACAGTGTCATGTGAACAGTCAGAATAACGGAACATGTGAACTAACTGTTTATAATAATAGACAAGATTGAATAAGTAAATTCACCAAACACTTATACCAAGTAACACTTTACATGTACTTAACTTGTTGGTTAAAATATCTTATGCATTTTATCAATTATTTAAAAAAAATCTGGCCAGCCAACTGTCACATTTTTTTCCAGTAAGGCCCGCCTATCCAGATTTGGAGACCCCCTAATTAGCATGAGGTCCAGAGACTCTTTCACAAATTTTCTGTTAGGCAGCGTTATCAGGGGCTTGGGGATTGTTTGAGCCCCCTAAATTGCAAGTGTCTAAAGGAAAAGGAAGGATAATGGAAGGAAGGGGAGATGTGATAATGCTTAGTTTGAGTCGCAACTAAATTTTTGGACCAGTGCCTCCTATGGTTTTCCTATATGTGACAGACTAAGCTCATTAGCTTTCAGTTCTTGGATATACATTATGCACTGTGGTATTATATGTAATTGTTCCTACCATTTCAACACGTCCCTTCCTTGACTCTAAGACTCCGAGGTTATTGTATGCCTCTGAATGATCATTGTTTGATGCCAGCGCCATGCGGAAACATTGGTACGCCATCCCTGAGTCACCAATACCCTGTCAACATGAGTACTGAGATCAAGAATTGCTACAAGATATTTAACAGCATCATTTTAAAACAGTTTATATGATCAACAGTTTGCAAGATCAGTAAATAAGCAAATATTCTTTTGCTGCTGCTGCTGCTGCACCTACGACATCCACCACGACCACTACTTTTAACTATCCAATTTTCCAGAAGCATAATATATTCTTTTACTACTACTGTTGCAACTGCTACTGCTACTGCTACTACTACTACCAGTCTACCACTAATCTCCATCATCTCCACTACTATTTTTAACCGGCCAATTTTCAGAGTTACCCCTGGTTAGGCTAGATTCCCTAAAAGTGAAATTTAGAGAAGTATTGAGCAGCACTTTTAGAAGCTAGATGCCTTTCTTGTCATCCAACTGACAGCAGCACAGCAAAATTTAATGGACATGAGAGACTGGATGTTTTAATGTTACGGTCATCAGCTGTAAGTGAGGTGACTAACCAGTGAGACGTGTCCGATGTTGTACCAGACATCAGCGATGTTGTCATCCGTTGCGATGGCAAGAGCTCTCATGAAACAGTTGAACGTCATGTCGTACTGCTGGGCATAGAAACAACAGAGACCGAGGTTGTTGTACAGCTCTGCGTTGATTACTCCCATCTGTAGCAGCCGCCTGACACAGCAACACTGTCATTCAGCACTCTCATTCACACATAATTAACTGTTGTCATATCAGTTTGTGAAAAGGTAAAGGTGAAAGAAAACGTATAGGTCAGGGTACTTGCTATAGCACTGCTTACATAAGTTAGACCAAATCACAATTTTTGAATTATACAGTGTGAGTCAAATCCCCTCTCCCCGAGGTTTTCTGACATTTTCCCAAACAGTTGGGAATTTTTAGTCTAAATTTTACACGCCTATTATACGTTCCTATCTATGTTAGACTACAATTTTTTTATTCAATTATCTTCATTCTCCAACTATGACGAAGTTATGCCATATTAAGTGCGACCACCCAGCGTGCGTTTCGGCCGATGGTGGACATTTTGAGCATATAATATGAACTGGGTGGTCGTGCTTAATATGGCATAACGTTGTCAAAGTTGCAGGTAACTGAATAAAAATTCGTAGTCTAGCATAGATAGGAACGTGTAATAAATGAGTAAAATTTGGACTAAAAATTTCCAACCGTTTGGGAAAAAATGTCAGAAAACCTCAGGAAGGGAATTTTTTGATTCACACTGTAAGTCTGACATCCTTTGGCCTGTCCCAAGGGGACCTGTGCATCCCAGGTTCAGAACAAATGCAAACGGAAAACTGAAGGTCAATAAGATAACCAAGGTTCACCCAGAGAGTGGGTAATAAAACAGTGTATATGTATAGATGGAGAAGTAGATGACCGATAATAGTTGAGGGCGATCTCCGGCTGATCGGTGTAGAAGTGATGTGTGGCAATGCAAGCGATTGCTTCAATGCACATGTTGTCCTGATGAAGCACGTTCTTGTACTCGGCCACGGCAGTTTTCATGTCATTCAGACCCTGCATCATCATCATCATAATCATCATCCGCACTGTTGTCATCATCAGTAGCAGCCAGAGTAATTTACATTAACGAGAATAGAAAGGGAAATATCCATTAACGGAAAAATTTTGATTCCGTTAACAGGAACAGAAACGGAAAAAAATAAGAAAAATGGAACAAAACGGAAACGGAAAATTTGAAACGGAAACTGATAAATTTGGCTATATCCATTTCGTTACCATTGTATTTCCATTTCATGTCATCAATGCAGGATTTTATGTTACATAGCACGATAGCAGTGACTTCTTTGTTGAGCAAAAGTTTACAATGCACAAATAAAAACAACATGCATAGCAAAAATTAGATAGACTATGAATTTAAAAGAAAATTGGGTGCACAGCTATTCTATGCATGTCATTATTTTGGTTTTTCAACTATAGTTGGGATCAAATGTTAGTGGTTTAATTAAAATGGAGACAGAAGCTAAAAATATTTTACAACTTAAATCATACTGCATGGCAGCAGCTGTGACAGTCTTTCTGAAAGTTTAATATTCTGTCAGAATCTAACAAAAATTAACAATCTTAGAAGAGAACAGTTTAGATAAGCAGACTAAGTTATGTACCTCATGTACTCGCGCCTGTCCAAGCAGCAGACTGACTTCCTGCGGGAACTTGACAAGTCCTTGTTTGTAGACGTCAATGGCAGCAAGTGGCTGATCCAAGCGGATGTAGACCTTGGCCAGGTAGAGATACGTGTCAATCATAGGCTGATCAGCAATTGCTGACTTGAACTGTCTCTCCGCGTCTCGGTACATTCCTAGTCTACACACCACAGTGCATGTTCAAATTACTATATAGCAGCAGCAGCAGCATCAGCAGTAACAACAACAACAACAACAACAACAGTACACGGTAAACGGGCATTCGCCCCCCCCC
>Ga0209781_1000305_pt1 | contig 12434 bp, 7 predicted proteins | sample WorMetHERISLAND1_3_FD_187386 | JGI IMG/M metagenome (GOLD analysis project Ga0209781, IMG submission 187386) | Marine gutless worms symbiont microbial communities from Max Planck institute for Marine Microbiology, Germany - Olavius albidus HERON... | ecosystem: Host-associated > Annelida >...
CACTGTAGAACCACACAGATGTAGATACCACGGTAGAAACACACAAGTATGAAGCCAAGGGTATATGCAACAAATGTAGTTGAGATGACTGTTATAAACTTCGTTCCACTGTGGTAAGATACTCAAAAAGAGCATCTTTGATTTGACGATCGTCTTTCTTTGTGATATTACAGCCATCAGATGGAGCTAACAGTAAGTGTTCACTAACGCTGGTATGAAACTGATCATGAGAAAATAAGCCAATAGATTTGATTCTTTCATTCTATCTAACTGTCGCCGTAAATATAGCCAGTGAACTATTGGTACGTTTCAGCGTAAATGTAGCCACTTCCTAGTATAAATTATGGCAAAAGTTCCGTATCGGAACTTCATTTTTTCCTAAATATAACGACGGTTATCAATAACATAATAATTAAGAAAGGTATAAATTACCTTCTAAGTGACGGGAAAAGTACCGCCAGAAGCATATATTACCTTCATTCGCGGAGAGTAAACGACAGGTGACATTCCCTGAAACTGACACTGAAGTTCCGATGTGGAACTTTTTCCTAAATTACATTTTTATTGTAAGCCGTATTATTATGTATGTTCTGGCTTTCAGATAAAACTCTTAGCTATATCCATATAGTATCTGCAGCAAAAATGTAGCCGATGGACTATAGCTTCTGGCGATATAAAGTTTTATGTGGTTATGTCATTCGTTAACCAGGCCTTACTGAGCTCGACAGCGGCCGACTCGCCACACTAACCATGTCTGTATTCACCGTGTGTTTGTGTCACTTTTGTAGCTCAACGTAAACATGAAGTGGAAAGGATTCGACAGCAGTTTCCCAACAAGATTCCAGTGTGTAATTTTATTTTGTTTACTAATAGTAAGCATCATTGGGACAGTTACTTACTAAAAACAGTTGACTGCATATACTAGTTACTTGCTGAATCCACTGATGGTTGGACATTTGTCATTTGTCGTGTAAAAATCCTTCTCCATAGTAGGCATGGTAGTGTTTAAGGATGCAGCTTTCGAATTTTTCCGTAATCAATAATCTAATGTGTTTTAATCGGTTAATAATCGATAATCAAATTTTCATTTAACATGTCGTAAGTAAACAAAACATTCGCTGTTGCAGTCAGCCCACGTCAAGCCTGTATCCAGCCGGCGCAGCTGCACGTTGCCGATATGCACTGTTTCTCTTTATTATAGCACATGTTAGAGATTGCGGGGTGAATGAAGAAGTGGGAAGTACTTTTAATAGCAACACAGTCTGTTGTCACCGCGGCAGCCATGACGGTGGCAGACTAAGTCGAATGATGGGTGGTCTGCCACAATAGGCATCTGTTAGAGACGCGCTGGCATGCCTGCAGATGGCATGGTACACCTAACTGAGTTCCGAGGAAACAGCCATTCCCAGAGACGTCAATTTAGACAAACACACTGTAGTCGTGCCGTGTCGGTTCTGTCGGCCACGCTCAATAAAATTCTCATGAAGATCACGCTCATCACACACTTTGGTTGTAGTGAAATTTGTCTAACTATCGACTAACCGAAAATCGAATTGCATTCTTAGTGGTGTTAGTAGCAGTAGTAGTAGTAGTAATAATTTAGTAGTTGGTAGACGTGGCTGATTGGCTGATTGCTGTGTTGAAGGTGATCGTAGAACGATACAAGAAGGAAAAGTTGCTGCCGCCTATGGACAAAAGCAAGTTTCTGCTGCCTGAAGATCTGTCTGTTGCTCAATTCTCTTCAGTTGTCAGGTCATACAGGCAGTCTTCATGTAACTAGTTTAGCTGCAGTGATAGTTAGCACTTTCTTCTTTCTCTGTTTGCTTTGTTGAATGTCCTGCCAGACATTTTAAAGTTCAGCGCAGTTCCTTTGTGACAATTTTTTGTAAGAAATTGTCAGAGCATCAAAAGCAATACAGTTGTAAGGCTACTATAAAAGCAAGATGCTCACTGAATGGCTGCATGTATCAGTACACTTAAGATTTTTCAACTGAGTACTTTTACCGTTCAGAAAACTTCTGTGACAAAGTAGTGATTGATAGATGAAGACATGTTACTGTAGTAAAAGTATAACACACGTATATGTCCTGCCTATTCATGCTGTGACACCTTTGATTAACTGAAACAGATCCGGTTGTTAGTTGTCAGTTCTATAGATGTCTGTTGAATTTGCTCGTAGAGCTTAATTACCACCCGTGAAGTGAGGAAGGTATTGTTTTCAGTAGAGTTTGTTTGTGTGTTTGGAAGTCTGTTTGTCTGATTGGATGTCTGTCAGCACGATAACTCCTCAACTGTTCGAAATATCATCACGAAGTTTTCAGGGCATCATCCTACGATCAAAAGGGCGGACAAGTTCGAAAATTGCAAAAAAGGGTGCATGGGTGGCGATATAATCCCATTATGCACCGCCGACATGATGCAATTGTCGAGTGGAGTTGCGGCGGCGGTGTGTACGGAATTCGCAACTAGTTGGCGACACTTTTGACATGTCTGAACACATTTGCCAACAGTCGGCGGTGTGAGCGAACCCATCGGCAGTCGTCGTGAGCTAGTTGCGAATTGTGTTCACACAGCCGATGCAACTCAACTTGACAGTTGCGTCGCGTCGGTGTCGGCCTTGGGCATTAGTGTTTCCGATGTTCTGTTGTCTACAAACAACAAGCCGTGTTGGTGTGTTTTGTGTGTAGAAACCGGCTGTCTCTGACGGGCAATCACGCTCTTTATCTCATTATTAACAAGAGAACGATTGCATCGATGACCGAGACGATCGGACGACTCTACCAGAGCGAGCAGGACGAAGACGGATTTCTCTATGTCACGTACACATCGCAGGAGGCGTTCGGTAGCTGCTAATATCGATGTACGGTGCTGCGGTGGTGGCCGCCTTGTATGTGTTGAGTATTGCAAGTGGCACATGCGGTGGTGACCCGATGTCCCATGATACCGTCATGTGTCTCGCGTGTTGTTGCTTGTTGCTTTCTGCATGGTTTATATAGCATATTACGATTACGGCGACGTCGCGGCAATTGTGCGCGAATCCCCCAGAGTTTCGGTGTCTGGCAGCCGTAAGCGCAAGTGTGTTGCCGTTGTTATTTCTCAAGATTTTGGAAATTTAGATTGTTTAAGCATGGAAATTCCGAAATTTTTAGAACCAATGTCGACTCTGCACTTTTACAACCATAACTTTGTCTGCGTTGGTGAACTTGTGTCCTCAAGTCTCACATTGAAATCGTACAGCCGGAAAAAAATGCCGAGATTTGCGACGGTGTGTACACGAAAATGGGAAATTGTGGGTCAGAGCTGGGGAATTTGTGTCGTGTGATCGCATTGTCTATTCCGTTGCTTAGCTTCTGGTGCAATGTTTGTATGCTGGTATGTTGAGTTGCTGTGATGCTACATATCAAACAGGTTCAAGACTGTTATTCTCTGCTCGTGTACATTATCAGATGTAGTAGTCCTTGTATAGAACAGCCCTGCAGTCTGGTGATCGGTCAAGACTTGAGAGTGGATTGTCGACATCAGATGCTGTCTGTGTGTCAATCGTAGGGTTGTACCGGATGTGACTTTCAGATACGACTAAAGCTGGACTTGGCTGGATTTGGGACCTCAAATCCGGCCGGAGCTGGAGATAACTTGTTTTCGGATCACAGAACAATACACCTGATGGAACAAATGGCATCAACAGTGCTGTCGTCTGCTAAAAAGACGCAGTAGGACTTCAATGCTTCCTTTGTTACGTCAGTGTTTGCCAGTTGTTGACAAAATTTGTGGAAAGGCAATAAATTTCATATTTTTCATTTGGGCAACATTAATTAATATTGCGAATCGAATACAGTATACACCAATGACAGGTAACCTGCATTAGTTTTCTCCATAATTAACTGAATATAATGCAGCTGCACTCAGTGCACTGGCATCCGCTAAATCCAGCTAGAAATTTGGCTGGAGCTGGACTTGGCGGATTTCCGAAAAATGGTCGGATTCTGGATTTGCTGAAACCAGAGCCGAAATCCGGTACAACCCTACTGAGTTGCAGGTGACGTTGGATGCTGTGGACGACTGATGATCTTGATGCCTGCGTTCTTCACTTGATGTTGATGTTCACTATCATGAAGTGTCGTCAGAATCAAACTGTCAAAGTCTCAATGTCTATTTTGCTTCTTGTTTATCAACAGGACTGATTCATGAGTGTTGAAATTCAACAGTTAATACGCACAGACCACAGTGGGTTAACCTCCCCGTAATGATGACACATCTTCCATTCTTATTGCTGTGACTAGTCCATTTGTTGACGTTCAAGTCTATTTTTGATACGGAATTACTTTTATATTAATTTGTGACTGAAATGTGTTACAGTAGTGAATGCAGGTAATCGATTTGCAGTATGTATAGATGACGTCTGTCTCTCACATAGAATAGATACTGACTTTTTGTAAGTATATAGCATATATATATATATCTATGCATTTCGTGTTAATAGTTAGAATAAGTGTTCATTTTGATGTAAATCTGCGGTATCGATTGAGCTGCACTACTGTTGGTATCACCAGTTAATTGAGCACTGGACTGCATGCCCGTTGACGTCCAGCAATTTCATTTTTATGTCTCTGTTCCACATACTGTGGTTGGAGTCACTTACCGGTATGTTTCTCACCTCTTCATAAGTCTGTCGGTGTCTTCCTCTATCCATACCTTCCGTCGTCTTCTTAAAACTCACTGCTTCCAGCAGGCTTTCGGCTCACCCAAGTGCCTCAGATTTGGCCACTGGCTGACACCGTGCACTCTAAAGATCGATTTACTTACTTTTTACTTACTTACTTACATCGTTAACACGATATATTGAAAGATATTAGACTGATCTTCGCCAAACTTATAGCACTGATGCATTTTGCGATAGAAATAAATGTTTCAGATTTTGGGGTCAGTGGGTGAAATTTCCCGGTCACAGTGTAATAAAATATGCAGGAAGTAGCAATTTGACTGTGGAAGCATACATTACTCAACGTCTCGTGATGAGTTCACAGTTTCTAGTTTTCAGTTCACTTTTGGAGCCGCACAGTCCGACAGCCGACACGGTGTGGTCGCTTGTCCCAAGTATTGTATATTCCAACGCAGCAGCTCTGCAGATGTAAACACTGTTTATCGCATGTATTTGTTGTAATATTTTTGTATGTCGTCTTTAAATTATTTTCGTGTAGTTTTATGCCGCCTGGATGTGCCTGTCTATTACTTACATTACACGTGCTTCAGCAGTTGATGGTTCCTGGTGTTGGTTGCTCAATGTGTTCACCAGTTGTGTTCAGTTACATGGCTAACACTGTGTATGCTGCAGTCAGCATTAGTTCGGAAAAATGTAATTACCATGTATGCATGTACCAGAGATAGAACTTGGTCTTAAGTTTTGACCCATGACCTATCCCAATCTGAGGTCTTTGACCCGACCCGACCCGGTTGCTGAATGTTCCAAAACACAAATACCTTGAATGTCTGATAGACTAGGATCGATAGGATCTATCTGTGATGCGACCTGGACAACACAGGTGATTCCAAGACCCATTTCCAACAGCTGTATTGGTGATTGGAGGTCATTAAGGGAAGTTTGAGATATTAGCTATACTGCACCGGTACAAAAACGTACACATTTGTACTTTCAGTTGAAAATTTGAGATCAACCATTGACTTGTGATTTGTGAGGTAACTGTCGTAAGCACAGGTTATTTGAGAAATGTGTGTTGGCTGGGGTAGAATGTCTGTAATGGTGACAGTTGCTTGCGCTCATTATAGATATAGCGTACTTTAATACTATGAGCTTTAGTTAGTCAAATGTTATACATTACACTTGACAGACCGTGCTGTGCATGCCAATGTTATCATCCTACTGATAAATGCTGGTTCAGGTTTTGTATTTGGCTTTGCAGAGTTTAATTTTTTACTGATATTTACAACAGTTTGTGAATACTGATGTATGTATGCGAGTATATTTGCGTCTGTATTGCTGATGAGTAATACAACACATGATGTTCTGCAGTCCTGTGCAACTAGCTAGCTAGTCACGCTTTGCATCGCACGGTGTGGGCCCCTACAGGCAGGGCAGGGGGACAAGTGTCCCCTTGAAAAGGCAAAAATTGTTAAGTATGTTACGCTTTATCTAAACAGCCTACTGTACAGATATGTGGTATAATCATCCAAGTGGCAATAAAGGGCAGTGGCATATCCAAGGAGCCATCGTTCCCTATCTCCATCGAGGGAAAGTCTTACCACAGAAAAAATGGTGCTTACTGGATTGGATTCTAGCTCCTAATCATACCCCCAGTTCCCTCGACAAGCACAAAACACAAAATGGCGGTGATTCTAGACTCCACTGAGAAATCCTACTACTAACGTAGCCGAGGTGGCCAGAGCACATGCCCAGTCCATTGACAGAAAATATGAGAAAAGAGGCACAGAAGGGGCAAAAATTTTCTCACTTTCTATGCTCGCTGTTGGGTTCTAGCTCAATCAAAAGTCCTGGCTATGCCACTGACACAGAGAGGAAAGATGAGATGGACCAGAGAAGTGGAAGATGGTGCAGTAAAATGAGTCGGTGCGAGAATATGAGGTTTACCCGTTGATGGAAATTTTTCTGTGGGTGCCCATTTGCCATGGCCTAAATAGATAGTTAATAATACCCTATTTCAGGGTTCCCACACCTCCTGAAAAAATCCTGGATTTTTTCTTCTTGAAAATTCCAGAACCTGGAAAGTCCTGGTAAAAGATCGTTGAAACTTCTAAATTGCTTCTACAGTCACTGCATGTAAATAAGTTCATTCTGAACAGCTAACGTTCACATTTTGCTTCATGAATGTTTCTGCAATGAATTTTCTGCAATGGACTAAACTCTGAATATTGTAAGTAAATGCTGTTTTTCTTTATATTTAAACATTCGCGGGCTCCGAACAGATCCTGGGAAATTATTCATGGGGGTCCTGGAAATTCCTGGATTTTTTTGTCAGTAGATGAGTGGGAACCCTGCTATTTTGTCGAGTATTTTGGAATCATAAAGATGGTAAAAGGGTTAAGAGAACAGTAGGTGTAGGCCTACCTTCCAGGGAATTTCTTTGCACTTGGTGCTCCATTCTGTAAATCACTGCTGCCGATTTCTTCCAAGAGAAAAGTACATTCCATTTGTACGTTGATAGTGAGTGCGGAGTTTATGAATGCTGTGCTAATGGTGAAGTGACGATGTATAGACGTAACTGTTAACTGTATCATATTGTGTTACTGTTGGTGCATAACTGCAAACAGCATTTCTGCTCAATGTCTCTTTCTTATTGTCTGTAATGTTTGTATGATGTATTGCATTGGACTGGGGCCTTACGTGTCATTTATATTGCCATGTCTCACGGTATGGGTTGCAACGCAAGTTGGTTTGTGGATTTTTGTAGCTTTAGCTGGAGTGTATCTAAATGTACATGACGTTAGGCCTGTGTGTGTCTTTCAAGATGTTGGCTTGTATCAGCAGCAGCATTGTACTGTTTATATACTGTACCGTTGTTGATGAGATGTGCAATAGAAATTATTCACAAACAGCGGTAAATCTGCCCCATCTTGTAACACTAATGAGTCTGTGTCATCCGTTTAGCTCTAAGTACGTGCTCTGTATAGAGTAGCCAGGGGACGCAAACTTGGCTGACGTGCACTTTGTTCGTAAAATTGTAAAAAACGTGCAAATCTGCGGGCCAACTTAATTTTTATAAAAACGCACAAATTTAAACAAGATAAACATGGCTCCGTAAAATTAGGCTTTGGTGCGTTACTACTTTTGGGCTACTTTTTGAATCACTGGCGGCCACTTTCGGATGGTTTTTGCTCGATACTTTTTTCTGCCCCCAGTTGCAAAATCAGTCAATTCACCGTGGCAACCACTTTGGGGCGGCTACTTTTCGCCATTGTTTGGCGCCGTGACTTCAGAAAAATCTGGCAAGTGGCAGCCCTAATCATTAGGACTAATTCTGGCTGCACACTTGACAGTTTACGGACTGTTTGTTGGTAAATTATGCTAGTAGCTTACAAGTATAAGTCGTTGCGGGCCTCTGGGCCGTGTGAGGGCCGCTTGCGCAGTGGCGGATCCAGGATTGCCGCAGGGGAAGGGGCGAACCATGGCGAGCGCGAGCCTATAACGGGGGTCTTGGGTCGCAACCCCCAGCGGTGTCCAGGGGCAGAGCTGAAAGCTTTTTGTTCATTTTCATACAAAAGAGGGATTAAAAGTTAAGGATTTAAATGATAAATCTCCTATGTGTCTGAGGCAGACTGCTTCACACAGTCACGACCAGCCCCAAGTTTGATCAATGGGTGAGCGGGGGCGGCCGCCCGGTCCGCCCACACCTGGATCCGTCACTGAGCTTGCGAGCCGCGTGATTCAGTGTAGAAAACGTGATACAAAGGCTAACTGGTAGTTAACATCAGAAATTTAAATTCGTACAGCCATGCGGCCGGTGTTCGCTGTCCAGATAACGTTGGCCTACAGCGTGGATACAGTGATAAGAAACTTCACTGCATTGCCTGGCTGTTTATCAGTTATTAAATTCACCAGACGTCGGCATATTCTATCACTGCACCACCTGCCGACATGTAGGCCCTATTGTTTCACGCCCTGCAGTCACATCCACCGCTATAGGTAGGTCAAGGTCTATATAGGTAGGCCTAAGTAGGTCACTAGCTAGCGCGATGAGTCACCCAAGACATGGGCTGTTACAGCGGCTGGCCAATCAAACCACATCATTAGGCCTACCAGCGGTGTCATGGCTGACGACGGTATAGGCTTGCCATTGTGAGTCTGTGATGAAGCTAACCTGCTGGCCCCTGGTAGCTTATCAAGCGTCACAATCGCTCGCACGTCTTGGGTTCCTTGCAGCCACGCTGGATGGCTCTGTCTGAATCTACCAAGTACCAACTTCTCTATAATTGCGGTGCATCAATTTTGTACGGATACAGAACATAAGCGCCCCCCTACCCCCTGCTGACAAAAGCCCCCGTACATAACCTTTCCCGTTTTGGTTTAGGTAGGACAAAAGCCCCCTCCCCCAAGTGGCGTGAGCCTTTGAATAGTAGATAACGTAGTTGTAGACCGTAGAAAGCAGCAACGGCTATCAGTTTGTAGACAGCATAAATGCTCATAAATGTTGTAAACAGTGGCTAAAGCGTAATCGATCGCAGTTACCGCTCCTCCGCATCCCCTGTAGGTCGCCGAAGGTCATGCGACAGATGCTATACGAGGGCCTCATAGTGCTGGTCCGTGCCCCGCTTAACACGCCATACCGGCCGGTCGCCCCGTCCTGCTCCGAGTTACTCCACGGCCAACGCAGGTGCGTTTGCGTGCGTGCGTGCGTTGGTGGTCGAGGTTTGCATGCTGGCAGGCAATTCGGCATCGGATGACGACTGGCCAAGTCTGTAGGCCTATAGTCTGTACTGTACACTGGGCTGGCCTGCAAGACCCTCCTCCTCCTCTTCCTCCATGCATGCAGCCGACTTCACAAGTCCGCTAGCTGAGTCCGTCCGCTCTCCTCCACCACACACTAGAGACTCTAAAACGGCCGCTGAGCGTGCTCGTGCGTGCGTGAAACTGTGTTCGTGAACTGGCCACAACCCTCGCCTCTAATAATAATAATAACGACCCCTGCAGGCGGCAGCTGCAGGGTCAGTCAGCCTTCGGAGCCGTGTTCTGCAGTTAGTATAACGGAAGAGCTGGAGTAAGAAGGAAAAGAAGGGTGAAGAGCGGAGAATGCAGTGTCTCGAAGACGGTCGTCGTGCTCGCTATTACTGCAAACCTGTCGATGAGTCGACTGCGACTGCTGATCGCGCGTCCTGTGCTCCTGACATGAGCAGCGCCTACAAGTACGTGTCTTCCTTTCCTTATCAATAGTCAGTCACACTAAAACCAGCAGCAGTTGCAAACTAGACGGTGTGGCGACGTCAAACGCTTTACCACTGAAGAGCCCACAATGCGGTTCTTTCATTTTCATTCGCAGATGGCACCGCTTTGCAGAGCGGCGAACTACAAACATCGTAAGCAGCGTAAATTTGAACTAGAAATTTCGCGATGAAAGTTGTTGAAATTGGCGTAATTGGTAGGGAAAACATGCTAGATTGACCGAAAGTCGTTTGTTTGCGGAAAATTTGTCGGCGAACAAAACTACGGGCGCACAATGTGAGATAGTGTAGCAAAAGCGCCAAATTTTGCGCATTTTTGGTCCTCAAAATTTTAAGGGGAATCCGATGTCAGTGAATCAAAAGTTCAAAACTAGAGAAACTGTCGATCACCATGCGAAATTTCGTGGCATTCGGCCGACGGGTCTCTGAGTCTAAATTACAAAAAAATAAGAAAAATGTAAAAACTAGGTGTGGTGACGCTAAACGCTTTGCCACCCAACAGCCCACAATACCGTCCGTTCACATTAATTCGCCACATGGCACCGTTTTCAACGAACAACCTGTCATCCAAACAGTGACGCCAACTAAAGTGGCGTCACCACTGTAGACCACCACTCAGCGTCCGATACATTTACGGGAACTAGACTCTGCAGTGTAAAAAATCGCAATGAAAGTTGTTCATATTAATGCCATTTATGGTAGGGAAAACATCTTAGACTGCACTCGCTATTGATAGTAATTTACAGCGGCATCGCGCGGTTTTCCCTGCAATAGCACGACAGCTTTCTTGATTTGATGAAGTTGTGACAAAAAACTCGGTAGAAAAAAATCGTGTACATTGAGTACCATAGACGCCGACTTGTAGAAATGACCGCGATGGCGAGATTTCTCCTCCCCTAGTTAGGTACTTTCCTCGCATGTTTATTTTGCGATCGCTATTGTTGTTTCGATTTTTTGTTCGCATTTTATGGTGAAATTTAGTATTCATGTACAGCACATTTACAGCAAATTTACTAGTGTGTAAGCGAAAGAATATTGACACTCTGAAACATAATAATCATCAGTGATGGAATCCACGAGGACATGTCCTTGGCCTCGAGGGTCCTTGAGGACACATTTTAAAGTCCTTGGCCTTGGCCTTTGCTTTGTGAAATTTTCAATGACACATAGGTGTACTGACACCGCAGCGAAGAAAAGTCCTTGACACCATCACTGATAATCATTATGATACATTTTAACAGTTATGATATTAAACTAACTTGGTTGCTTACTTTGTGAACCACCTGGTATAAGCAGTATACGCATGCGGCAATCACTCAGTGGATATTGGCAGAACATCGAAACCACTGAAGGAAACGCACGGTAAAGAGTGATGCGCGTATCAGGCGGATTCGACGGGAGGCATCGTGCCTGTCTAACCGGCCGAATGCTGGGATGAAATATTACTGACAGTGACAGCACTGCAGTAGCTGATACTGCTTGTCAACACGCCTGACTCATAGGGCGCTATATCTTCCGATGCGGTCAGACCGGTCGGTCGGGTTGGTGGCTACAACAGTGAACAGTGCTGGCGCCTGCGAGTCAGTCACACGTACGTGGAACCTGCCGAGTAACCATGGCTGCTGTCGACGGACAGACATCTGACTCGAGAGCTTCTGCGCTGCGGTCAAGATGTTGCAGCTCATCACTCATCCATCCACATGCCACATGACCGCTCCCCTCCCCGCCCCACACGTGCTTCAGAAACCACACACTCGACAGTGAGACTCGCTCTAACCAGAAAGTTTATTGGCACACGTGAATCTCGCCGTGTCGCTGGCGTTTTGATTGTTTTGGCCTCTCGTATATACCTGCGTGATCTCTGCGTTCTGAAACCAATCGCCGACGGCGTTTGCTTTGCAGACCTTTTGCTGTGCTAATAAAATATATCGATACATTGATTGATATATCTGCAGAAATTGTCGGCAAATCGCAAGCTTGCCGGTTTTACGTATAAACTCACTAATTAAATTCACAAATCGCTAAAGAAATTTCCGTTTGGACAGTGGGGCCACGGCGCAGTGTGAACTATATTAACTGCGCCGTCTAGAAATATCCTTACTTACTTACAAAGGAGTGTATACGTGCACAGCGCGACAATACGTTATAACACTAACAGTTATGGCAACATATGCAGCAAAAGGTAAAGGTAAAGGTCGAGCACTTGTAAAGTTGTTATAGTGCCCCTTAGTAGACCCTGCCACCGCAGAGGCGCTCAGGTACATGGCGCGCACCAAGCAGCGTCGCACATACCTGCCTTATACCTTCCCAGCCGTAGCCGGTACTCATTTACCGACCCCGAGAGGGTGGAGGGTTGAGTAAGCCCAGGCCCACGGTTGCTACGCGACCGCCCGTAGCCAGCTGGACTCGAACCAACGACCACGCGGTCGCTGATCGAGCGCACTAAGTTGCACTAACCACTAGAGAGCTGCTGTCCCCATCCCGACCATCCCCGTGGTTATTATCCCCATCCCCACCCCATCCCC
>Ga0209781_1000306_pt1 | contig 12428 bp, 11 predicted proteins | sample WorMetHERISLAND1_3_FD_187386 | JGI IMG/M metagenome (GOLD analysis project Ga0209781, IMG submission 187386) | Marine gutless worms symbiont microbial communities from Max Planck institute for Marine Microbiology, Germany - Olavius albidus HERON... | ecosystem: Host-associated > Annelida >...
GCCTCCTTCAGGATCGAAATGATCTGCTCTTCTGTAAATCGTTTGCGCTTCATCGCGAGTTCTCCCTCCTTCGCAAATTATGGAAAAACTCACTCCAGCGGTGGACCTAATCAAGGGGAGGAGGTCACTCCGACTATTCCGACGCCGATGGTCATCGCCGTAGAGAAGTCCGTCATATCTCCGTGGTGGGCGGCGATCTTCTCCTTTAAAAACAGAAGAATCAAAGCCGAAGTCAACAGGGATGGCAGCGGGCGGAGAATTCGCAGAGTATGGTGTGGCATCCGAAAATCAATCTTGAGGTGATAATGCTCGGTGAGTTAGATCAACGATCTCTTAAGAACATCTGAGAGTTCGCCGCGAGCAATTTCCCATATGGGCTGATCGGGCGTCGAGTCACGCTTTATGAAGGTGCTGAAGTAGCTATCATAGCGTTCGGGATCAACTTCCATGCACGAATCCATGTCATTGGGAAGCTCCTCATCCACAAAAATGATCGGGGCATTCAGATACTTCGCCATTTCACGCATCAGGCATCTGTTCCAGCCGATTCGCCAAAGCTCTTTGTTCGATATTATGACGACGGGTTTGCGGTCCATTACGGCCATGCTAATAGCGGTGCTGGTGTGCGCCAGGACCAGTTTGCTCGAGATGATTAGTTCCGGAGTTTGGTTCTGAATTAATTTCCGATCTCCGATGTGCCGGCGGATCTGATCGACTTTGGTGCGCGGATGGGCGGCGATAACAACCTCGAGACCCAACTGCTGCTCAACATATACAAAAAAGCGTTCCAAATCGGTGTAGTACTTTGTCGCCTCGACGGGCTTCGTGCGGCTCTGTTGGTAGTCGTGGTGGAACGGTTTGTTCTGATCAATGAACACCGCTTGGTTCATGATGCCAGAGACCATCTTCTTCTTTGCCATGAAGACGTCGTAGTCGGGATGGTGGGCCTGAATAACTCTCGATTTCGGACTCTGCAGACGGGACCTTCGCTGCCCCTGGACATCTGAACTCAGAACGATGTCGGCCGGTCGGATGTTCAGAAGCCATAAAGGGAGACGCGAGATCACGGAGGCGCGGTAATCCTTGTTCCTTAAAACTGAGAACAGATTCTCTGCCCGATCACCAATTCGGTTGCGGAAGGTATTTTGCTCCCAACCCGGAAACGTGCCCACATTCCAGATCATGTAAGGGGTTGGCGCCCGGCTGATGGCGCGGAGCAAACCCAAGTTGTTTGGCGTCACGTTGCCGGATTGGGCCAGAAAGACGATCAGCTTGGCGTTTGCGTGACTCCTTAAATGGGTGACAAACTCGCTATTGTTGGCAGCGCGGAGTATTGTGACATGCGGGAGTGTTTTACTGTCCGCGGTCAGGTTGGCGGTGCCGAGCAGCGTAATCGCGCTGACATCAATCACGACAACCTCGCAACCGTTTTCCGTCATCAACGCCATGCCATGACGCCGATAGTCACGTTCTGTCAAAGGGGTTTGGAGAACGTATATGATTTCAGGGCGGCTCATTGGCAATTGCGTCGTAGCGGCTGGTTTTGAAATGGGATTGGCGGAACCAGGAGTCTTCGGGTGCAGAGAAGCGCCTGAGCCCGGTCGGAGATGGGCGGTGTTTGCTATCTCAGCCATTCAGCGAGGATTACGCGATTGGCGATGATCGGTCGGTTCGCGGTTCTGCCAATGACGTCAGGGGTCTGCAGCGGAGAAAAGCCGGTACCCGGCCTTTTGTAACAGATATCGGCTTTGGAAATTCGCTCGCCGGCGGCGATGTTCCGAGCGGCGACGATACTTTTTCGGGCCATTTGACGAACCTCGAGTTCTGTTTCCGAAAAAACCTTCCGGTTCACGCCCAGTGCCTTTTCGATGACGTGCACCGATCTGACAAGCTCGGCCATTTCTCCGACTGTGGCCGACGCCTTGTGGTCAGGGCCCGGCATTGAGCAATCAAGGGTAACGTGCTTTTCGAGCACGGTAGCGCCCATGGCAGCGGCGGCGAGGCAACACTCGTTGCCCAGCGAATGGTCGGAAAACCCGACCGGCAGCCCGAATTCCTGCGCCAGGGTCGTCATGAACCGAAGATTGATGTCGGAGACGGGCGCCGGGTAATTGCTGACACAGTGCAGGATGGAGATATCCTGGGCATGCTTGGCCTGCAGGATATCTAAGGTGACCGCGATGTCCTCCATCCTGCCCATGCCTGTGGACAGCAGGATCGGCCGATGGCGCTCGGCCATGAATTCCAAGGTGTCGAGCGAGAATATCTCTCCCGACGCGATCTTGAAGTACGCCAGGTCAAAATTTTCGTCGAGGAACCGCAAACTGTCGATATCGAAGGCCGTGCACAAGTAATCGACGCCGGCAGCGCGGCAATCCTCGTAAAGCACCAAATGGTCGGTGGCGGGGAGCTGGATTCGGCGCGCCATGTCCAGCGGTGAGCCCTCACCGTCGTTCTCTATCTGATAGTCGGCTTTATAGGAATCGGCCGAGTAGACATTGTCGGGGACGGAGAGCTGGAACTTGATCGCATTAACGCCGGTCTTGGCGATCTGTCGAATCATGTCGCGTGCCAGCTCCAGGTCCCCGTTATGGTTGGGGCCGATTTCGGCGATGATATAAACGCTCATGGGGTTATCGGTAATCTAGCTCGGTTTGCAAGACGGCGGTGATCACGTCGCTTCGCCGCGCGCCTTGGTTAGAAAGGCAACGATATCGTTGACCGTGTCTAGAGTTTCGAACTCCTCGTCGGAAATCGTCACGTCATAGTGGTTTTCGATGTTCATGAAAATCGCCGACGTATCGAGCGAGTCCATTCCGTAAAGCGCAAACGATTTGCCGAAATCGTCGAGGTTGAGCTTCATATGCGGGACCGCATCGGCAATGACTTTGACCACCTCCGAACTATCCAAGGGGCGAGACATGATCCGCTTCTGCTTTTAAAAACTGATGATAGGGGCCCAATTACCGGACTTTGGCCAATTGCCCAAGGCCGATCTTGTTTCGCAACTCCGCCCGTTTGACCTTGCCGACGGCGGTACGCGGTAGGTTTTGGACCATATATCCGGCCTGCGGCAGGAACTTGTTCGGAACCGACCCGACCAGGGATTCGCGTAGGGCCGACCAATCGGAAACGACGGTGCTGCCGGGCTCGAAACAGATTACCGGCACCTCTCCCTTGACCTCGTCTTCGGTGCCGACGACGACGAACTCGACACCGGAAAGCCGCGGCTTGAACGCATGCTCGAGGTCGGTCGGCGCGATCAGTTCGCCACCGATGTTCAGCATGTCGTCGATTCGCCCGACATAGAAGAGGTAGCCCTCTTCATCCATGTACCCAATGTCGTCGGAGCGAAACCAGCCGTCACGGTAGGCTTTGCGCCAGGCGGTATCGTTGTTCCAGTAGCCTTGCGCGACATGCGGGCCACTCATTTCCACGACACCCACGGTGCCGACCGGCAGCGGTTTGCGTTCGGCGGTGCAGATCCGAATCTCCGTACCCGGCGCGGCGCGGCCGCTGGACTCGATATGGGCGACCTCGTGGTTGAAGTCGATCAATGTTGAGCGCGATGCCTCCGTCATGCCGTAATTGAAGGCCATGCGGGCGGCATGAAAAATCAGGCACAGGGATTGTTTCTGCGACATATGCATTGGCTGGCTGCCGATCTCCATCCATCTCAACTGGCCGGCGATGGCTTCGGTCCGTGGTGTGAACCTCTCCGCCAAGACCAGAATTGCGGAGGCCACGCCTGAAAGGGCGTTGCAGCCGTGCTTCTCAATCCCCCGCAGTACTTTGACGGCATTGAAATCGCCATTGTCGCACACGATCGTGCCGCCGGCTCTCAAGATGCTTCGCGTTCGTCCGAAACCGAAGGCATGGAACGGCGGTGCCGTGACGTATTCGCGAATGTCCTCGTTGACGACAAGAAAACGATTGAGGTACCTCTCGGTCGTCGCGAGGTTCGCATGGCTCAACATCACGCCCTTGCGGGTACCCTGGGTGCCGGATGTAAAGACCACCGCGGCAAGGTCGTCAGCTTTGGTGGCCGCACCATCGTCGGGGCTAGTACCTGGCGGCAAATCCGCTGGCGCCGGAACGATGTCGACGGCGCAAACCGTCGGCGTTCCGGCCGGGGCGGGCGCCGTCCCGTGGTCGACGACGATCGCGTCAGCACCGGTTTCCTCCTGCACTTTGGCCATCAACGCGGTCGACTCCCCGACCAGGGGAATGGCAACTGCGCCGTAGTTGAACATGGCCACCATGGCGATGACGAACGCGCCCTTGTCCGCAGGGGCGACGATGACGCGCCCGCCCTGCTTCACGCCGAGGCCGTTGAGCGCCTGACGGTAACGGAGGAACCGATTCTCCAGTTCCTCATAGCTAACCACAACGCCATCACAGATGATTGCCGGTTTGTCGGGCTGGGACTTGGCCCAGGTGCAAACCATAACGCCGAGGTTGTCGTGATTTTGTGGAAGCGGTTCGGTCATTGATTCGTGATGAGCCAAGGCCGCTATGTGTCTTGTCGGTGCGCTGGCTCGCGGACTGGTAGTCGGCCAAAGGCCGCATGAGCGGATCGGCCAACGGATCGCCACCGTGTCATTCTAGTCGCAATGATCGTTCGGTTGGTTGGCGATCTCGATTCTATTGTCGCTCGAGCAAGACTGGTTCGCGTTCACGGCTCAACGAGGAATTCCGGAAGTAGTTCACGTATTCATGGAAATCGTTCTCTTCCATCCACGGGAACGGGTCGACGGTTTCGATACCCATATTCCACTGCGTCGTTTCGGCCCACTCTTCGAGGCTTTGCGGCGGCGTCCAGCCGAGCCGAAGCATCTCGTCGTAGGTGGGTGCGCCGGGGAACGGCCGGTATAACGGATTGATGATGCGCAGCCGAGAGTGCATCGTCTTTAGTTTTTCGATGACTTCGGCGGTGAACTTAAGGTCATCGATGGTCTCATGCGGTAGGCCGCTCAAGAAGTTCAGGGTAAGGCCGATCCCATAGTGCTCGGTGATCTCCGTTAGGTGGAAGATGTCATCGACGGTGGCGTCTTTCTGAATCCGCTTCAGCATGAACTCGGATCCAGACTCAACGCCGGAAGCCACGTAGTCGAGCCCCGAGTCCACCAGCCAATCCATGCCTTCCTTGCTCCAGCGGCGGAACGTCTCGGGTCGAACATTAGATTGCCACTTGAACTTCAGCCCTCGCTCCTGGCAGCGGGTGATGATTCTTTCGACCCGGTTACGCTGGGCGAAGAACAGGCCGTCGGCGAACCGCAGGACCTTGAAGCCCTGGTCCCGGACCAGAAACTCGATCTCGTCGACGACCGCCTCGATCGGCCGGTTGATGAATCGAATCTGTTGAATGACACAATAGTTGCACCGGAAGGGACAGCCCCGGGAGGTGATCAGGCCGGCGACGTTGTTTTTCGAACGGTAGGCTTCGATGTCGATCAGACGATAGGCCGGTAGTTCGTCCGATTCATCGTACTGTTCCTTGTTGACGGTATAGTCGAGGTTGCCGTCCTTATGGAGAATACCGGGAGTCGTCGGCGGCGGCCCGACTTCACTGCCTTGGATGTATTCACAGACCTCTAGAATTTTGGTCTCAGCGATACCGGCGATCACGTAGTCGACCAAAGGGTGAATGATGGTGTTCGCAGCGACGAACGTCGCGTGCCACCCGCCCCACACCATGGGAATGGTCTCGCGTATCTCGCGGACCTTCTTCGCGGTTTCGAGCGCGTAGCGGATTTGAGGTCCGGTGATGATGGTAACGCCGACCCACAACACGTCATCAAGGCGATCACGGATTCTTTCTTCCCAATTTAGTTCTAGGCGCTGGTCGATAATCTGAACTTCGAAGCCATGGCTAAGTAGGAATCGTGCAAGCCATAGGCATTCATATGGCATGTACGGCTCCTCATCGGCAATATGGCCCGGATGAACGAGAAAGATCAGATTTCTGAGGTTTGACTTTGGCATTGTGTTGGCCATGGTCATTCCTTTCGGATGTCACTCTTGCGGAAAAAAGGTATCTTCAATCAGCTAGGTTGCAGCATGTGTAATGAGAAATTGACGTCACCGATCATCTTGTCACTCCACCGCAGGAAACATGGCTGCATGTGAACCAAATCGCCAAGGCCGCGAGCTCATATGTAGGAGTTCGCTCTCAACAAATCAAACCCATTATTAATGAGTATTGGAGAGCGGTGAGCGAGGCGTTGGTCCAAATGGTTTGAGGGTGCGCAAAGGACGCGCCGGATTTCCGAATAACTTCGTTCCCGGTTCAACATCCTTGGTAACCACAGATCCCATTCCGATGCGGACATTATCGTCGACATTGATGTTGTTTGCGATTGTCACTGACATGCCGGTCATGACGCGGGAACCTAATGTTGAATGGCCGCCGATATTTGAGCCCGCCGAGATCCAGCAATCCACATCGATTTGACTACCATGTCCGATGTTGACGAGATTACCGATTTTGGTTCTTGAGCCGATCCACGTATCCGAGAGCATGCCGCGAACGACACAGCTGCCAGTTCCGACTTCTACATGGTCGTCGATTATGGTTGCGCCGAGGTGCGGGAAGCGGGCTAGCTCGCCCTCTTCATTTCGGTGAAAGGACAAACCATGAGAGCCGATGACGCAGGCATCCTTGATCCAGGTATGACTGCCGATAAACGTGTCGGAATGAACGATGCAGTTATTACCAATTCTCGAGTTCTCACCAATTATGACATTGTCGCCGATGTATGCATTGGCACCGACTTTCACCGATTCTGGTAGGGTAACGTTGTCCCCGGTGACCACGGTTGGGTGGGCGCCAGATGCCGTATCGGCGAACAGCAAGGCCGTAATTTCAATAAAGAACCACCTCGGGTCAGATACACAAATGAACGCCCGGCCGGGCATCGTCTCGATTCGCTCGCGGATGAACACAATGGATGCCCGGGAACTGTTGATTGGATCAATGCCGTCAGAATCCCAAAACGACAGAGATCCGGGAACGTCGTCGGTTAGGTACGCAATGCTGTCAGCGGTAGTCGCGGGATCACCGATGATCTCGTAGTTCGAAGTTGACAGTTGGGAGGCGATCCAGCTTGCGGAAACCGGTTGGCCAAACGACCGTCGAAAGGGCTCATCTTTCACTCGTCTCATAATGCTCTTATTGTCCGCAATTGGATGTGTTGAGGATTAACTGCTTGCTGGCATCACTGCCTGGGTCGAGTGGGCCATGGCATGGCCGCTAAAATCCAAATCAATGAACTTCTTACGCAGCAGCTGCGGGCCGAGCTCTTGGCAAGCGATAATCTTGGCGATCCGGGGGCCGGCTTGCCCATCACCGTTCGGGTTGACCATGTTCTGGATGCTTCGGCGGAAATCCGCGCTGAGAGCGGTATTCAGTCCGACCCTAATATCTTCGCCGGAATAACCGGTATCGATAATGTTTGCCGCTCTGATCTTTCCGTCCTGACGCGTTCCGACATTGACTACCGGGAGCTTGAAGGTCGCGGCCTCGACAATTCCGCTCGATGAGTTACCGATCATTGCCCCGCAATTTGCCATTAGGCCGGCGAAAAGCCGTGTTCCCGCATTCTTGATGACCCGACAATGCGAGGGGTGTTCCGAGGCGAAAGCCTCAATTGCATCGATGATATCCTCATGACCGGGATCATTGTTCGGATAAGTCAGGATGGCCTGCATATCGACATTCTTAACAACGCGAAGAACCTCGGCAATCTGGGATTTCGCTTGCCCGGGCTCCAGGGTCACCGGGTGGTAGCAGACCAACAGCGTTGGTTCAAAAAGATCTAGTTCGACTGCTTCAGAGAGTTCTTCGCGCTGTACGGAGCCGAGAAGCATTAAATCGTCAAGGCCTGGTGCACCGGTGACATTCACGCGCCAGGGTTCTTCACCCATCTGCAACAGTCGTTTTCCGTAAAGGTCGCAGGAGACGAAATGGATATGGCTCATCTTCGTCAACGCATGGCGAACCAACTCATCTATCGCCCCTTCCGATACCGATCCGCCGTAGATGTGAAAAAGCGGGATATTAAAGCCCAAAGCCGCGCTGGCCCCGGACAGCATCTCAAATCGATCACCCAGTACGAGGAGAATATCCGGGCATCGGCGCGAAAAAACCCTGGCAAGTTCCGCCGTTCCCAAGCCAATCGCGCGCCCCACATCCAACGGATTGTCATCGGCGATGTCCTCGGAGAATCCGGGCTCCCAATCAAATCCGTTTTCGTCGATCTCGGAATGGGTGAAGCCGAACCGTGCCGAGAAATGTGACCCTGAAGCGATGAGCTGAAGATCGATATCGCTTCGTTCACGCAAGGCCCGCAGGACTGGAAGATAGCGCCCGAAATCAGAGCGGCCTACGGTTAAGACGGCAACGCGCCTTGCATTGATCATTCGGATCTATTCCGCATGGTGAGGTTGGCAAGGAGCATTGTCAGGAAAAGACGCTGGAGAACTCAGATGCTGCCCGACCCATGTCTTCAATTCGACCGATATCAAGCCAATATTCATGCACCGGGAATGCAAGAACAGAACCTCTTTCCGCAATAACCGAGCGAATTAAATCCGGCATGTCAAAATAGCGCTGTTCAGGGACGTGTTTTAGGATCTCGGGTTCGATGACATATATTCCAGCATTCACCAAGAACTGATGCACCGGTTTCTCAACGATACCGTGAATGTGGCTGCCTTCGAACTCGACCACCCCAAACGGGATTTGCATGTCAAATTCTCGAACGCAAACTGTGATGTCGCTGGAATTCTCCTCATGATAGGTGAGAAGTGCGTTGAAGTTCAGCTTTGTCAACAGGTCGCCGTTCATGACAATAATTGGTTTTTCGCTGGGAGAATCAATGAGGCTCAAGGGACCCGCTGTTCCCATTCGGCTCTCCTCCTCGAGGTAGCTTATATCCACGTCAAATCCTGAACCGTCGCCGAAATGATCGCGCACCATTTCCGATTTGTAGTTCACGGATAAGCAAATACGGGAGAACCCTTGACTTGCCAGCTGGTCAATAATCGTTTCTAAAATCGGCCGCCCTCCGATCGGCAACAAAGGCTTTGGCGTTTCATCTGTCATCGGCCGAAGGCGTGTTCCTAGCCCGCCCGCCAATACGATGACGATGTTGTCTCTTGGCCCTGGCAATTCGATTAGATCACCGATACCGACCAAGCCAATCACGCGGTTGTCATCATCGACGACCGGAAGGTGAAAGATGCTGTTTTTGCGCATCAGCGCTAACTGCGCGGATGCCGTAGTTCCTTCGTTGGTTATCACCGGCGAAGTGTTCATGGAATCGGATATGGGATTATCAAGCGAAAGCCCGCGCAAAAGGCTTCGCCTGATATCGCCGTCGGTAACCGTGCCAAGAAGATGGCGTTCCGAATCTGTAACTAGCAAGATGTGCTCGCGGGATTTTCCCATTGAGTTCATGGTTTCGCGAATTGTCGCGTCGATCGGAAGAAGGGTTCGTTCCCAGTTGTTCATGGCTCTGTTTTCGTCCGTGCCGAGGGGGTGGGCAGCACGCCCGAGACGGCCTCGATCACCTTTGTTTGCTGTTCATCCGCCAAATTCGTGGAGCAGGGCAAGGTCAATATCCGTTCCGCCAAGAACGCGCTTGTACCGTTGAGCACGGACATACAGTCAGCATAAGGTTTCTGCAAATGCATCGGCTTCCAAAACGGGCGCGAATCGACATCGGCGGATCGCAAGCGTTCGCGCAGGACCGCGAGCGGACCATACCTTTCGATGTCCACCACAACACCCGAAAACCAACATGCGCTACGGGCCCAGGCCGGAGAGGGAAACGGGCCGAGACCGGAAATAGAGCCAAACGCCTTGTCGTAGCGTTCTCTAATCCGGCGTTTCGCCGCGACAAAGCCATCCAGTTGTTCCAGCTGAGCCAGGCCGACAGCCGCTTGTAGATTGGTCATGCGGAAATTGAATCCAACCGCATCATGGTCGTAATCGGAACCGACACGCGCAGTTGTTGACAAATGTTTGACCTTTTCAAGCAGAACGGTGTCGTTTCCGGCTACTGCTCCGCCACCACCGGCAGTAACGGTCTTGTTTCCGTTAAATGAAAAAACCGTCAAATCTGCGCCCAGTTCTCCGATCTCCCGGCCTTTGTAAGTGGCGCCAAGGGCGGCCGCGGCATCGGCGACCACAGCGATTTCGTACTCTCTCGCAATATCGATGATCAAATCCATGTCGGCTGGACAGCCAAGAGTGTAGACAGGCATGATTGCCGCTACGCGTTCACCAGTGTGGTGATGGATCAGTCCGGCATCGGTGCGGGTGGTTTCCAGCTCTAGAGCTTGGCGCAGCAGATTTGGGCACAATGACCAGGTTGTTGGATCAACGTCTACGAGCCAAGGCTTGGCGCCACAATGTGACACCGCGTTGGCGGTCGCGACGAAAGTGTAGTTCGGTACGATGACCAGATCGCCAGGGCCGATCCCGAGCGCCACCTGCGCGACATGAAGACCGCAGGTTCCGGACGACGCGGCGACAGCGGCCTTGCTGCCACTGAGCTCGGCAACCGAGCTTTCAAAGCGGTCTACAAAGACCCCAACGGAAGACACGTATGTGCTTTCGATACACTCCTGTAGATAACGGGCCTCGTTGCCGCCAAGGGTCGGTATGGCTAATGGAATCATTCGATTGTATCGCGTAATTGCTCGGCAAAGCTTGAAATTCCCAAGCTACCGCAGTCAAGGTGAACTGCAATTTACCACCTGACTAGTTCTGACTTGATGGTCCGCAGAACGACGCCGGCCAATTCCGACAGTCTGCAGGCTTTCCTTTACTCAATTGTGAAAACGATGCCCCGCCCGAGAAATCACTGTTAGTTCACGATATATTCCGGCAGTGAGATGCGAAGGGCGGAGACAACAACTCGTCTCCAAGATGGTTGAGAAAGGACCCGTTTCGGACGAAAGCCTGTCGCGGGCAGGGGAGAAAAACCATGTACCACTGTTATGAAAAACTACTGTCTTAGACATTTTCAAGCCATGAGAACAGTGCGTTCATAAATTGAACATAAGTGACGAAGCGCGATTCTGTCAAGTCGTTTTGGGCCGTTATTCCGGTGCGCGCTGAACGTGATTTACGATGCCGGGCGGCGAACGGTTGCGGCTCGGATTGGCGCTGTTGACCTGCGGGTGTTCAGGGGCCGAGTGTTGCGTTTCAACGCGGAAGGCCCGGATGGTCTGACCGATTATAAGGCGCCAGGCCAGCGGCTGAATTTGAATGACGAACTGCGCAGCCATGGCACAAAGTTTGTTTTCGCCGCGCCAAAGTTTATCGTTTTGGGGATTCCAACCCGTCCCCTTCCAGGACTTTCAGGAGAGTCCACCGCATAATAGATATGTCGAGTACGACAACGCCGAGAGGTGAGCGGGTTTCGTAGGCTGTAATCAACCATTCATCTGCATCAAGATAGGAGCCGTACTCTTTCCACCGACCCTTGAGCGCCTGCACTGGTCCGCAGAGCCCAGCGGGCAATAAGCGTTTATTTTGATATCCACTCTTGAGCACACGGTCATACATCGATTGCGGAACTGGGCGCGGACCGACGAAGCTCATATCACCGATGAGAATGTTCACCAGTTGCGCCACTTCATCGATGTAGAACCGTCGTAGCCACGCCCCGACACGGGTGACATTCGTGCCGTTGAAAATATCGTGAGTGCCTTCTCTTGCAGCGTCCTTCGCGTCTTGCTGAAGGAAAAAAGTTCGCAATTTGAACATCTCAAACGTCCGTCCTTGCGATAATCGTCGGTCGCTCACAAGTAACGGGCCACGTGCCCGCTGGTCAAATATCCCCTCCCCTAGCATTGCAGCAAGTATCAATACCAAAACGGGACTTGTCCCTATCAGGATTATCACTGCAAGAATTCGATCAATAACTGATTTGAGCCACAGGTTGTGACCAGCATAGTGATAGTTGGCTGGCAGTCGTTCTACGCATTCGAAGTTCTTCTTCATTGAATTGTTACTTCGTGTTTCAGATAGCTTGTCATGCAGTAATGGCGGAAAATACAAACAATGTTCCACAACCGCAATTGGCTATCGACCGCGTTTGAAGAAAGACCCCAAGTACGTCAGCTTTTGGGCCCTATGTGGCGGTTCTCAATCCAAGGTCCCCCGAAACCGGCATTCCCATTGCCGCGCTCGGTTTGCAGGTGATCCGGAACTGGGTGATGAGTTTCAACGCGGAAGGACTGGATGGCTCAATCGACCGCAAGGCGGCGGGACAACAGCTGGACACCCGTATTAACCTCCACATTTTGCACCCCAGGGCCGGCGACGGCGTCTTTGGCTGCTTTTTCTCTGGATTTTGACCGCCGATCACTTCGATCAGGCGGTTTGGTGAGGAAAACCGGTAATCTGAGCGGAC
>Ga0209781_1000307_pt1 | contig 12420 bp, 6 predicted proteins | sample WorMetHERISLAND1_3_FD_187386 | JGI IMG/M metagenome (GOLD analysis project Ga0209781, IMG submission 187386) | Marine gutless worms symbiont microbial communities from Max Planck institute for Marine Microbiology, Germany - Olavius albidus HERON... | ecosystem: Host-associated > Annelida >...
CCGTTGAGCCGGAACATTCGTGTGTTGCCGACGATGAGCCAGAACATTTGTCAGTGGAAGTACTGAAGTCAGGTCATGTAGTGTCAGTTGAAGACACCATTGTCACAGGCTGTCAGTCTGTTTCGCATGCCATCGATAGTGTTGCCGTTGAGCCGGAACATTCGTGTGTTGCCGACGATGAGCCAGAACATTTGTCAGTGGAAGTACTGAAGTCAGGTCATGTAGTGTCAGTTGAAGACACCATTGTCACAGGCTGTCAGTCTGTTTCGCAGGCCATCGATAGTGTCGCCGTTGAGCCGGAACATTCGTGTGTCGCCGATAAGCCAGAACATTTGACAGTGGAAGTAGTTAAGTCACCTTATGTAGTGTCAGTTAACGACATCATTGACACAGGCAGTCAGTCTGTTTCGCAGGCCGTCGATAGTGTTGCCGTTGAGCCGGAACATTCGTGTGTCTCCGATGAGCCAGAACATTTGTCAGTGGAAGTACTTAAGTCACGTCTTGTAGTGTCAGTTGAAGACACCATTGACACAGGCAGTCAGTCAATGTCGCAGGCAGTCAGAAGTGTCGCCATCGAGCCAGGTCATTTGTCAATGGAAGTACTTAGTGATGATAACGAGCTACCAGTAGATAATTCTGGAGATTCAGATTATGTGCCTGACACTACAGATATGGACACAGACGATGATGATTTGTCAGTGGAAGTACTGATTTCACGTCACATAGTGTCAGTTGAAGACACTATTGACACAGGCAGTCAGTCTGTTTTGCAGGCCATCGATAGTGTCGCCGTTGAGCCGGAACATTTGACAATGGAAGTACTTAAGTCACCTCATGCGGTGACAGTTAACGACATCATTGACACAGGCAGTCAGTCTGTGTGGCAGACAGTCAAAAGTGTCGCCATTGAGCCGGAACATCTGTGTGTCTCCGATGAGCCAGAACATTTGTCAGTGGAAGTACTTAAGTCACGTCTTGTAGTGTCAGTTGAAGACACCATTGACACAGGCAGTCAGTCAATGTCGCAGGCAGTCAGAAGTGTCGCCATCGAGCCAGGTCATTTGTCAATGGAAGTACTTAGTGATGATAACGAGCTACCAGTAGATAATTCTGGAGATTCAGATTATGTGCCTGACACTACAAATATGGACACAGACGATGATGAAGAAGAAGATGATGATGAAGTATTATCTGATGTTATACCAGAGCAAAGTTTACCTGCTTTAAATAGCAACTGCAAGCAGCATGATCGCCCGGCACGACCATGTCCATTTTGTGGTGAGCTTAAAGTTAGACTGACGAGACATTTAAGAAGTGTTCATAAAAATGAGCAGTTGATCAGTAGTGCAGTGAAAGGTGGTGCAAAAAAACAGCGCGCAGCATTCAGAATGTTCAAGAGAGAGGGAATTGACAAATACAATATGTCACATATTGGTGATGAGCAGTTCCATTTTCAAAGAGAAAGACAGTCAAAGTCCAGCATTTTTGAGAACGGTGTTGTATGTGACAAATGTAAAGGTGTTTTTAGTAAGGTATGGTTTGCAAACCATCGCAAGAAGTGCATTGAAGATGCATGCGTGCTGCCTAAATCTGTCCCAGCGAAAGTTGTTTACTCTCCTTTTGACGTCTCAGAGCAGTTTAAGGCTGATGTTCTAAGTAGATTTAACAGCGACGAAGTAGGACAATTCTGCCAGAACGATGCAACCATGCGGTTGATTGGTTCTAAACTTTATACAAGACTGAAAGGCCGTAAAGATAAACAAAAAGAAGTAAGAAGGTCAGTCATGACAGATATGCGAAGGTTGGCCACCTTGTTCAGCAAGTTCAAAGTTGCTTCTCGACAAAATGGTGAGGAAGAACAAGCTGCTAACAGTGAAAAACAACTGGAGCTGACAGATATGTTTACACAGTCAAATTTCAGTTTCCTAGAAGAGGCATGTCTGGAGCAGACAAAAGGAGAAAAGGAAGATAAGCATGGATTGATGTTAAGTTTATACTACTTGTTGGTGAAGTGTGGCAGGATCATTCGAGTGCGCTGTCTGGTGCAAGGGCAGAAACAACAAGCTACAGCTGTGGCAGAATTTCTAGAGCTTCTCAAGGATGAGAAGCACAACCTTGTAGGTCATGCGATGTATGCAACTAACAGAAATCGTCAGACAAAACTTCGCAGACCACAAGAACTACCGAAAGAAGCAGATTTGACTACACTGAAAGAGTACACTGTGAACCGTATGAGCACTATGTTTGACGATCCATATCAACCATGGACCACAGCTGAATTCATTGAAATTCGAGATCTGGCATGTTGCCGCATAACACTGTTCAATGCTCGTCGAGGTTTATAGCTTTTCTTGTTGCCCTGACTACTGTGTTAGCAGACTTTATAGTAATCTCCAGAAAGTGAAAGTCCATGTCTGACCCTCAGCATCCAAATCCTTAATGGGTTGTTTTCCTTTTCAGCTTTCTCCTTCAGTACTTTGATACTGTTGGTTGGGTCTTTTGACCTGTAAAAACCGTCGGCCGTATAACCTATACTGTGTTGGTGCAGACGTTAAATCATGCTCAATCAATCAATCAATTAACGTTGTGATCTTGATCTTTGACTGATCATTTTACATGTGATCTTTCCTAACACTGCCTGCACCTTAGTGACAGTTATTTTGGTGTCTCAAATGTCTGTTGTTATAATTATTAAGTCATCAAGTCTTGAGCCCATGTTCAAGTCTAGATTCATCAATTGATGGACTTAGTCTCAACTTTAAAATACAACTTTACGACTCAAGTTCTGTGAGTATTGATTGCTAGTAATTTATGAAAATTGTGGCTTATGTAAATGCTGTCTTGATACATTTTTGTTTTGGTATCTTACTGGAGTTGCCAAAGAGTGCATTTAAGGTAGTTAGTAGGGCTGGCTCATATGTTGCTGATGTAGTCTTTCTGTGTTTTATGTGTATTTTACGTTGCTACTGGTGACAGTAAATTGTTTAAACTGTACTAGGGGGAGAGCCTGCCAGATTGAAGCTGACACATTGGCATGATGCATGCAACAAAGTGTGGTTTGATGAAAGCCGCATTGAAGCAATGACTTCTGAAGAGCAAGAACTCTTCCGTGACAGTTTTATCATGTATGAAGAAGGAAAAGGTGTTAATCATCTCGTTCCAGTCTTAGTCCCAGATGACACAGTTTCTGCACTGCACAAGCTAAGTGATCCAGCATTCAGACGTGATTGTGGTATTGCGGAAGACAACCAGTATCTTTTTCCAAGTACTGGTGGATCCAGTGACAATGTCAGTGGTTGGCATTCGATTAACTGCATTTGTGAGAAAGCTGGAGTTAAGCTGAATGCAACTAAAGTCAGACATCTAACAAGTACATTGTACGCAGCTCTGGACATTCCGGAAGCGAAGCGGGCATCATTCTACCGTCATATGGGCCACAGCAAAAGCATCAATGAGAGTATCTATCAAACACCTTTGGCCGAAGTTGAAGTTGCTGAAGTTGGAAGCATACTTAAAAAGTTTGGTAAGATGCTACATATTGTTATATGCATAAGCTTTACTGTTTCTTTATGCATCATTAGATTGGCAGGAATATTACATAGTATGCATTATAAAGTTGTTTAACAGTAAAAACTGAATGGTCACCACGAGTTTGAGCCTAATCTGTAATTGAAAGCAGTGCTGTGACACAACTAGTTGGGCCATCTGACCTGTAAAACGCTAGACTGAACCAATGTATTTTTAAACTATGACCTGGTTCTGAACTTTATGTACGGTTTTGATATACTTTTGTTTTTCTCCATTATGCATTGGTTTTTAATACTGTACTGTGAACGCCTCCATCCTCTGTTGCCATACAAGAAGCCAAGCTGTCGCCAGGATGGAGCCGTTCACACTGCGGTCTAGGGGGTCGAAAGTTGTACCATAGGGTAGCCAGTAGGGGACTTCCTATTCGCTTCTTCAGAGACTTTTGCTCTATGACATACCGTTTATCTACAGTGCACACTGCGTACAGACAGACGACAGACGACGACAGTATGATACCAGTAGCGTTCACACTGTATGCAGCCAGTGTGAACGGCTAATAAAACCTTAAACCAAATAACAGTAGGTAGTGTACACTAAATTTAGCGAGTTTTTACTTACTTTTGTGTGCATGTGACACTGCTGATAAGGTTGACTGATAAATAGGTGATTGCCGCAATTTAGCTTTTGGGTGATAACTGTGCAGTATTTTGACTCTGCACTTTTTACGGTCCAGCCATGTAATGGTGGGCCGTTATGCAACGGTCCGTTCGTCTCTCCGTCCGTCCGTCTGTGTGTCCCGTGTCAGATCTCGAAAGCGGTGCAAGATAGGGCCTTAGTTTTGTTAGTTTCTATGGAACACTATGTAGAAGTCCGGGTCGCTTAATCAGACTTTGCATTCGGACCCTCCCCCAGACACTCCCGTGGGGCGCGGGAGCCCCCAAAGTAAAAAAACTTCAAACGGCCTTATCTCTGCAACGGATCATCCGATTGACTTCCTGTTTGATTCTATGTTGGGGTTTTCGGGGATGGCCAATCCGATGGAACTACTTCCAGTTTCATAAACTCCAAGACAGCGGCCGGGGCGGCTGGACCGTTATAAAACGCTGCTGCGTTTTTATCTTTACTTGTTTGATTAGTCTTTGCTGAATGTATAGGTTAATTTAATGGCTGATCTTTGATCGAGTATAAATTTGGTAACATTTAGCCAGTGGTGTTCTGAAATGATGTGCAAATTGTTGTCTAATAGCTGTGATAGTGTGTGATGAGTAAAGTTACAAATAAAAAATTCAGTAATTATTTAATACACATTTTTTTGTGTATTACATAAGAATGATGTAGTACTTAATGATACTTTACAAACATGATTTATGTCTATTTGACATTATGCTTCTATCCTTTGCTGTCTTTCTGTGGCAGTTTGGGAAAACAAGTCATGTTTTACTGCGGTAAAACCTAAAGTTAAGGATTTTAGCTGTCTGTTGCAGATAAAGTGAATAGAACTAAGTCTGGCGAGTCCAAATTTGTTTATTTGTTATTAGACAAAAGCAGAACTACAAGACTTGCAGATGACACTGCCTCACCAGTTCAGAGCAGAGCTGAAACTAATGCTGGCTCATCAGGTGAAACTGCTGCCGGCTCATCAGATGAAACTGTTGCCGGCTCATCGGGTCGTCGAAACACAGGAGCTGAAACTGCTGCCGGCTCATCAGCTGAAACTGCTGCCGGTTCATCGGGTCGTCGAAACAGAGGAGCTGAAAGTGATGCCGGCTCATCGGGTCGTCGAAACAGAGGAGCTGAAAGTGATGATGCTGAATGGACAGATGTGTAAGTTACTTAAGTAAATGGTTTTATAATGTTTAATTAGCCAGAATGATGTCATGCTTTTGTCTCACACAGAAGAGGTTAATAGTTGTTGTGTCAGTATATCTTGCACTTTAAATCAGAATGTGCACAGACATGCTAATGCTTTGTGGCTGGAAACACTGCTACAGTTAAATTAGGTCAAAATCTGTTTCAAAACTATGTTACTCCATCTTTGTCTTGAAACCAATTTGATGTTATGTTTATTTGATATTATTAAAAATTTTGACAAAAAAATGAAGAACAATACCACGAAATTTCAGTATTTGTCCAGTTATCGTTGCACTAAAAAGTAAACTATTGTGTTTGCTTGGCTGTTCGTGCAGGTCTAGTCAGCGATCAGGGGTGAGAATCAGAAAGTACACACGGTGGTCTCGTTGTCAGACTGATGTGGTCAGGCAGTACTTTCGTGGTTGGATAGCAGGAAGTCAGCAGTCATCACTGCCACACAAAGCTGACATTCTTAAATTCAAGCAAGAGCATCCTGAAGTTGATACTGACTGGACCACTATCAGGACCAAAGTTGTAAATGAAAAACTTGCCTATGAAAAACGTAAAAACACTAGACTCAGCAGTTTGCATTGTTAAGGCTTATTTTTATTTGTTTTATTGGGGCAGTTTTAATTAACTGTACTGCTTGTGTACTGGTAGTGACTATATTTCAGTAGGCTTCTTCTTGCACCAGTGTCTGGTCTAGGCAAACTAACTACATTTTTCACTGTTGGACTGAAATCTTCCAACTTTGAGTATAAGTGCAGCGACTGCAGTTTGTCATGGCAGAATGGCACCAGCATGTTGGGCTATCCTAGGGAATGAATTATCAAAAGTTGCTTGTAGTGAAAACTTAAAGAAATTTGCTAAATTACCTAATGTAACTCAAACGCAGAAATGACAAAACCAAAAATTATGACCAGATTTTGATAAAATCAAAGAGGGAACCAAACTGACAGTTTTGCTGTAATGCTGATGTTTAGTTGTAGATTCTGCACATTCTTGTTTACACGTTATGATGACTCAGTTGCAAAAGTTTGTTTATGAAAGACGTGAATTATGCTGAACTTGATTAATACATAACGACGATGCATTGGCCTATGCCTATAGCTTTATTGATAGTGCTGTCTGATGGAGGCATGAACCTTGAACAGAACCATAATCATCAGTAAGCTACTAGTGATGAGTAGACTGCAATGTCACGTAGCAAATTCTACAGCCGAGTCTGTCTGTGGTCTTTGCTGTGGTGTCTACAGCTTTTGTTTGCATGCAGATTTTAGAGAATCAGAAATCTGTTTCAGTGTTGTTATCGTGTGATACTTGTGTATGCGTATTTGATCGCGTAGGCCTACTGGTACAGGTTATGCAGTGAAATTATAGTCAAGTACAAATGTCACAGACATTACTCTTTAACAAAACTTCTAAATAGGTTTGCCATGTAGTGCCCACAAAAATAACAGTGTTATCAAAGGTTTCTGAAGGCAGATACAGATGGTGCTAAAAGGACTCAGAGTGCCAGACATTAACAAACTCATAAGAAAAATAGTATTTAGTTGTGTCTGTTGCTGTTTGACTAATTTACTCGAATAACTACATGTAACAGGTTTGACTGCATTAACAAAAACATTACCAACTTGTGTTTTGTAAGCCATGTTTCAGCTTGTAATGAAAGATCTTTTAAAAATGTTGGTACTAGCATAAACAAAAGTATCTGCTGTTTCACCACAAGGTATTGGCTATAGTAAAATTGTGCTGTGCTTGTATAATTTTATTTATCTGGTCATTTGTGTGTTGTAACCATACTGAGTAGCAATAGGATAGTAAAGGATACACATGTTTATAAAAAAAGCTCTGGTTAACTAGGATCTTTTTAAACATCGTCAATGTTTTAGGTTAAAGTTGGCTGTAGACATGTTTTGTGTACATTATCATTATAGTAGCTTTATAGCTTATAACCGCCAAGTGCAGCTCTGGCATATGCAATCTACCAATCAGATCATGCTGAAAGCTCTTGACATTGTAGCACAAGTACAGTTTTTATCAGCATATAATTGATATTTTACCTGTAAAACAGTAAAGTTATCACAGTCTCACAGAAATCAATAAACAGTAGAAATAAAGTAGGTCCAAGAACACTTCCATTTGGGGCACTGCTATTAGTATAATCAGAAGTAGAATATGCAATATTCCTGTCGAAATTTGGCTCGGCTCTAACCGCTGTGATAGGGTTTCTCTTTTTCCAGAGGTTCACTTGTAACACAGTGGGAGGGGCTTGTGGCATCTTCCGGTTTATAGCTGGCCAACTGTTTTCCCAATATACTTGTCACAGGCTTATCACACAGTTCCTGTCAGCTACTGCAAATAACATCAACAAAGTTTCTGAGCCAAACAATCTGCAGCAGAATCAAAAACTGATCAGACAGCTGGAGTAGCCAATGTTCCTTGTATGTTTCCTATAATGCACACACATACACATATACAGGGTGGGCCAAAAAACGGACTGTTTTTTAGAGTTGATAACTTTGCGACGGTTAGTGATAGAAAGGCGTGTGATATATCAAAATTTTGCAAATTTTGTCTAGAAGAAAGTATAAAAGTTGCATGTCCGTGCATTAAATATTCTTTGCGTAATTTGCATAAATATTCAGTATACCTGAAATTACGTTTAATTTGACAACAATGCATGAATTTTCTCAATTTTCACTCAACATGCAGTGAATCAACAACGATCATTTGCACATACGCTTAGTCCAGACGAAATCAACATGGTCACCCATGAACTTGATGATAATCAACTGTCTCTTTGGCAGCTGATCGATAGTGCGATTTAACATGGCCTGGCTTAGGTGAGTCGATTAGCACGCGTTTCAGCGTTTCAGCTCTGAACTTTTGACCTTTGTGCAGTCACGTGCTAAAATAAACATTGTCTATTACTGTGACAACATATTCAAAGAAGGATTACTGCAGATCATTCGCCCTTTATCGAATGATGACTTCCTGTTTCAGCAGGACGGAGCGCTGGCAAACCGTTCACGCACTGCGCTACATGTGCCCAACTTCATTGAACAGAAAAACTGACCACCAAAAAGTCAGGGTCTAAATCCTATGGATTATTCACTGTGTGTGTGTGGGGGGGGGTTGCAACAGATGGTGTATCGTTACAAAATTTCAGACACTGACCAGCTGAAATGCTATTGCGACTAATTAACCATTTGGCTCAGCTAAGCCAGGTCACGTTAAATCGAGCAATCGATCAGCTGCGAAAACACTGATTGTGGCTATCAAGATCAAGGGTGATCATGTTGAATTTCATCTGGACTAACTGTGTGTGCAAATGATCGTTGTTGATTTGCTGTATGTTGAGTGAAAATAGATAAATCCATGCGTTATTGTCAAATTCAGCGTACTTTCAGGGATAGTGAACATTTATGCAAATTAAGCAAAGAATATTTAATGCACTGACATGGACTTTTACACTTTATTCTAGACAAAACTTGCAAACTTTTGACATATCACACGCCTTTCTACCACTAACCATTGCAAAGTTGTCTACTCTCAAAAACAGTCTGGTTTTTTGGCCCACCATGTACAACTAAGCAAGGTCAAGGTCTTATATGATAGGCATTGTGGTAGCCCTCATTACTAAACCACAGTAGGGAGATTTCGGGTAAACCTGGCCACTTAAGCATTTCACAGCCCATAGGCCACGTGCACTGAGTATATTCTTAACTTGTATTTATTAAAAATGTATAGCAACACTGGTTTTCCACATTTTTGGCTAAACCTGACCACCTACTGATAAACCTGGCCACATACTGGATAATACAGTGACAGCTGTGCTTGGTTTTCATTTGGCTATTTTCAGCCTGCCAAACCTGACCACTAGTCAGGTTTAACTGAAATGACCGGCCAGCTTTACCTGAACTGCAATGAGCTGCACATATCACGCGGACATAATACTCAAACATTATAATACTGAAATGCCATAGTGTAACATGACAGATGTCAACAAGATAAAACAGTTGAAAAATCAGTCAAATGCATTAATCATTAATTAATTAACCATTGGTTGGTTGGTTGAGCATGGTTTAAGGTCTGCGCCAACACAATATAGGTTATACGGCCGACCGTTTTTACAGGTCAAAAGACCAATTAACCAAAGTCCACGAAATTAATAAACTGATTAGCTTACATCTGTGGACTGCAAGCTAATTACATATACAGGAAAAGACAAACGACAGCATTAAAAACAAATGCATAAAATGTTCAAGCTATACTGGTGAAATACTGCACATGCTGCTGCAGTCACAATTCATTGCACACATAATAACACAGTACCACAAAGAAGCATCGAACAATATGTTAATAAAAATGTCATGCATGCTAATCTGAACCAGCGCATGGACTAGTTATTTACTGCAAATGGTAGGCCTATAAAACATTACAGTCTTAAGTCTACTCATGAAGGCTAGAGCTATAATAAATGAAAAACACTAACACTTAACAATGAACCGTACCACGCACAATGCATATTATCAGTTCATTCACACAGCTCGCAAATAAAGTTGAAGTCTGTGTCATCTATTCCGGCACACTCACAGTGTGCCCACTTGCTACACTTATGGCACCTGACCCACTCTGTTGAACCAAGATCCGAGCAGTAGACACATACTTCATCGGAACCTGTGTCTTCAGTTCTCTTTTCTTCTGTGGATTTAATTTTCCGTGTCTTCTTTGGCTGTGCTGTCTTTTGCTTAGACCTGCCTTCCTTCAAGACCTTCTCTGCTTTGTTTTGCAGGTTGGGTTTTTGTTCACTGTTGATTCAGACATTTTCAGTGGCTTTTGGCGCTAAGTGACGAACTCAACATGTTCGTCACTGGTCAAATTGTAGCGTGGCATTTTGATTCTCTTTCTGCTGCTTCTGTTTTGACGTTGAGGCAATGAAACTAAATCACAGAAATCATTGCATGGAACCTCAACATTCCCTGGCAAAGGCACAGCATCTAGACTTTCATTCTGACGACTCTCGACATACACTGGTTGAAGACATTCGTTCTTCAGCCTGTTTACATAAACATTATAAATGTGCAGATTATTGTTACAGACATACAGTCAGCATTAATGACAGGGGCGTCGCAACAGGGGGAACATGGTCAGCGACTGCTGCCCCAAGTTTGGTGGCACCGGAGCAGTGCTCCCCCAAATTTTGTTAACGTGAATTCAAGGATAAGGTCACAGGTCCGAACGGTCACACATCCTATACACGATTGTAGGACGCGGCCATTAGCCGCGCGGTAAGGCTATTGATACGCATGGCACAAAATGTGTGACCCAGTCATGTCATTCTGAGTTCCACTGTGTGACATCATGACGTGATAATTAAAACTAGCAAAAGTTTCAAAATGACAGAAGTAGGAGCCTACTAAGTTTCCCGGTGTGTTACAGTATGCCTCTTTTTTGTATTTCTGACGGGTTTGCCTGTTTGTCATTCAAAAGCATTGCTACGTCAGTTACGTTTCTACCTTTTACCTATGACACTCCTTGACATCATGTCACGTAGACGTACTGAAAAATTCTTAGACGAGGCCATGGAGTTGACAGATGATTGGCAGGGTACCAAAAACGAGAGGCATCTACGAAGAAATTCGGGGTCTTTGTGGGCCGGATCTCGTAGTGAACGGACAGCGAGTCGAACTAAAACAGCCTACCGTGGTAGGCCTACTTAGTTCAGTTTATAATATGTGCACAGCTCACTGCGCATTATCATCTGTGGTCATGGATATTGGATTTGCAAAGTTGAGCACAGGCAGGCAGCTCTACAATAAAACGGGATTTCTTCAATACATTCATGAACCTGAACGAACATGGAAGATCGTAGGGCCTAATTGCAATCCAAGTCATTTCCAGTCGAAAAGTTATCCACGGCGGCGGCGGGCTTCCTTATCGACGGCGAGTCGTTAACTTATCGACTTGACTCGACTTGGAAGCTTATCGGCGGTGGCGGTTCCGGGGTCTACACCTGCCATGCACGTGCCAGCTGACGTATCGAGACCTTACCATTGTTAGCATTATACTCATCGATTGCACCCTGCATGCAAACCGGTATCCACTGATTAAGCTTGAAGTAAGATACGCGTTAAAAACAGTGCATCAAAAAACATTCAAGAATTCATTCAAGACAACGAACAATCAATTTTCAATGCACACTGACTCGTATGTATACATTAAAACCAACTGGACGTTTACAATATACCAACCTTAACAAGATCCACGTGAGCAACAAATAACTTCGCTAAATTATACAAAAGTGACACACCCACTGGGACACACCCACTGGGCCACTGTTTACAAGTCATGCATAGAATAGTTATCCACTTGCCGAATCCGAAATATAATTAGGATAAGGTTCCATCTAAACACCCGTAACTTTCACGTACGATTTATTCACTTTCCAAAAAGTAAAAAAGGCTTAAAACCTTAGCTAACCAGAATTTAGCCGAATGGCCAGGATTACCCTAAATCACCCTAATACAATCTAATCCAATCCACAAACAGAGTGAAACGGGTTTGCAAGACATCAAATTTCAAATTTTGTTTTATGCAAAAATATAATGGGGGTGATTTCCCCCAGCTCCGACACTGATGCCCAGTCATCTCTGCACTTTACTTCAGCGCCAGCCCGTTAACTAGACAATTTTTATGTGTAGTTAAGTGGCCAGCCCTTTTCATTGATTCTCAGCGTAAATAAAATGATAAAGGGCCCGCCAATTTTGTTATGTATCTTATTACATTCACTACAACTGTAAAATTTTGCACTGGGTTAGCACATCTGCAACTTGTAAAATGCATTACAATTTCAACTTCGCACAACGTATACTTTACAAAATATCACGTAATAACAAAAATGGCCCTTTAGCTAACAATTGGGCCCTTTAACTGACAGGGCCCATTAACTGTGGATCTAGCCTTATTATTATTATTATTATTATTATTATTATTATTATTATAAATACAAAGATTAAAGTGACGCTTAACATATAG
>Ga0209781_1000308_pt1 | contig 12406 bp, 10 predicted proteins | sample WorMetHERISLAND1_3_FD_187386 | JGI IMG/M metagenome (GOLD analysis project Ga0209781, IMG submission 187386) | Marine gutless worms symbiont microbial communities from Max Planck institute for Marine Microbiology, Germany - Olavius albidus HERON... | ecosystem: Host-associated > Annelida >...
TGATCCCATATAAACTGTATTAACGGATTCCCGGCTGCACCTTAGGCACTTTCAAGTGTTCCATTCTGTAAGCACTTACTCAGGTGTCCTCATCTTCTTTCCACTAAGTTTGTTCAATTCCGTACTATAGCTTATTTCTTTTTTTCGCTAATAACCTAATTTCTATCTGTGATTTTTCTTTATGATTTTATCTGTATGGCACTATATAGCCTATATTGTGCTGAAGTGCCGTTAAGAAACTGCTCACTCACTCACTCTTTCCACTCGTACCATGGATCTGTGGATATTATTATGTGGCTTTGAGCCGGCCTATTTAAAGCCTGACACTCTGGCGAGGTCATATGTCTGACGGCGGGAAACTTCCAAACTGTGAATTGATTGATGGAAATGGCCAGACTCAGCCTTTCTGTCAGCTGATCGGGCGAGGCGAGAAACAAACACACCTGACCGCACCCTGCTATGTTGAACCTGCAACTAGACCTGTCTTGTGTCGTGACAAACTTGCTCCATGTCGCCGTCGGTGCAGTGTGGTAAGTACAATATTGATTGGACTGCTTACTGTGAACAAGGCACACTATTCTGCAGTATTACCACAGTATGTGTGGTAGAATGTGACTGAAGGTAATGGCCAATGGGATTAGACTTACTGCAGTATAGAAGCACTGGTGGGGTGTGAATTTCTCCATTACCGCTTGCAACGTTTTTATAGCATTACTATAGAGATGCTGCTTAAAAACTTGCATATCACATTACCGTTGCAGATCGTTTAAATTATCATAGTCACAGTGCAAACCAAAGAATTAACAACAGCAATAAACTCACTGTATTTTTTCAAACAGTTCAGATATCGTTTTCCACGCTTTATGTGTGAGGTTTCTGTTTTGATAATGAACCAGCGTTTTGTCATATGACACTGGAAATTTCTTAAATTAATCAACTTCTCATCTGTAGTTAACTTTATGGTGGCTATTTTGTATGGGTTGTCTAAAAACAGGACTGGCACAGAAACTGCTCGTACGAGTGAAATTCGCAGGCAGCATGTACTCGTACAGAACTCGTATTAATGTGAACGGCTGCCACTGGAATACATCCAAACTCCTGTTTACTGTAACATGTAACCTGTACTCGGACTGGACTTGCACTCGTATTAATGTGAGTGTGGCTTCAGTTCCTCTTTCTTCGTTGGTTTGGATCGCCTGTGAGTATAGTATTACATTGCAGCCCATATTCGTTCTATTGGGTAGAGATTGGGTGATTCTGGTGGTTTGGCCCAGTGATTGATTTTATTTGCCTTTAGCCACTCAGTGGTACTCTTACTTCTGTATTTAGGACCGTTATCCGTGACTCATTATCCACGACTTTCTGATGTATTTCAAAGCTTCTGACATAGTAGTTGTTATGCTGCTCGTCTGAAGGCTGCCAACACTATAGAGATGACTCGTGTAAGCCGACTGAACCTGGTTGATGAGATGGCTAGTGTACAGTAGTAGATCTTGAAAGCCTTGGACCATGTAGGCTCAGGGGTCCACATTTTGGTGGCTAGTTCAGGCACAGACTGTTCTGCAGCTGTTAAAGAGTGCCGCCGAGAAAGCGACTCGCTGTGAGTCACAATCTGCCTTATCAGCAACCCAGTCCTGAATCTCGGGAGTATCGTAATACTGTTTCTTCAGAGTGTGACATTTAACCAAGTCAACATTGCAATCTGCGACAACCGAGATGTCAGCAACAACAGGTGAGTCACCAGGTTACCATGCGATTATATCAGGTTTACGTGTTGGTATCCACGGTTCCTCACATACGTCATAGCCCCAAGGTATCGAGTTTGGTACACACCTTTCTTATGACTGCATTATGCCGGTCATTCCTGACTTTCCATGTACACTCACATGTCGAAGGATATTCTTACTCTTCTTAGAGCTTTTCTTGATTCTTGGCATTCAGAATTGCACCGATCTTACTGTCGTGTCCAGGTAATGGCGCTCTTCATTTGCCATCTGTCGAACATCAAAGCCTGCGTGTTGACCTTGCCAATTGGAGGTTTAACGCCTCCTATGCTGAATATGACCACTTTGAAGTGGGCTCATAGAAAGGCAAGTACAACATCACCCTTGGCAAATACGCGACGTGACTTTCTAATGGTTCGTCTACACTTAGCTCGGATGAATTTCCAAGATTTTGATCAGTGGGAGATTTTCTTGCTTTTCTTCAAGCGTTTCTTGATTCTTGGCATTCAGATTTGCACCGATCTTACTGTCGTGTCCAGGTAACGACGCTCTTCATTTGCCATCTGTCGAACGTCAAAGCCTGCGTGTTGACACTACTGTGCATGTGACCAGTGTGTGTGGGGGGGTGTCTGTCGTGTGGTTGTGCTGCTGCTGCTGCTGCTGGGCCGGCACGCACACCTGACTGATGCTGCTTACTGGCCTCTACATCTGCAGATGGCCGGCTCGTATAGCCGCCGGCGTCTTGAGCAGGCGGATTGCCTTCGTCACTCTACGCGCCAGTGTTCTGACCGTAATAAGGCTTCACACGATCGATATGCACAACAAATAATTGACTCCTCTGTGCCTGCTGCAGAACACAATTGGAGTCATTTAAACGTTTCAAATTCGCAGTTGGCTCCAGGCACAGGGCTGAGTAGAGATTGGCTGCAAATCTGCTTGAACAGTCTACTGAATGCCGGTGGCGTTGGATTCTATTTTCATGAATGTGTCTTATGCGCGCTTAAAATCAGCAGCAGTTATAGAAATCTCTCAACAACCACCGACGTGTACAAATGCTCATAGCGAGCTTTCAGCTTATTACAACGGACTTCAGTAATGTTTATGCCTTTACCATCAATGGTCCTGACACTTTCCTCAACATTAGTGGTGTGTGGATGCTGATGACTGATAAACATGTCAACCACTCTCGTCGCAGTGATTGGCACATAATGACAACCGACAACCACAAACAGCTTGAGTTGCTGGTTGTTGGTGTTCAGTGGAGCGCATTCAGTTGTGCTGCTGGCTATACAAATAAGACATTTTTGAGATAGAACCATTGGATGTTCATGAAGTAAGTAATGTACTTGAAGTCCCGTCGTTCCAGCAGGTAAGTGGCACAGTCTGCCATCGCCAGACAGTTCTGTCTCGGCGTCAGGAATGTCTCGCGTGTCAAGCTGTCAAAAGTTGACAGCAGATGCTTAATTCATCGTATATATAGTTCAGCAACGTATTAACCAAATGCTCAGTTCCTCGGGCCATATATGCCACTGACTGATATCTTGGTGCATGAAACTCAACGGGTGCAACCGTGCAACATGCTTGATTGAGTGAGGTCCACGCAATCGAATGCCTTCGAACTCGGTATGACGTCAACACTCATCTTAAGAAATGAGTGAGTGTACTTGTTTTGTTACTGATATTAAAGTGGCTTGAGTAGTAAGGGCCACGCCATAGACATGACGAGTAGAGCTGTTGTCGACTAATGGACTAGTCGACGAAAAAAAATAGTCGACAATTTATTTCCTAGTCGACTAGTCGGCCAACCGATAATAATTGTCGGTTTCCGGTTGTGGGCAATCTTGGGGTGGTCAGACGATCGTTTAGACATCCACAGAGGACCGCTAGGTTCCATTGTCTCGGATAGTCGGCACAGCGTGAGCCATCTGGACCACGGAATCAGCAATTAAATTAAATTAATTCTTATGCTGCTGAGGCCAACACTATAGAGATGTAAGCCATCTGAACCCGCTTGATCAGATGGCTGTTGTAGAAGATCTTGAAAGCCTTGGACCATGTAGGGTCATGGGTCAGTAAAATGAGGAGTTCTGAATTTTGACAAGTTGTTGTTTGAGTCCAATGACCGATGCATTAAATCACTGGAAATTAATGTAGTTGTAATGTAATGATTTTACAGCATCATAAACAACGTAAGTTACAAGATGGAAAATATTTCTATCCGCTTAGCTCTTGCAGAATGAGTGACTGGCTCAATAGATGAGAGTTAAAAATTAGGCTGACTGTAGATGCTGAGTGCAAATGACGGCAAAAGTAGACATTCACGGCCGGCTAGAAGCTATAACAAGAACACAGATATTCAATCAAGCAATCAGTTGATTTGTGTGAACAATAAACAAGTACAATACATCTCAGTCTGTAAAGAACAATGCTGTAGGACAGCAGCAGTTTACATAAATGTCTACCTCCAGATCAGCAGCATAACAACTACGTCAGAAGCTTTGAACTTGTCACCAGATGCGTGGACCTCGTTCCATCAAGCATGTTGCACCCGTTGAGTTTCACGCACCAAGAGAGATTTTTCTTCTTGCGAAGGTTTAAACTGTTTAAACCTTCGCATATAGCAGCATTCCTGGTATCAGGTTGGCTCATTATGAGAATAGCAATCAGTTGATTGTTGAATCTTATCTTAGTACGAAGTCCCAGTGTCCAGAAGGAGAGGTTGTAGTGTGATACAGCTGAATGCACCATTCATGTCTAACTATCATTTATTCTGTGTTATCTCAGTGCTACTGTTTTGTTGAATCTCGGGAACTTGTCATCGATTCAGTGGAACAGAATTACCTTTCGAAACTACTCACTGCCTCAAGCTTGTCAAGTTGTCATTCATGGCTTTCATGAGGTCGGGTTGGATGACTGGACATGAAATAAACAACTGTGATGACGTGTTCAGTGGTCAGCGTCGAACGAACATTCATTTTGCTGAAACTTATTTCAGAAACTGTTGTGCTTATGGGAAGGGTTTCAACATTGCACTGCAGCCGGCAACTTTAGGCCCTACAACAAAGCCTGCAGATTCTGTAAAGACTCGTATTCTGAATTCAGGTGTGATGTTTACTGGCACAGTGCTGACAGCTAGTGAATACTGCAAATAAAATACTGTGATTGAAATAACGTTGTTTATCATCTTGATACCTGACAGTTCAACCAGATGCGGCAGCCGTAACCGTGATGTAGACATTTTTCGGTCATCTTAGTCATCACCAATTAATCTAATTTATTATTTAAATAAATGTACATAGGACTAAACTCCACATCTGCTGAATAGTGAGAAGAAACTACTCACTCAATCGATCTGCTAATACATGGGTACAGTACAGTAGAGAGCTGAAATCGTTGGACATCTGTGTTAGCTTCTTCTTTGTGACTTTATGCAAGTGCCAGCTATGATCACAAGCATCAATTTGTATATTACTCCCTTTGCCATTTTAAAACAAGTCACAAGTGTAATCACTTGTTATCATGCTGATATGGCTGCAAAATCGGCCCTCAGTTGAACAATTTGAGCTGTGAAATCTTGAGCTGTAACTCTAGAAGGTTTCACCTGCACGATATTCCCTACTACCCAGCTGATGTCAGTTGATGTCGTAAGATCCCTGATCAGTAGCTGGCAGCCGTGAAGATACAACTGATTACTATTAATCGCCAACACAATTGCTGAGAATGCTTTTTGTGGCATTTTACGAAACTCAGCTCTGACCTGGTTACTGGCTCCATCAGCTGTAACAGTAGAACCATCTACATATTCCCACAGACCCTTTGCCAACAGCAACCCTTTGCCTACAGCAGAAGTCTCACTATACAACAGTCCTCCCTACCTAGACTGTCAGCACATCACAATGCCATCGTTTGCAAGTCGACAGTATTTATTGGCAATGAAAATACCACTTAGCTTTGCTGCAGGTGCATTAATATAGTAGATAACTATGAAATTTAACAGACCAGGCTGTCATCTTTCCACCCTAGGTTTAAAACTTACCTCTTTCAGTTTCGAAAATCCTAGCTTGTTATGCTGATGCTGCATAGAATGTCAAAGCATATGCACATAAGGCAGACGAGCTACGAACCCAATCCATTTCTGGAGAGCCGTGCTTGCTCAGCAGCTGACGGAACGAAGTCATCATTGTGTTTTGACAAGAGAAAAACATGCACTTTCCATAGATGGTGGAACTTCGGTCCTCTTTTACCACCTGTTGCAATTTACCACAAGAATTATGTTCAAACTAGATGATTGCAACAACACCGTCGATTGTGTATGCCTCCGCCCGCATATGTGACCCCTGTGACCTTGACCTTTGAGCTTTTGACCTGAAAATTTGATGTGTTCAGTATTGGTGCAAGTGTGTGCAGTAAAACTCAAGATATCGTGTTCACAATGTTGTTAGGGATGCACGCACGCACGGACGAACCCAAAACATAATGCCTCCAGCTACACTACGTGAGTGAAACTTTGGGTGATTACATTACATTAGAATTTAAGTGAAAGAATGCTTAAGCACTTCAAACACTGCAGAATCAGGAGTAATCAGGAGCAGCATGCAGCGTTCCCTGCGTTGCCAGTCGTCATGCCTTGCTGACACTGGTGGGGCAGAAACTAGCCGCGACATTCATGACCGCCTGTGTTTGCAGATGACTTGTCATACAGCTAACCATTTGTGCACTGTGCATGCAGTATGCACTTTATTGCTAGTTATTCAGTAAGTACTACCCGTAATCACCTGTTATTTTCTTGCCTTATTTTTGTTGTTTATGTTGCTGCAATCAGACCTTCAGCGGCTAGGGCCCCTGTTTGCTGAAGCATCCTGAATCCCCGGTTTATATGCCACTGCTTTCTAGCAATAATTATAGCCACTGGTGATGAAATGAATATAATATCTGAGAAAAGAAGCCATGCACACCTGACTAATTTCATATGAGAATCCAGATGCCACAGAGAGTTTGGCGTGGGGACACTGTATGTTCTGCGTGTCACAGCTCGGCTCCATCGTTCTGCTGAACCCAACTGATCAACACGTGTGAGACTGTCTGATTCGATGACGCTGAATTTGGAGACCACTTGCTCGCAAATAACCAGCCGTCATCTGAGCAGAATACAACAAACGCAAGCATTTCTTACAGTCATATCAAGCACATGCCGAGAGTGTTAATTAGTAATGAACGCATACAAATTTACATATAATGTACATAAAAATATGAAACCACATACATTCATGTGCACAGTGTACATCTGTATACATTACAATATGCATAGACATTCATATAACAAGTATATATGTACTAAAGATCAAGAGCTGTGTATGCCAGTGACATAAAGAACTCACATCAAATAAAAAATTTGGTTCCATCAATCAATGCAAGAACAATTGCGCCAAATTTTCACTTGAATCGATACAGAGGCGGCTTGTACATTATATCTACCAGTACTTCGCCCTGTACGTATTGTTAAATTGCAAGAACAATTGCGCCAAATTTTCACTTGAATCGATACAGAAGCGGCTTGTACATTATATCTACCAGTACTTCGCCCTGTACGTATTGTTAAATTGCAAGAACAATTGCGCCAAATTCTCACTTGAATCGATACAGAAGTGGCTTGTACATTATATCTACCAGTACTTCGCCCTGTACGTATTGTTAAATTTCCAGTCCATACATGGTTAGACATGTGACGTGTGTGTGTAGTGTACATAAACACTGTCAAAAACCATGACTGTAAAATATGCAGGTAAGACAGATAAGATATACTGAAATGCAGTGGGGAAAATGCTAACCATCACCGTAAAGGCTGAGGTGCCGATGTTCGTATATAACATAACATCGCCACTTTTCAACCATCAGTGCTAACCGTAACCCTGATGCTATATCTAACACTAACCGTAACCTAACCCTACACGTATCACTAACCCTACTGTAAGTTAACGAAAGAATACAACAGCTAAAACCAAGGTAGGAATTTATGGAGTGAAACTGCACTTCAGCCGACGAAAATATTCAGGCATGGAACGGAATCTATGCACTAAAAGTCGCACAAAAGATAATAAACATTTCAAAAATAATCGTCTGATCTATACCCGTTATTGGACGCTCCGCACTGTAACAGATCGGTGCATTTTGCCGCACGGTTTGTGCATCTTCGTCAGTGGTCGACAGTAACTCACTTCGCAGAGCGTGAAGATTAGCTTCTACTTCTGCGAAATGACCCGCGTCTGTAGAATACCTGACGCTACTCAAATGAGATATGCACCGATCAACTTTCGACAAGCAACTGTGTCTGTTTTCGCTGCCAGCAGTCATCAATCTTGTTACTTCTCGAATGTTTCTTGCTATTCCGCTAAGAACGTCATTAGCTGCATCCATGACATTAAGTTAAGTTATTGCTGGGACGAGCATGTTGTGTCTGAAGTTATTGTAAACAAACGAACTTGTTGACATTCATCACGTAACACCATCGAATAGTTAACAAAAACATAGGGATGTCACGACAACGCGAATTGTCGATATCGGTAATTCGAATTGCGGAATGCGGATATCGACAATCGTCGATATCCGCAGTTCAAATTGTTGATATCAACAATTTGAATTGTGGATATTCGTAATTTGAATTGCTGGTATCGACAATTGCACAGAATTGTCGATGTCGACATTTCAAATTACGGATATCCACAATTCAAATTGTCGATATCAACAATTGTTGATATCTACAATTCGATTTGCGGATATCTGTAATTCGAATTATTGATATCCACAATTCCAATTGCTGATATCGACAATTTGAATTGTTGATATCAACAATAATTGCAGATATCAACAATTCAATGTCGATATCAACAATTTGAATTACGGATATCCGCAATTCGAATTGTGGATATCAGCAATTGTGAATAAATGTTAATTGGGCTTGCCATAGAAGTGAGTTCTAACGAAGTCGGCCGTAAACCAAGTTTTGGCCAGCCTGTGCTCAGCCCACGCGGGCTGTCAGAGCTGCTCATAGAGAGGTATTGTGATCAACAATCGAAGAATTACGATATTCATTGAATTACGATACGCAAACTGTAAACCTACGACATCTGACTCAAAACCATGCTCTGTTACTAATCTTTCTGCCTCTTCAGTACATCTAGAAATTCACAGAACATGTTCATCTTTTCTGTGTGCATTTTCTGCATCGTCTCCAGACGCTTTGCCTCCATCTGTTTCGCATCATTGTGCATGTCTTTCATGCAGTGCATAACTGATGTCTGTGCAGATTCCCGTCACCATTTGCGAGGAGTTGACAAGCCCCTTCATCTTGCAGTTGGCTGTGGACTTGATGGCTGAGTTTTAGTTGCTGACGTCAAAGTTGTTTGAGACTTGTGCACCATTGAGGTTGAAGCAGCTTCAATGGTTGATTATTATTCACCACTGTTTTGTCGTAGCTATTATAGCCTTGATTCTATCCTACCTTTTTATTACATCCATGTACTCCATCTTCCTTTTTAGTTTATTTTGTTAAGATTTAAACCCTTTTGGTTATAATTTTCTATCCAACTTACCATTACTGGCACTAAATAGCCTAAACTGTGCTGATGTGCCGTTAAGAAACTGCTCACTCACTTATAAGAACTAGCAGCTGTGACAGCAATGGCTTTCACCCGTGCCTTGTTGCCGTGAAACTGTATATATCAGTGGGACAAGAGCATGTACTTTGTGCATCAACAGCTAGTGAGTACACAACACATTCTCTGTACGAGAAACCTAACAAGAACTAGGCTGTGAACGGGATATTTATATGATCTAGACATTCACAGACTGTCAGTGCAGCAGACTAGCAGTCCTTGCACAGAAACAAGTCCTGTGTCTCTTTTCTTTTTCCGGTCGTGCCTGCACATGTCATCTCGTACCAGCACCCACATCACCGACACTGTAGCCTATACTGTGCTGATGTGCCGTTAGGAAACTGTTCACTCACCCGTTTTAATGCTCGCTGCGTTGATTCCATTGCCACCCTTCTCATGAATTCAAAATGCATCATCCTGGTTCTCAATTTCTTTCGTACAGGTTGGACATACTCGAGAGTCGATTCTTCGTTTATACAGTACCTCAAGCATGACGGGTCTGCAGTCTAGCTTCTTTCAGCAGAGACTTGTGCCTCAGTTTTAAGTGAGATGATAAACGATTCACAACGGTTGGTGCCCTCAGTGGTGTCTGCATTAGCAACACTAACCTCCTGCAACTTATGATAGATCTGTGTGCATGTAAACAGTGACAGGGTGTGGCCTTTTGCATACTGCATGGTGGCCTTAACTAATGGCGGCGATGAATGCACCAGACTGCAGCTGGTCAGCAAATAACTTCTTCAGTGCTATCAGTTGACCAGATTACACAATTTTCTTCAGTTGCAGATATTTTGACTTGCAAACTTCTGGTGCTACAGATTGCGTCAACTGAAGAATGTACACTGCCAATCGCTGTATTTTTTCATGATGGAACCCACCATTACTGGCACTAAATAGCCGAAACTGTGCTGATGTGCCGTTAAGAAACTGCTCACTCACTTCCCCAAACGTGCAGCAGCTGCTACAGCAGTTTTATCACGGTTGACTATTCTATAGCACTTGGAAGCAGTGTCTACCCTATGACACTTTAGGTCAGCCAAGTTGGCTGTCATTTCTGGTGCCTGCTGATGCACACTCGAAACGGCCATTTTTCGCATGAGTGCACAAGTCATTTTTTCTGTAAGTCAGCTTTCGACCAGAGCAGTGCATATCTGTCAGCTTTCCATGCGGTGAAGGTGCAGTCTCGACACGACAGAAGCAATCCAATTGGTACAGCAGCTCAATAGAATAAGATTCCGACAGCAAGCAGCATCGATGTATCGTTGTCAAACATTGCTAAATACAATATAAGAACAAGAAAAACACAAACTACCCCTACCCTTGTCGTAAAGTGCTTAACCAATAATTTAGGAATTTAGCTCAATGTAGACTAGTTTAAGGTAAATCCAATGAACACTCCAAAATATAATGTATTAACCAAGAGCTCCAATGAATAGTAAAGTCAAAGACGCGAACATGGCTCGACTGCTATTTCGAGCTGACTCAGTTTACCAGTCTTCAATAACTCTACTGCCCCCACTAGCTGGTCGATCTCGCTCATCTGCATTGTGTAATTGAATAACATCTCCATCATGTTATTCCATACAGAGATACGATTCTGTGTTCTCGTATATAACGACACCATTTGATGCTGTAGTCTTATCGTCGAATCTCCCTGCATCACACATAGTGTTTTTCAGGTTTTCCATTCTAGCCTGCTCTACTTTAAAGGCAGCAAGAAAATGTGATGTGCCTGCTTTCCAGACCTCACTAGACTTTTGAATGCCTCTCTCGATCCTAATCAACATTTGTTTCAGATGTTGCAAATTCGACTCAGTCGCTAAACCTGTAAATTCAGACCAGATATCGGCCCAGACCGTAGTCAGACGACTACGCTGAACACAGCTACTAGCCGGGGGCACAGAATCTCATATATGCGTTCAATTTGTGCTTTCAAATATTCCAGTATTCTAATTTTAGTGCTTTGGTACGTTTTGAGCAAAGGTATCAAATGTCTACAAGTAGACTCACTCGAGCCCCTGCGAGAACTAAGCCCAGTGCAATTGATCGGTTCAAAATATACCGGAAAAAGCTGATGAGATAGTTTGAAGTTATAGATTAACTTAGCTTTGGCCGTAGCTACATGTGGAGCCTTTACTTTCGTCAGCAAATAACCCAGATTGTGTTTATACACATACACACTTCCAAATTGTGCTTGACTGACCGCTATTGCACAGATTCCGAGTAAACTGAACAGTCGCCACGCTGCGCCGTAATCCACGTTGTTGCGTGACATCTTACGACAGCAGTCGACTCCGGTTGTTGTTATTGTTTTCCTTCTTCTCAATGTTCGATTTCCTCGCTCCAAGTCGCTCGTCCTCCCATGCAGTTATCGTCTGATCTCGTTCTCACGCTCCCTCCGTTGCCGTCACAGTCCTCTGAAATTGTTGCCGAGCCTTTTCATTGGAGCTCTTTTCCCGAAATAATAAATATATTTTGGTGCAACCTGTCTTATTACTCCACCATGTGTCATAAAGTGCTTTAAGTCATCGACGCGAACATGGCTCGACTGCTGAACAGCAACCAGCAGTTCCTATTTATACGGCGCCGCTAGCACCGTCGCCCAGCAGCTTAAAACTATGGAAAGCGATGCTTTCCATTATGCGACACCCTATAATTCAATATCTGTGGTGTTCCAGACATCCAACAGTGACAGGCAGTGCATGCGACGCTGAAGACCATAACAATGTAAACAACGCTTCAAGGTCCGCAGGCACATGTCAATGAGGCCGGACTGTAAAGTTCAAAAAGAAACTCAGCACGATGCAGCAACAGGAGGCAGATGTCAGCTGTATTCTCCTTCCAACTTTGGAACTCTTCGATGACGAAGTTCAACACTTTTGACATAGTAGTTGTTATACTGCTACTCCGGAGGCCATCACTATAGAGATATCCCGTGTCAGTCGTCTGAACCCGGTCAATGAGACGGCTGTTGTAGTAGATCTTGAAAGCTGTGGACAGTGTAGGCTCAAGGGTCAACATTTTGATGAC
>Ga0209781_1000310_pt1 | contig 12331 bp, 15 predicted proteins | sample WorMetHERISLAND1_3_FD_187386 | JGI IMG/M metagenome (GOLD analysis project Ga0209781, IMG submission 187386) | Marine gutless worms symbiont microbial communities from Max Planck institute for Marine Microbiology, Germany - Olavius albidus HERON... | ecosystem: Host-associated > Annelida >...
TGATGTAGAAGGCGCCGGGCTCCGGGATCAGCAGATCAAGGACATTGACGTCGTGTAGCTTGCCGTCGGAGATGTGGATAAAGGTTGGGATGTTGCCTTGAAGATCGAGCAGGGTCTGGAGCTTGACCGCAGATTCGGTTGAGCGAAACAGTGCCCACGGAAAGACGGATAGGCGCAGGTCGATGGTAGAGGCATCGAGTGCATAAACCGCGTTGTCAACAAGATCACGCCCTAAGTCCTCGTCGGCATACAGGGGGCGAGCGGTGCGAATCAATGCCTGAGAGAGATCTGCATAGATACGCCAATCTCGGCGTTCATTCGCGTCGGCCACAGCGGCCACTAAAATCTCCAGCGGCAGCCGTTCGGACAGCTCACCATCCAGTTCTGCGGTCACCTGTTCCTCCGTATTCTCCGGCGGCTTGTCGCAACTCGGCATGGGTAGGCCAAAGTGAAAGGTCGAACCAACGTCCGGGGTACTCTCGACGGCGAGGGTTCCACCCATCAGCTCCACCAGACGGGTCGAGATCGCCAACCCCAAGCCGGTTCCGCCAGCCTTGCGGGCGATTGAGGAGTCGACCTGGGAAAAAGGGCTGGAACAGCATCTCCTGACGATCCGCGGGGATTCCGATACCCGTGTCCCCTACGGCAAATTCTAGCAGGTAGATACCTTCTTGGGTTGCAACTGCCTTCAGGTCGATGGCGATCCGTCTCTTCTCGGTAAACTTGATGGCATTCCCGACCAGATTGACCAGCACTTGGCGCAAGCGAGCAGGATCTCCCTCGATCACCGCCGGTACATCCGGTTCGATCCGAACGATCAGCTCCAACCTCTGCTACTCGGCCTTGCCGGAGAACAGGTCTTGGACCTCCCGGATCACCGCCCGGGGGTCCATGGGACAGGTCTCCAGAACCAGCTTTCCGGCCTCGATCCGGGAGAAATCGAGGATGTCATTGATGACCCGCAGCAGGGAACGTCCACTATTACGGACAGTGTTGAGATAGCCCTGTTGTCGCTCATCCAGATCGGTGTGCAACAGCAGTTCGGTCATGCCGATCACTGCATTCATAGGGGTCCGGACCTCATGGCTCATAGTCGCCATAAAATGGTCCTTGGCCTGAGTAGCCGCCTCGATTATCGCCATCGCTTCCAACAGGCGCCGTTCGTTCCCCTGCTGGCGCGTGATGTAGAGTCAGGTGCGGCGGTACCGGGTAGATGTTTCTTGCGGAGCGCATGGCCGGTTCCGACCGGATTGTAGGGATTGGGCACGGGTGCGGTTTCGGGATCATGACCGGCCAGGCCACCGAGGGCGCGCTCGTAGCAGATGGGCATGCGCGAAAAGGGTTCCGGTTTACTGAGCACCGGGCCGCTAAATCCATAAAGCCAACGTCGGTTCCCGAGCACACGCAGGTGTTTGTGGAGCGATCCGATCCGGAACCCGACCTCCATCTCGCTTACGCTCCGACCTCTCAGGGCACAGGCCGAGCCTTCGATCAGGGTTTCGGTACCGGGCTTGGTCGATATCAAGGAGGTGTATCAAGGCGGTGTCGCGCCGCAAGTGGAGTCTGCCGGTGAATCGCGGTAGACCGGTCCAGGTCAACCGGCGGCGGCTCCAGCTACACGTTGCAGGGTTGCCGTCGGGGCACAGATCGAAGGTGGCCTTGACCAGGACAATCCAGACCTCGCCGCTATCCTGTCGCGCACGAAGCCGCGCTCGGGCCGCATAGGGGGTCTAGGTTGACCAACTCCCACATATCAGGGTTTCCCGCTTACTCGTGCTCGATAGCAGTCAGTTGATGTCGATCACTTGTGCCCACGCTCTTGCTTGCCTCCACGTTGATACTGCCCGATCCCTTGATGATAAGTCCTTGCCCTGGATCGTGATTGTACCGTCCTTCTACTGTTCCATCCTGATCCCGATGGTGGTTGATTTAAAAGTGGTAAGTTTTTTAAGTGGTTAGCGTAGAGCAATTTGCGATTTCGACCTACCCAGGCTTTCCAACGGCTGGTTGGACACAGGAGATGGGGCCTTACCAGCAAAATCAGAGAAAACGGGTTCGTCGGGGCACGACATACCGTGCCCCTTTTGCGTCTCCCTCCCGGAGGGAGAGGTGCTTTGGCGACACCCTCGGCGAGAGAGGAAGACAGCACGTGGTGCACCTAACTTACACCTTCACTACCGATACCTGAATTGTCTGCAACCATATCATTATACCTTAGGTTATTCCTACAGGGTTATCTTTAACCGGACAGCTTCTTAAGCTACTCCGGAAAGCTCCCCATGCGTTCACCCCCGAATTCGGAATCTACGGTAACAGCGGGGGGATCGAAAATTGGCTGCCATTGACCCAAAAATGGGTCCAGATGCTGGCCGCGTATCCGAGCGCGATGACCGGTGTCCACCGCAGATGGCTGAAGAAAGTGTACATGCCGTGTGCCTGACCCATCAGGGCCACCCCCGCCGCCGAGCCGATGGAGAGCATGCTGCCGCCCACCCCGGCGGTGAGGGTCACCAATAACCACTGACCCATGGACATGTCGGGCTGCATCGTCAGCACCGCGAACATTACGGGGATGTTGTCCATGATCGCGGACAAAATACCTACCATCACGTTGGCCTGCGTGGCCCCCCAGTCCACATACATCACCTCTGAGGTCAACGCCAGGTAACCGATGAACCCTAAACCGCCGACGCAGAGGATGACTCCGTAGAAGAACATTAGGGTATCCCATTCGGCACGGGCGATGTTCTTAAAAATATCGAAGGGGACCACATCGCCGATCTCGAGCTGACTGGAATCGGCCTTGCGTCGTTCATAGGCGGCCTTCTGATTGAAGGTCTTTTTCAGGTAATACCCGAATAGCTTGAGGTAGGCCAAGCCGGTCATCATTCCGATCATGGGCGGCAGGTGGAGAAAATTGTGGAAGCTGACGGCAGTGGCGATGGTGCAGAGAAACAGGAAGATAACCCGTTTCGCCCCCCGCTTCATGATGACGACTTCACCAGTGGCCGCCGGTTGCTCATCGAGCACCGCAAAGTGCATGACGGCGGCCGGGATCACCCAGTTGACCACGGAAGGAATGAACAATAAGAAAAAGGTCCAGAAATCGATGACTCCTGTCTGCCATATCATTAGGGTGGTGATGTCGCCGAAGGGACTAAAGGCACCACCGGCGTTGGCCGCTACGACGATATTGACACAGGCAACAGCGACGAATCGCGGACTGTCCCGACCCACCGCTAACACCACCGCGCACATGAGCAGCGCCGTGGTCAGGTTGTCGGCCACCGGCGAGATGAAAAAGGCGAGCATGCCCGTGAGCCAGAAGAGCTTACGGTAGGAAAAACCGGACCTTACCAGCCAGGCGCGCAGGGAATTGAATACCAGCCGCTCTTCCATGGCGTTGATGTAGGTCATGGCCACCAACAGGAAGAGGAAGAGCTCGGAGTACTCCAGGATGTTGTGCCGAACCGCCTGTTCCGCGGCGTGGGGCAAACCATGATTCGCGTAGACAGCCGCGATCATGGCCCAGATGATGCCGGCGGCGAGCAATACCGGCTTGGACTTGCGCAAGTGGGTGAACTCCTCGGCCATCACGAAACCGTAGGCCACGACGAAAACCACCAAGGCCGCGAAACCCACGAAGTGATTGGTGAGATCGAGGTGTTCCCCGCCACCGGTAGAGGCCGCCGCCGCGGGAAACGCGCAGATCAGGGCCATGAGCGGCAGCATGGCAGTTAAAACCTTTTTCATGCTCTCCTCCACTACTATCCGGGGAAATTATAAAATATATTCAGTTAGTTATGGGAATAAACAGTATCGATTATGGATTTCATTCTAGTAACCAACTGATCTGGAATAGTTTTTTTCGAATAAGGTCAGGCTCAGATCTGTAAAGGTCTAGATAACTTTAGCATCTTCAGATGTATGCTACGGTTATGTTATGCAAGGAAAAAACAGGTATTTCAGGCGTTCACGCCTTTCGGAAGCCAAATTCAGAACGATTATGCGCTATGTTGATGCATGATCTACCGGTCTGGAAAATCAGCCGCGCTGAGTGATGTAAGCCGCCCGACGATCAATCAACGGTTCTTCAAGCTACGAACCAAAAGCGCCCAGCTTTGTGACGCCTCATCGCCTTTCTCTGGCGAGGCTGAAGTGGATGAATCCTCTTTTGGCACCCGCCGTGTTCGGGGAAAGAGGGGGCGTGGAGCCGGGGGTAAAACAATCGTCTTCGAAATCCTGGAACGGCAGGGAAAGGCCTACACGGAGATGTCCCGGATGCCTCCAAGAAGCCGCTACAGGCCGTGATTCGAGGCCAGGTAGTCCTCGATAGCATCATCCACTCGGATGGCTGGAGGGGCTACAATGGGTTGGTGGATATGGGTTATCAGAAGTATCTCCGCATCCATCAGTAACGAAGCGCGAGGCAATTGCCATATCAACGGCATTTGAATCATTCCGATCATATGCTAAACGGAGGCTTGCAAAATTCAAGGGCGTTCCCAGACATACGTTTCATCTACCACCTCAAAAAATGTGAATTCAGATTTCACCATCGAGAGGAAAAGCTCTATAATAAAATGCTCGTTTTGCTGAGCGAAAATCCCCTCTAAAGTTATCTAGACCCTTCCAACGCAAGTGCGACTAGGATCATCAGGACAACGACCGCGCGCGTGGCACCACTGGCCGGTCGAATGATCCTGGGAGTAACGACCCCGCTGTATTGCTCCATAACGCCGAACCTCAGGGTCTCAGGGTAGTAAAGCGGTGCCCGTCAACGCCGTGGATTCATCCCAACCGAACATCAGGTTCATGTTCTGAACGGCCTGACCGGCGGCTCCCTTGACCAGGTTATCGATGACCGACTGTACCACGACCGTGCCACTGTCCAAAGGCTCGGCAACGGCGAGCCGGCAGTAATTGCTACCCCGCACCGATCGGGTCGCCGGGTGCGATCCGGCGGGTAGCACATCGACAAAGGGTTCCGCCACGTAGCGCCCCTCGAACAGGGCCTGGAGGTCCACACCGGACTTGCCGAGGCGGGCGTATAGCGTCGCTTCTATACCCCGGATCATGGGAATCAGATGAGGAACGAATGTCAGCTGCGGCTCACCCTTCGTAACGGACTTGAGATGTTGGGAAATCTCGGGTAAATGGCGGTGCCCACCCACCGCATAGGCATTGAAGCTCTCACCTACTTCGGCCATCAGCATCCTCACGTCAGCCATGCGCCCGGCCCCACTGACCCCGGATTTGGCGTCCGCCACCAGCCAGCCGGGGTCCACCAGCCCCGCCTCCAGCAGGGGTAGAAAACCAAGGAGGACCGCGGTCGGGTAACAGCCCGGGTTGGCAACCAGGCGCGCCGACCGAATCGCATCGCGATTGAGCTCGGGAAGACCGTAGACGGCCTCTTCGAGGAGATCGGGACAGGCATGCGGTATGCCGTACCAACGCTCCCACAGTGCGCTGTCCCTGAGCCGGAAATCCGCGGCGAGATCGATGACGCGCGTTCCCCGCGCCAGGAGCTCCGGTGCCAGCTTCATGGCGGTTCCGTTGGGGGTCGCGAAGAATACCAGATCGCATTCGGACAATAAGGACAGGTCCGGCTCGGTAAAGCGGAGATCCACCTGCCCACGCAGATGCACGAACAGCTCCCCCACCGGCGTGCCGGCCTCCGCCCGCGACGTGATCGCCACCAACGAGGCCCGCGCATGGCCCCCCAGAATACGCAGCAGCTCCGAACCCGTATAGCCGGTACCGCCGACAATGCCGACCTTCATCATGCCGCGGCTCACCTTACATGAATCAGGGCACGCCTGCATGACCGGGCGTCGTGACCAGGGGACGGAGAAGAAAAAAGCAGCAATCGCCGCTTTGCACAAAAAGAGCTACCACTTTGTTATCGTTATCGCTAAAGGCCGGTATGCCCCGATCTTCCGCTAACCGGGGGGGCTGTAACAACGTAGGTCAGGAGCAGCTGCTGGCCGACCCGCAGGTTCCGCAGCCACCGCCCATGGAGGGGAGGTTGTTGAACACAAAACTGGCGTTGCCATCGCCGCGATCAACGAAATCGATCTCGACACCGCGTAGATACTGGAGTGTACCCTCATCGATGATGATCTTGAACCCGCCGACGGTAAGGACACCGTCGTTATCATCGACACTGTCGGTAAAAGTCATGCCGAAGCTGATGCCGCTACATCCGCCTGGGCTTGCGAACACACGCACCCCCTCGATGTCGTCGTCAACCTGAGAAAATAGCCCGCCTATCTTGTCCCGAGCGTGCATGGTCAGGGAAAGGTCCTGGTCGGTAAGGGTCGCCAACATTGAATCATCTCCGATCACTGCTGTCCGACAAAATGTTTGTTCTTGTTGCGTAACTCCTTCGTAAGGAAATGAAAGACAGCCACTTTAACAGCCACTTTAAGAGTGTCGGCGATTTGAATCACCTCGCGTATCTCCCAAACACCCCCTTCTGGGGATGTTGGGGACCCGGTTATGCACATCGGCAAGCTCGTTTTTCTCAGGTCATTGACTCTTTACCGATGCATGCGTTTCGTCGAGACGTTGTGCGGTGCGACGGCAACCGCTACAAGAAGACATTTTCCTGTCTCGACCAATACCTGCGCATGACCTTCGCGCAGTTAACCCATCGCGAGAGTCTACACGATATTGAAGGTTGCCTGCGCGCCCAGAAGGACAAGTTGTACCACAGGGGCATCCGGGGCAACGTTCCAGAAGCGCCGTGGCCGACGCGAAAGAACGCCGAGATTGGCGTATCTAGGCAGATCTCGCTCAGGCATTGATTCGTACCGCTCGCCCCTGTATGCCGACGAGGACTTGGGGCGTGATCTTGACAACGCGGTTTATGCGCTCGATGCCTCTACCATCGACCTGCGCCTATCCGTCTTTCCGTGGGTACTGTTTCGCTCAACCAAAAAGGCAACATCCCAATCTTTATCCACATCTCCGACGGCAAGCTACACGACATCAATGTCCTTGTTCTGCTGATCCCGGAGCCTGGCGCCTTCTACATCGGAGGAGCACAGGGAAGGGAGGGAGCGTAAGCGCCGAGCGGAGTGCGCCCCCCCGGGTAGGCGTAGGGCCGAGCGTTTGGTCGGAGTGCGGCGCGTGAGCGCCGTCGGAGACGAAATGCCAGGCCATGCGACACGGTGTCAAGTCATTGCGGGAGTCCGGGTGCCGCGCGGAGTGCGCGCCGGGACGAACGCGGGCCGCCAAAGGCAATGGCCGTCGCCCCATTTTTTGCACCCGAAATCGAATGGACCCCATTTCGGGTTGCGCGAAAAATGGCGACGCTCCGGGTGAATCGTGGCTACGTGGACTTCGAGCGCCTGTTCACGTTGCACAGAACAAGGCGTTTCTTCGTCATCCGCGCCAAGTCCAACATCAAATACAGGCGTCGCTACTCTCATCCCGGGGACGAATCCGGTGGTGTTCGATGCGATCGGACCATTGCGCTGAGCGGAGTCAAGTCCGTGCGTGACTGTCCCCAGCCATTACGCCGTATCCGCTACCACGATGTTCAGACCAGCAAGACGTTCAACTTCTTGACCAACAACTTCGCCATTCCAGCGCGGACGGTGGTGGATCTCTACCGATACCGCCGGCAAGTTGAATTGTTCTTCACGTGGATCAAACAACGCCTACGTATCAAATCGTTCTTCGGGACCTCCGAGAACGCGGTCAAAAGCTAGATTTGGATCGCTATCCCGGTTTACATCCTCGTCGCTATCATCAAGAATCGCCTTGACAGCAATTCGGATCTCTACACAATTTTACAGATTCTGAGCCTGACCTTGTAGGATGCAAATCGGTCTTGCTTCGGAACAGAGTATCTGCTTCTGTAACCTATTGCTTTCTGTAGAATTATCATAATGAGTTGCAGCCGGCTCCCAGTCGTCAGCCGTGGCCGCGGAAGCCCACTATGAGGGATAGGTGCCGGCTTGCCGGCGCTTATGTTGGCCACGGTGACCAGCTTGCTGACATAGCAATTGTAAGCGCGGGCAAGCCCGCGCCTACCGGCCCGTGGCTAGGCTGCGCTGACCTGATCGACACCCCGGCGATTCCACCAAGGTCATGTTTTCGGGCGGATTTATTCGCGTTCGCCCTGGTGCTCCTCACCATTACGGCCGTCCCCGTAAGGCCAATGCCGATTTGGTACCGGATACTCGATCAGCCCGCGACAGCGCCATGCGAGACTGACCGCCTGCGCAAAACCACGGCTTACAAGGGTATTCGAAACGGCCGGCCCCACGCCTCGGCTCAGCCCGGACCAGGCAGGTCGGCACGAGCCGACGGGAAAGCCGGCGATTAGGATTCATATCTCCACCAGCTCGAAATCTTCCTTGCCGGCACCGCACTCCGTGCATCTCCAGCTCGGAGGTACGTCTTTCCATTTGGTCCCCGGAGCGATATCTTCATCCGGCAAGCCCTTTTCCTCGTCGTAGACGAAACCGCAAATAACACACATATAAGCCTTCATGGATAGGTCCTTAAGTTCTAGCGAGGCATCGTCTCAGACTGACGAGGCATGAGGCTCCGGAAGCCCCTCTCCCGCAAGGCTTCATTTCCTACGCCCAACCAGCCGTTAGAGAGCCAGGGTAGGTCGAAATCGAAATCTCGATTTCGATCCCGATTTCGATTCGTGCCATGCACAAATTTGACTCTTTCGTCAAAGATACGGGTCCGTCAAGGGATCCTAGTACTCTTGCTCCACCGGCCGGCTGCAGGATAGCGCAAGGCCCGAGGTCGATTCACCATTATGGAAGAACCAAACCGACATTTATCGGTACTTCGGCACTGCTGTACCGGAATCAGCGATCGGCACCGAGGGCATAGGGTGATGGGTCGAGGATAGGATCACGCTCCAGCAGCAGGTCGGCCACCAAACGCGCGGAGGCCGGACCGGTAACCAAACCATTGCGGTAATGGCCGGCATTACAGTAAAGGCTCCGGATGCCCGGATAGGCCCCGATGTAAGGAATGCCTTTGGGAGAGCCGGGACGCAGCCCCGCCCAGTGGCGTTCGATAGGTGCATACCTGAGTGACGGGAAGAGTTCCACCACGGCCCGGTAGAGGTCCTCCCTGGCCTCGGTGGTGGTCGCCTTTACGAATCCCTCATGCTCCAGGGTGCTGCCGACGAGGATACGGCCGTCCCGGCGCGGGATCAGGTAGCGGTCCCGGAAGAGCACTATGTGATCGAGCTGTCCCGGCTCGGCATTCAGCAGGATCATCTGTCCCCGCACCGGCTCGATGTCGGGCCGGTTGCCGAACCGCTCGAACAGCTGCGCGGTCCAGGCGCCGGAACAGACGACGATCCGGTCCGCGGCGAGGGTACCCTTATGGGTGCGGGCACCGACGGCGCGGTCGGCGTCCAGCAGAAGCTCGACCACCTCCTCTCGCTCGCGGATGTGCGCCTGTCTTGCGATCGAACGACGCAGGGCCTTGACAAACCGTGGATTTCGGACCTGGGCGATCTCCGGCATCCAGAGGGCGGTTGAGGGGGTAAACCCCAGTCCGGGTGCCGTCTCGCGCAAGGCACCGGGCGGCAATGACTCGATCCGTACTTGGTGTCTCCGCCCCCATGCCAGGGCCTGGTCCTGATCCTCCGGCTCCAGGATCAGAAGCCCACTACGGGTGAGCTCGGAATCAATGCCGGTTTCTTCCCACAGAGTGGCGCATAGCTGCGGATAGTGTCCTTGGCTTCGGAGCGACAAGGCGGTCACCGCATCGGCATAACGCCAGGGGTAGAGCGGCGACAGGATGCCGCCGCCGGCCCAAGATGCCTCGCGCCCGATCGCTCCCATCTCCACGAGCGTGACCTTGGCACCGGATCGGACCAGCTCCCGGGCAGTGAGCAAGCCGATCGCGCCGCCGCCGATGACGAGGATGTCGTTCATGGAAATCATTTTTTCCGCAAATGGACGTCGATGAACGCATGGTCACAATTGGCTCATCATCGGCGGTTATTCGGTGGTGTTGACATTCATGATCGACTGCTTGATTCCCCCTCTCCCCAACCCCTCTCCCGCCGGGAGAGGGGTTGGGGAGAGGGGGACGAAGGGCGAAGATCGGTGCCTTTTGCGACGCCCTCTCCAGGGAGAGGGGCTGTTGGGGATTTGGTTCTCATCCTGCACCTATGACCTGTTGCGGGCGTTTAAACACGTGACAACAATAGGTTCGTGTTAAATATCAACGCTACCTAATTCATTTGCGTCTATTTGCGTTGATTTGCGCACGAATTTTCCGTGAGGTTCGGCTTATTCTAGGTTATCGGCCGTTGAGAGTCTTTTATCCGTACTCGTAGCCGCAAGTACCTTGGGCAATGCAAAGACAACCTGCTCACGGATGCCGGGTTGCTCCGCCACCTCGCGCACACCGTGCTCGCGCAGCCGGTCGATAACCCGTTCCACCAGGACTTCGGGGGCGGACGCCCCCGCGGTAAGGCCGACCCGCGGGCTCTCCGTCAGCCACTCGCGCCGAATATCCTCAGCGCCACCGATCAGATGAGCCGCCACCCCGCGCTTCTCGGCGATCTCCCGCAGTCGGTTGGAGTTGGAGCTGTTGGGCGAGCCGACCACCAGCACCAGATCGCAACGGCGCACCAGGTCTTTGATTGCATCTTGGCGGTTTTGGGTCGCGTAGCAGATATCGCTCTTCTTCGGGCCCTCAATGGTAGGAAAACGTTCCTTGAGGGCATCAACGAGCGTGGCAGTATCCTCAACGGACAAGGTGGTCTGGGTGACATAGGCAAGCCGGGACGGGTCGATCACCCGGAGCCCAGCCACGTCTGCAACCCCTTCTACCAGATGGATGCGGTCGCCGCCGGCGGCATCGCACTGGCCCATGGTGCCTTCCACTTCCGGGTGGCCGCGATGGCCGATGAGAATAACCTCGAAGCCGTTTCGACAGTAACGCACCACTTCCAGGTGGACCTTGGTGACCAATGGGCAAGTCGCATCGAAGATCCGAAATCCCTGTTGCTTCGCCTCCTTGCGCACGCCTCGGGAAACACCGTGGGCACTGAAGATGACGGTAGCGCCGATCGGAACCTGGTCGAACCCGTCGACGAAGACGGCGCCGCGACGCTTCAGGTCCGCGACGACGAAACGGTTATGTACTACCTCGTGACGCACATAGATGGGAGAGTCATAGACTTCCAGGACCCGCTCGACGATTGCGATGGCCCGATCGACCCCGGCACAGAAGCCACGGGGGTTGGCAAGCAGAATGTCCATTGCGGATCGCTCCGGGGTTATCGACACCGAACAAGTAACGTTGAGGCGACCATGCACATCAGACCAGGGTCGCAGGCAGCTCGTGCAGGGCAGGGAGCTCGAGTCCCTGTCGTTCAGCCTCGTCGTCCAGGGTGCGCACGAACCGGGCCGGGGCGCTACGGCCCATACATCCATGCGACGGATCGCCCTCGAATGCCTTGACCAGCACAGCGAACGGGGCCTCCCGATCGAAGCATCGTCCGGTAAGAGCCTCCTGCAAACTGATCACGTCATTGCCGATCCGGCAGGCCCGGGCCCAGAGCTCGCCGGCCTTGCAGCCGACGCGTAGACCAGCGATATTGATGGTGAGGATCCTGCTGTCCGACAAGACGTTTGTTCTTGTTGCGTAACTCCTTGTAAGGAAATGAAAGACAGCCACTTTAAGAGTGTCATCGATTTGAACACCTCGCGCATCTCCCAAATACCCCTTTGGGGATGTTGGGGACCCGGTTATGCACATCGGCAAGCTCGTTTTTTCTCAGGCCATTGACTCTTTACCGGTGCATGCGTTTCATCGAGGCGTTGTGCGGTGCGACGGCAACCGCTACAAGAAGACATTTTCCTGTCTCGACCAATACCTGCGCATGACCTTCGCGCAGTTAACCCATCGCGAGAGTCTACGCGATATTGAAGTTTGCCTGCGCGCCTAGAAGGACAAGTTGCACCACAGGGGTATCCGGGGCAACGTTTCCAGAAGCGCCGTGGCCGACGCAAATGGACGCCGAGATTGGCGTATCTAGGCAGATCTCGCCAGGCATTGATTCGCACCGCTCGCCCACTGTATGCCGACGAGGACTTGGGGCGTGATCTTGTTGACAACGCGGTTTATGCACTCGATGCCTCTACCATCGACCTGCGCCTATCCGTCTTTCCGTGGGCACTGTTTCGCTCAACCGAATCTGCGGTCAAGCTCCAGACCCTGCTCGATCTTCAAGGCAACATCCCAACCTTTATCCACATCTCCGACGGCAAGCTACACGACGTCAATGTCCTTGATCTGCTGATCCCGGAGCCCGGCGCCTTCTACATCA
>Ga0209781_1000311_pt1 | contig 12308 bp, 13 predicted proteins | sample WorMetHERISLAND1_3_FD_187386 | JGI IMG/M metagenome (GOLD analysis project Ga0209781, IMG submission 187386) | Marine gutless worms symbiont microbial communities from Max Planck institute for Marine Microbiology, Germany - Olavius albidus HERON... | ecosystem: Host-associated > Annelida >...
CAGCAGTGTTGGTAACTTCATCATCTCGCTCCTCCTATACTTCCAACGTCTTTCATATATCCCCTAATTCGTCTGACCTGTATGCTCAAAGCAGCAGAACTCAAATCCTCCTCTTATACCCCTTTAGAAAGACAAGCACGTCCTCTCACAATCTTAGCAGCACCCTCCACAACCTTAGGCGCAGCCCTATTCGACTCAATTATTTCTGCTATCCAACTGGAAGTTCCGCGCTCCGATGATCTAGCCGTATCGTAATCTACTATATTCTTACCTTGGTTATCCCGTGCATCCACGTATGCGCAATACGCCTCACCACTGGGGAAACGCCCAAACTCAACCAAGCTCGAAAACAAGGTGATATAGATATGCTTGACCGCAGTCATAACCTCTAGGTCCTTCCAAACCCCTACACGATCATCCATAAACGTATAAGCCTTGTAAAAATACAGTAGCTCCGTCTCTCCCCCGCACACATCCAGCGACATATCTTCCCCCTCAATAGTCTCGCCAGAACCTTGATACCGCCATCCAAAATTTAGCAAGTTGTTATCAATCTTCCCCTCTATCGCCAGCAAAAAATCATGAGGGTTGTGCTCGCCCAAGGCCAGCGCCCTAAGATACGAGTTAACCAAGAAAAACATGCTAAATTCCTCTAACTCGCTCAATTCGACGATACGAAAAAACAGCCCTTCGCTCTCTGCTACAAACATCTTCACACTCCTATTCTTTTCGTTGCCGCACGCGTCCAAATCCAATACTTAGACTTCAACCCAAGCTCGTCACTATCCTCAAGACTCTAGAATTCTCTGACACATCCCTCTTTTCGGATTGTTGTAAACCAACTCCCGAATCCTTTGTAAATCATCCAGGGTAAAAATCCACGGCGTACCAGCTCCCCCAGGTTGATTGCCTATACCATACCTCACCGCGTAGGTTGTCATAGTGCATCCCTTGATGCCTAAAACACGCGCGGCCAAATCCAACTTTTCAAATATGTCCTTTGCCGCCTCTACTAGTCTTTTTCGCGCCGTCTTATCCTTGCGCACAATCGCGGGCGTATAAGGATTGGCCACCCTCTCCCAAACCTCCTTGCACAGACCATCAAGCCGCTCATCCTTAGAAACATTTAGCCTCTGAACCAGTTCCGAAAGCTCTCCTATATGCTTATCAAACTGTATCGAAACAGCAGCTCTGGCGGGTCCAGCCTCTCGAAAAAGTAGAACACCCCCTTGGCTAAACGTGCATACAGGTGTTTCATAGCCTCACGCTCACGCTTACTATTGGACTCCGTAAGCACCTTTTTCGGTTGCGCCTTATCACTTCCCTTGAGCACAACACTAAGTGCCTCTCCGGACGGCACCGGCTCAATCCTAAACTCCATAGAAAAGGACTGTCTGATAATCTCCCTGGGGGGATAATCATCGGGATCAAATAGCTTTTTCAGAGATGCCTTGGCCGTCCGGATAGACTGCTCATACCGCTGAACAAACTCATCTACTAGCGCGTTAAATCTCTCTTGTAGCGCCCGCGTTCTTGTCGAATACGTTTCAAAATTAGCACTCGGCGGAAGCCGAACACCTTCCTCCTGACGTAACGTTCTTCCGCTGTAAAATTGTATATTTTCGGAAGATAACCAACCCTTCAATAAATTGCCCTGGATCGCAAAATCGAATCAGGGCACCAAAGAGATAAAAAGAGAAGGATTGTTAGACAACGCTAATCTTTCGAATACGACAGTTGCCCATATCTGCCGCATAAACATCACCGATTGAGTTAGTAGCACTCCTCAATCTTTATGCTTATAAATCTGTCATGCTTCTCCTATGTTGTCAAATTGTAATTTTTCGGGAGATAAACAAGTAAGCGGGGTAACCAACAAAACCCCTTCCCCTTTCAAGAGTTGGGGGTTCTGCTTAGACAATGCTGATCTTCCGAATGCGGTGGTTCCTGCTGTCCGCTACATCCGCCGAAAAAATTTGCTCCAACGTGTCTTCCATCAATCCCAAAGAGTCCTTATTAATCGGAAGCACGCTAAGGGCCTCACGAACCAACGTCTTGGTGGGGAATGTCAAGTCCGAACCCGCAACGGTATTAACGATGCTTTGCAAAAAAACATCACTAAGCCTCTCAGGTTTCAGCTTGGAAAAAACGCTTGCGTTTTTTCCAAGCCCGTCGGATAACAACCGATACTCTAAAGCCAGATTTTTATGATAGCCCGAAGCCTTTTCGGCTATATCCGACGACTTCATTACAGTGCCTCTTCTAATGCTCGTAACCTATAGGCTTTTTCAACTATACTTGGATGATAATAAGACACATCGGCGTTAAGGCGGGCCAACCACGCTTTCTTCTGCTCCAACCGATTATCAATCAGCGTGCTAAGCAGCACAAATTTCAGATGTCCTTGTAGTATTGACATTGTTGTCTCTCCAAACATTTCCACAAGTTCCTCCTCTAGCAAATTCGTGCAAATCACCAAAGATGCCCCTTTACTTATCATCCGCCGAACAAAATCCTCAAGCGTTTTGGGTACAAAGTCAGATGCCTTCGCGATGTATACTTTGTCCAGCTCATCTAGAAGAATCAATTGGCCGGATTCGTATTCTTCCAATAATTTTGACTTATCGCCTTTCGCTTTCGCGGCGTCCACATACTGCTGAGCCGTAAAATATTGCACACAGTAACCTTGTGCTATAGCCTCCTTCCCTACAATGCATTGAAGAGCTGTCTTACCTCGGCTATTTGCACCGATAAACAGGAGCCCCAAGGAACGACTTATCGCCGCTTTGAGGCTTGTCATGTAGTGCTCAACCAACCTAAGGGCCTCCTCAGGCCGAACTTTTGACAGGTCTTCAAACGTTAGGTCCCAGAACTTAACCGGAATCTTGGCTTCAATAAGTGAGTTTAGATAATGCTGTACCACCCTGCATTTACACTCTCGCAACGATGAGTCGATCCCAACACCGCCGCATAGCGTGCATTCATCTACAAGCTCAGCTTTTAGGTTATACATTTTTGCCAGTAATTCACCTCTCATCTTCTTCCTCCCTTTTCAATTCCACCCTGAGATTCTTTGTCTCCTCCTCCGCTAATCTCTGATAGGCTTTGTTTTTCTCAATCTTGCTACTGACGTGAGATAATTATCCTCGTGTTTAGCGTCCCTAAACTCACGGATCATATCTTCGCAAAGAAACAAGCCCAATTAAAACCCCGACGATGGTGTTTCTTCGCTTTGTACCAGAGGCAATACTGTTCAAAATCAAAGCTCTCATCCATCCAAAGCATATTTAGACGGTTCCAGTAGTTCTTTTTGAGCAAATCTTTCGGGTCTACTTGGTGCTTTCCAAAACACTCAAACAAAGCTTTTCGATGCTTTAACCAATCATCATCCTCACGCTTATTCGCGTGTTTGCTCTTCTCCAGCCCGCCAATAAGGCTTCGTCAATCTCGATAATGCCGCTCAACTTGCCAACAGTGGCTTCGCACGCTTCTCGCAGTCGGCCAGCATAAACGCGCCGTCTTCTGAGTGACACCGATTTCCCTGGCCATCTGAATCGAATAAACACCTTTCCCTGCCGTGTCAAGAAGGTACATCGCGTAAATCCACTTGTGCAGGGGTACATGCGACCGTTCGAAAATCGCTTCGGTGCGAATCGTGAGCTCTTCATCACAATTACGGCATCGGTAATATCCTGTCCGAGCATCTTCCCGGTGGTGATTTGGCACTCTTTGCAATAAGGGCAATCTACGCCATCAGGCCATCGTTCCCTCTCGAAATAAATTCGTGTCGACTCATTGTCGGAAACATTTCAAAAAGCTCGAAGGTGCTGATGTTGATTTGCTCATGAGTCACACTCCCTATCGCCGTCGACAGTACAAGCTGAATAAGGTGGAGTCAGGTATGTAAGTCCATTACCAATTTTGCCGATTGCCCAGGTATGAATCCATCTTCCCCGGGAAAAGAGCAGCCGTATCCGCATATCCTACTGCATGAGGGGCCTGCTCATGGCATCCGGGAGAGTTCTCTAGGGGAGGCTCACTCGTGTCATTTACAGCAGGCCCTGTCCCTTGAGTATTTTTTTTAGCTCCTTGGAAGTTATGTCGCTCGGGGGACAGAGAGGAAGGCGCCACACTGGCTTTATCAGGCCCATTTGAGCCATACAGGCCTTTACGGGTATGGGATTGGTTTCGAGAAACAGTCCCTTGAAGAGGGGCAGCAGCTCGTAGTGCATGGTTCGAGCTTCTTCGAGATTGCCTTTACGCGCGGCTCCTATCATCTGGCACATGTAGCGGGGAACTATGTTGGAAGCCACCGAGATCACTCCCGAACCGCCTAGTATTGTAAGAGGCAGCGCAATGGCATCATCGCCGGCAAGCACCGTGAAATCCTTGGGTTTGGAGCTAATTACATCCATCATCTGGGATAGGTCTCCAGAGGCTTCCTTTACGGCGATGGCATTTGGATGTTTGGCGATTCGCATCAGGGTTGGAGTTTCTATATTGACAGAGGTGCGTCCGGCGATGTTGTAGATAACCATGGGCAGATCGACACTGTCCGCGATGGTGGTGAAGTGACGGTAGAGTCCTTCCTGGGTGGGTTTGTTGTAATAAGGAGTCACCTGGAGACTCGCATAGGCACCCAGGGTTTTTGCCAGCTTAGTCATCCTTACTGCCTCGTCAGTGCTGTTGGAGCCAGTGCCGGCGATTACTGGAATTCTACCTGCGGAGCGCCGGATAACGCGCTCAATGATTTCCATGTTTTCTTCGTGACTCACCGTGGGACTTTCGCCAGTGCTGCCTACGGGAACTAGGGCGTCTACACCCTGTTCTATTTGAAAATCGACGATGCGATCCAGGGCTGTCATATCCAGCCTGGCATCGGCGTCAAAGGGAGTGATTAGGGCGGTTAAAACTCCGGCAATCACTGTTTACCTCCTTCCAGCAGGGTATCAATGTATTCTTCAACCTCGAACCAGCCTCTTTTGCCCTCAAGCCATTCAAGGGCGCGGACCGCTCCGAGAGCAAAACCTTCGCGATTACGTGCCTGGTGTGAAATTGTAATGAAATCTGCCGCTGAGTCTATCCTCATCTCATGTATCCCCGGAGTGGATCCGACGCGAATCGATGCTACCTGAAGCGCATCCGGCGGAATTGGAGCATCCACGGGGAGCTCTGTAACCGTGTGAGTTTTCCTTGCAAGCAGTGTGAGGATTTTGTCGGCAACACTAAGAGCAGTTCCCGATGGATGATCGGCCTTTCCCCCGCGGTGGTATTCAACCAGGGAGACATCATACTCATCCGAATTATTGATTAGCGTGGCCGCCCGGCCGCAGAGGCGAAAGAAGATATGGGCGCCCACGGAGAAGTTACTTCCATGCAGGAGAGGGCCTTTTGCACCGTGATATGCTTTCTTTGCGGACTCTTTTAGTTCATCCCAGCCGGTGGTGCCCATCACCACTGGGATGCCAAGCTCGGCATAAATGGATATTCGCTCCAATATGTTTGCCGCGAGTGCAAACTCAATGACGGCATCCGCACCGGCAAGGGCCTTCCTGCTCAGGAGCTTAGTATCGCCATTGCCTGCGGCATCAATTCTAGTCTTTACCCCGTGTCCACGCTCCAATAGTACAGATTCTATTTTCCGCCCCATGCGTCCGTAACCGACAATAGCGACTTTCATTTGACCAGCGTGGCCGCGCAGGTATTGACTATATCGTTAACCGAGGCGCCGCGTGATAAGTCACTAACCGGTTTTGCGAAACCCTGGAGGAAGGGGCCATATGCGCCGGCTCCCGCAAACCTCTGGGCAATTTTATAGCCGATATTGCCAGCTTGCAGATCTGGGAATATAAAAGTGTTTGCCCGGCCGGCAACCTTGGATGACGGAGCCTTTTGTCGCGCGGTAGCCATATCGATTGCGGCATCAACTTGCATCTCACCATCAACCGTAAGATCAGGTTCCCGTTCTCTGACTATTCTTAGTGCTTGGAGCACCTTATCAACTAGCGGGTGTGCGGCGGAGCCCTTCGTGGAGAATGACAGCATAGCGATTACAGGATCGACGTCCAGGTAGGTTCTGCAAGATTTTGCCGAGGCCAAGGTTATTTCGGCCAACTGCTCAGGACTCGGATTGGGTATGGTGGCGCAGTCCGAAAAAATCATCAGACCATCGTGGCCCCATTTCCTATCCGGGAAGTCCATAACAAGGCAAGAAGAAGCGGATTTCACTCCCGGGGCGGTTCTGATAATGGTGAACCCCGCGATAAGCACCTTGCCCGTGGCGTTTTCCGAGCCAGCCACGATGGCATCGACGTCTCCCTGCTCTACCATCATCATGGCCCAGTATAGCGGGTGGACAATTTTTTCACGGGCCTCATCCAAACTCATTCCCTTATGCGCCCTCAAGTGGTGGTATCGCTCGGCATAGCCATCAAAATTTGGAGACTTCTCAGGCTGTACAATTTTCATTCCGTAGAGGTTCACTCCAGCTCTTTCAGCAGCCTGTTTCACCTTCTCTGGCTCCCCTACCAGCAGAATTTCCCTGGCAATTTTTTTTTCGACAATTATCTTCGCGGCCTTCAAGATGCGCGGTTCCGTAGATTCCGGCAGTACCAGGCTTTTGGAAAGTCTGCGTGCCTTTTCACTAATTTTTTCGGTGAAATTCATGGACGACTCCCATTCTACCCTGTATTCTATCGCATTTGGTACAGGCATGGGAGGGGATGACAAAATAAAAAAATCCAAGCCGGGGATACGTGTCTGGAGCCGGAGCTCAGTGTGGAAATAGCTTCATCGTATTGCTCATTCGAACTCATCCTGCCTGCTATACACTGCATCTGAAGTTGCGGCGTATTTCGGGATGGTGATACAGGCGCAAACTAACAGGAAGCACTCCCTCTGGCGATGGTGTTCCATATATCTCGTGAATGCTATGATTTGTATGAGATATGAAAGTGGGAGTTTACGGACTTGGACGATTCGGAGAATTCTGGGCCTCGCAGCTCGCTGCCTTCCACACCGTGCTTGGGTGGTCGCGGAACAGGAGCAGACCTACTCCTCCCGGTGTTTGCAGAGTTTCGGAAGAAGAGTGCTTGGCGGCCCCGGTAGTGGTGCTCTGCGTGACAATCTCCGCGATGGAAGAGGTACTTGGGAAGATTGCCGGGCATCTGGCACCTGGCACACTCGTTATGGATACCTGCTCGGTAAAGACATACCCGTCGAACTTAATGATTAGGCTGCTTCCCCCGGAAATTGAGATACTCGCCACGCATCCGATGTTTGGCCCGGATTCCGGAATGAATGGTATTGCAGATCTGCCGATAGTGTTGTCACCCTTGCGGGTGAATGAAAAAAATGCTGAATTCTGGCGTACAAGCTTTGAAAACATGGGTTTGAGAGTGGTGGATATGAGCCCCAGGCAGCATGATAATGAGGTGGCTTTTTCGCAGGGGATAACACATTTTGTGGGCAGGGTTCTAGGCGAGTTGAATTTGAATTCGAGTATGATAGGAACGACTGCATACAGGGGACTTCTGGAAATCGTTCGGCAAACCTGCAACGATCCTTGGGAGTTATTTGTCGATTTGCAGCGCTTCAATCCACACACTGCCACGATGAGAAGCAGACTTCGGACCGTGATTAACACGATGCTTGACAAATTTGAATCCATTGAGCTTTCGGAGGACATTTGATGGCCGAAATACACGAAAAACTCATCAATGAGAGCAAAATAGACACTGTTCTTGCTGAAGATTTGAGTTTCGAAGGAGAGGTGTCATTTACTAAAGAGTTGATGATTAAGGGACGTTTTAATGGCAAAATTCAGGCCTGCGGCGTTCTTCATATCGGGCCTCAGGCCAATGTAGAGGCGGAGATTGAGGCGGCTGAGGTTTATGTACGCGGCAGGGTGAAAGGCAGTATCAAAGCAAGTTCCAGAGTGGAGCTGCAGGACGATGCCGAGGTGCATGGTGATATCACCGCCCCAAAGATAGTGATGGATACTGGCTGCCGATTTGACGGTGTGAGCCGCATGCAGGCTGCGAGGGAGGGAGAAGAATGAGGGGTATACATTGGATATGCGTTGCTCTGTGCTTTTCTGTTTTTCCCGGAACCCTTTACGGGCAGCAGGATGCGTTGGAGCTTTATCGTGAAGGCAGTTATACCGAGGCGGTGGAGGTTTGCCTGGGGGAACTGGAGCGATATGGCTCGGAAGAGTTTAGGCGCAGAATGGATGCATACTCGGTTCTTGGCTGGTGTTATATTCGTATGGGAGAGTATCAGAATGCCTTAACCTATGCGAGAGAGGCACGAAACGAGGTCCGAGGCGACCCCAGAATAATCGAAATAGAGGCTGAAGCCCTCTTTTATCTGGGCCGAAATCTTGAGTCGCTTGCCCTTTTCGAAGAATATGTGTCTCTAAATTCGGCTGGGAACCGAATTGATGTAGTTTACTATTTCATGGGTGAATTGTTTCTTCGTCTTGCCGAGTTCCGTCGAGCCGATATAGCCTTCTCGACGGCTCTCTACTACAGCCCTCAGGTTGCCAGATGGTGGGCACGACTCGGATATGCAAAAGAACAAAATCTGGATGCGGAGGGGGCGGCTCGGGCCTATTCCAGGGCCCTGGAGCTGCTTCCCTCACTTGAAGAGGCCAGGGTAGGATTGGAGCGTATTCAGGGCTAGTTCCCCGCGTGCTTAGTTCCGGCTTCTCATGATGAGTCTGGGGATTGATTTGAGCCGGGTGAATTTAGAGCCCATGCACAGTACCTCTGATGCTCCAAGCCGCGCGTTCCGCATGGAAACAGAAGGCGTTGACATGAGAAAAGGCTCCGTATAGATTTCTAGCCTGCGGGCCGCTAGCTCAGGAGGTAGAGCAACGCCCTTTTAAGGCGTGGGTCAAAGGTTCGAATCCTTTGCGGCTCAGGTCCGTTTTCATCGGAATAATTGTCTCCATCGTCTAGTGGTTAGGACACCGGGTTTTCATCCCGGCAACGGGGGTTCAATTCCCCCTGGAGATGTCTGAATTCCCACCGTAATGATTGCCTGCCCCTGCTTAATGCAAAACTCATGGTAGTCATATGTTTTTAACCGTATAAATCTTTTATATATAAGTAAATACTTAGCATAATCAAACTTCTCTTATGATTTTTTCACAAGCAAACGATCGCTTCTAATTATGTTCTGCTTCGCATAAATGTTTATTTATAAAGGAAATAACATCATTGGTTCGGAATCTGCATCTAAGGAGATATCCAAGGACTGCAAGGAGTTAACCGATGAAAAAGAGGAATCTAATTGGATTGATTATCTTGAGTGCGGCACTGACAGGCTGTCACAATCTCTTCCGGACGCTAGCGGATCAATCAGATTATCAGGGCCCAATCACTGCGTCGCCTGTGGTTGCCGGATTAGGCGCGAATGACCAAATGGGCAAGGCGGTTTCTATTTCCGAGTGTCATTTTATAGTCGGGGTACCTCAAGACGGAGTTGAGGGATACAGGGCTGGAGCGGCTTATATTTTTAGCAGCACCGGACCCAATACCTGGGGTAACGAAACCAGGATTGTAGCTCCGGATGCAGATTCGGAAGACTATTTCGGACATTCTGTCTCAATTTCCGGAGATTATGCAATTGTGGGTGCCTATCTGGACGATGATGATGCTTCCAATTCGGGGGCGGCATATGTTTTTAAGAAAACAGACAGCGGGTGGAACAGCATAGCTAAACTGAAGCCGCAAAATGCCGCTATAAACGATCATTTTGGCTGGTCAGTCGCGATTTCCGGAGATTATGCGATTGTGAGCGCCCTTACCGACACTGATACGGGAACTAGCCCCGGTTCAGCCTATATATTCCACAGAACAGGCGAAAACACCTGGGATAATGGCTTTGAAATCACTGCTCCCGATGACAGTTACTTTGATTTCTTTGGCAATGCTGTCGCGATTTCCGGAGACTACGCAGTTGTGGGTGCATTTTTCGATAGTCCGAATGGTTCTATGTCTGGATCAGCCTATATATTCCACAGAACAGGTGAAAATAATTGGGATGCCGGCACCAAAATAATCGCCTCCGATGGTACTGCGGGAGATAATTTCGGCTATTCCGTTTCGATTTCCGGAGATTACGCAGTAGTTGGCGCTCCGGAACACAGCAACGACGGTATTCAGGATTCAGGAGCTGCCTATGTGTTTCATCGCATAGGACCCAATTCCTGGGATGGCGGTACTAAAATTGCTGCTCTAAATGGCAGCACGGGAGACAATTTCGGCTATTCCGTTTCGATTTTTGGGAACTATGCAATGGTGGGTGCACGGGGGCATGATGATTTTGAGCTGGGAGTCGATTCCGGCTTGGCTTACATCTTCATTAAGACTGAGATGAGCAATTGGGATATCAGCATTCAGTACCCGCAAGCAAATGGATCCGCGGGCGATGGTTTCGGCGCGGGACTTGCGATGACGGATAGTTACGCCATTATAGGCGCCGACCATGCAGATGACAGCGGAGCTGATTCCGGAGCGATCAGAGTATTCGCCTATGAGCAAATTGACCTTGGCGACTCCCTGTATAGGGTGGCATATGTCGGACGTCCTCCCTTCTTGAGAGATCTCTGGCGCCAATCGTCTCGCATCCTTGTAGCAACAGGGGCGGAAATCGATGAGCTCGGGTTGCAGCAGATATAAAACCTGCCGCGCCGGGAAGTCGATAAAAAATTGGAGACGGAATTATACAGTCGACAAAAGTGAATGGAACTGTATGATTGTTTGATATCTTAATGGGATTTTTGCCACTTGAACGATAAGATTACTTTGAAAGCTGCGGATCTAGATGGCTATCTAAGCGAGGTGGATCGTGAAAATATTGCCTGCCTTCACAGGTATTATAACGAAACGATGCACTGCTTTCGGGAGCTTTCCGCGAATGAGGTCAATCCGTCTTTGATAGAAGGCACAACGAACAAGATAATAGGTCTTTATGAGAAGATGGGAGAGTTCATGCGGAAGGTTACCGCGGACGAGTCCTATCTGCACGTTTACAGTTTCGAAACACCGATGATTCAGCATGGTGAAGTGTCTCGCCTGATTGCGAAATTGAGAGACTTACGGACGGCGAAGGAGGAATTTGTTTACTATATTCAGCGGGCCTATGAGCTGCTGTTTAATCTTGCCTGGGGCGGCGTCGGAAATAAGCGAAGGAACCACCTGGTAGTGAAGACACCTGTCACGACTCCGGTTCAGAATTTTGCAGTACATAAAATTCCCGATGTTGACGAATTGATAAAGGACACAGTGATGTGCGTAATGCTTCGGGGAGCCCTGCTGCCATCAATGATTCTGAGTAAGGAAATTCAAGAATACAGTTCCACTGGCATGGTTACGCCATTTGCGCTTTTCAGGATTAAGAGGGACGATTCGAAGTCGATAGATGATATGGTTTATGCTTTGGATTTGAAAATGTCCTACTTTGAACTGGGGAGTCTTGAAGGTAAGAACCTGGTGTTTGCCGATCCGATGAATGCAACAGGCGGGTCCATGGTTACGATAGTGAAGTATCTCTACAAAGAGGGAATTCGTCCCAAGTCTATCAAGGCTCTCAATGTGATTGCTACTCTTCAGGGTTCGCTGCAGGTTGTCAGATCAATCGAAAACATAGACGTTTATATGCTGTGGATGGATCCAGCCCTCAACGATTTAGCCTATATTCTTCCGGGGCTTGGCGATGCGGGAGACAGGATGAATGGCTCCGACAATGGCTTTCCCCGAAGCATGATTCAGTTAGTTGCGGATTACGGGGTGAATCTTTCCTCCCTCTACCGATCGCAGGTTAGAGAGATTGAGCGGACAGTTTTGGGAGGGTGATGGTGATTTGCGGCTGCAATGCGGATGTCTCTCGTAGGCATTGTGCAATCCGATTTAGCTTTGCAATCCTATTGTTTCCCCTGCTCTTTGGCTGCCGCACCTGGAACACGGAGCGGGCAATTGCGGCCTACAATCAGGGAAACATTCTTCGCGAGGTTGGCAAGAGGGCGGATTCAATTTCCTACTACAGACAGGCCCTTGAATACAAGCCGGGAATGACTGCCGCTGCCTACAACCTGGCGCTTGTTCTGGGAATAGACTCCGAAAGCAGTGCGGATTTAGAGTTATCGGGCACAGGCGCCTTGGCTCCAAGGGAGAACGTTGAGGAGGCCATTGAACTGCTTGAAATGCTTCTTCGCCGCGATCCCCGCAATCTTACGGTATTACGCGCCTTGGGATGGGTAAGCTGGAGGGGCGGCCAGCCAGATGTGGCCCTGGAGTATTACC
>Ga0209781_1000314_pt1 | contig 12293 bp, 8 predicted proteins | sample WorMetHERISLAND1_3_FD_187386 | JGI IMG/M metagenome (GOLD analysis project Ga0209781, IMG submission 187386) | Marine gutless worms symbiont microbial communities from Max Planck institute for Marine Microbiology, Germany - Olavius albidus HERON... | ecosystem: Host-associated > Annelida >...
AGTATGGAGACTATTTTCATGCGTTTGCTTTCAGGCTCCGGTGCTGAAGGGCTTGGCGGCATCTCAATGCTGCGCGGAGAGGCAGTGCGGCCCTTACTGAGATTCGAGCGGAGGGAACTGAGGGAGTATTTGGTGTCCCATGGAGTTGATTGGATAGAAGATGCAAGCAACAGCTCAAAGATGTATAGGAGAAATCGTATACGGAATGAATTGATGCCTCTCATGTCAGATATTTTTCCGGGATGGCCCAGAGCTTTGGGTGTGCTGGGAGAAAAATCACAGGAGGCGGCGCGGGCATTGAAGAAACTCCGTTCTATGGAGTTAGATTCTACCGTCGAGTGCAATAGGTATATGTGGAACGGGGAAGATTGGGATTCCGCATCGGGATACTCAAAGGCTCTTGCGCTCTGGGATGCGTTTAACAATCTCGACACCTCAAACATACCGGACAGGCGAATTTCCTGGAGAACTCTGAAAGAGGCAAGAAGGGCCGTTGACGCGCGAAGAACCTGGAATTCTCATGGTTTCAAATTAGCATGGAGGAATGGTTCTATTGATATGGGCTCGGCAGACTCTCCGGATACACTGGCTAATGCGGGCGGCAGAATTATCCTGAGTCGAGATGAAATTGACAGGGGTTTTGCTGCAAGTATCGGCTCTTATGAAATCGCTGTATCACTGCAAAAAACAACTCATCCCAAGGTTTTTGCTTTTCGCATAAGGAATTGGCCTTTGGAAATGCGCTTTGACAGGGGCGGGGTGAAACTTTCTTCGTGGCACGAAACGAAAAAACCCCTTTCAAAGGAAATAACTGATTCCGAAAAAGAAAAAGTTTATATTTTCATCAGGAAAAGCGAGGTGGAACTAGATGGCGGGCGAGAACAATAAGAACAAGGGCAATTTCAGATTCAACATGAGCGATGAAACAACCATTGTTCTGGTGATAGGTTTCATACTTCTGTTTCTCTTTGTGATTTCTCTGGTAAGGAGCAACGCTGTTTTGGATCTCACCTATTCCCAATTCGTTCAGGAGTTACAATCGGGAAACATTGAAGAAGTAAAGATAATTGATATGCAGGAGATCCGCGGCAGGCGCTTTGACGAGAACGGCAAGTCGGTGAACTTTGTTACGATAATCCCATATTTTGATGATACGCTGCTTGAGCGCCTGGAAAAGAGCGGAGCTTCAGTCGTTGGAGATTCCAAGGGAATCTCCCTCGGAGATATTCTCTTACAGCTTTTCCCGGTTTTGCTGCTATTCGGAATAATTGTCTGGATGTATCGCAATATTCAGAGTGGCGGAAAGAATGCCCTGTCCTTCGGGCGGAGCAAGGCAAAGCGATACGATAACACGGGCAGCAATGTAGTTTTTGATGATGTAGCAGGTCAGTTAGAGGCCAAATATGAACTGCAGGAAGTAGTAGAATTTCTAAAGGATCCGAAAAAATTCACCAGGCTGGGAGCTAGAATCCCCAAGGGTGTACTGCTGGTGGGACGGCCAGGTACGGGCAAAACCTTGCTGGCCAAAGCCGTGGCCGGAGAGGCCGGTGTTTCATTTTTCCACATGTCCGGATCCAATTTTGTTGAAATCTTTGTCGGAGTAGGTGCGAGTCGTGTAAGAGATCTCTTTGAGCAGGGTAAAAAAAACGCGCCCTGTATCCTCTTCATCGATGAGATAGATGCCGTGGGACGCACTCGGGGTGCCGGATACGGGGGCGGCCATGATGAAAGAGAGCAAACTCTAAATCAGCTTCTTGTGGAGATGGATGGTTTTGATACCGATGAGGGGGTGATTGTTATGGCCGCTACAAACCGTCTGGATATCTTGGATCCAGCTCTGCTAAGACCGGGTCGATTCGATAGACGGGTAGTTGTTGCCATGCCTGATATCAAGGAACGAGAAGCCATTCTGGCGATTCATGCTCGAAATTTGACTCTCGATCCGGATGTGAAGCTATCGATATTGGCCAAGGCGACTTCCGGTTCGTCGGGTGCGGATATTGCTAATATAGTAAATGAAGCGGCACTTTTTGCCGGCAGAGTCGGCAGGGAATGTGTAAAAATGGAGGATTTCGAAGAAGCTCGGGACAAAATATTCATGGGAATCGCCAGGCGCAGCATGGTGATGAGCGAAGATGAAAAGCGAATGACGGCATATCACGAGGCAGGACATGCGATTCTTCATTACACTCAGGACAAGGCGGACAAAATACATAAGGTTACCATCATTCCAAGGGGTAGAGCCCTAGGCGTTACCTTCAGTTTACCTGAGAAGGAAGAATATTCCCGCAGTGCCGGGTGGTTGAAGGCGCAATTAGTAGTTGCCTACGGGGGTTATGCGGCAGAGGAACTCATATATAAGGAGACTACTACAGGGGCTCAGAATGATATTCAACAGGCCACCGATCTAGCTCGTAGGATGGTTTGCGAATGGGGAATGAGCAACCTCGGACCCGTTGCTCTGGGCAATGTTGATGAACCGATATTCATAGGAAAGGAAATTGTACAGCATGCCGACTACTCGGAGAAAACGGCCCTTAGGGTTGACAGTGAAATTCGTCGTCTACTCACCGAGGCACTTGATGAGGCCCGCGACACTTTGAGAAAGGAGAGAATGAAGTTGGAATTGCTTGCCGAGGCGCTCATTGAAAAGGAAACCCTTGACGATGATGAGATTAGGAAGCTCTGGGGACTTGAACCGTCATCGGAGCAAAAGACAATCATATCGGCCGCAGCCCCTAGTTCAGACAGCGATTCGGAAGCCAAAATGATGAGTCCCCCGGCGGTGAAGACCGTAGGAAGAATGTATTGAATGAAATCTCGTATCCGCAATATCTGTGCTGTAGAACGCTTAAAAAGACTGATCCTATTCCCGCTGTTTCTGATAACCGTAAACGCCCTTCCGCAAAGTGAGGGGGAAATTCCCGGGGTATGGCTTAAAAGAGCCGCAGCCCTGCTGAGAATCGATTCCTTAACCGAGAGTCAACTTGAAGAGGTGGACCGCGCGGTAAAAATTGCGGCCGAATTCGACAGTGCCCGCGGTGATATACTCTATTTGCAGGCCAAGCTGCTTCTAGTTGATCCTAGGTTGAAGACGATGAGTCATAGCGAGTCGCCCGTCACCGAGGCGTATGGACTTTTAACCGATTCACTGGATGCCGATGATCAATACTTCAAGCTTATAAGCTACGAGGAGAGGGCTGTTTTATGGGCATCCACGGCCCTGCGTTTGAAGGATTACAAAGGTCTGCTGAATCGCTACCGGCGAATGTCGGAGGGACAGCGTGAAAACGCATTACTGCTCTACGCCGCTGCCAGAGCTGCCCTCTATCTGGGTTTTTCGGAGTTGGCTGCCGAGTTGGCCATCCACGGAGAGGCGCTTGTGGATTCAAATACGGATATTACCCGGCTTGGAACCAGTTTCTCAGGAGAAGCCAGACCTCATTTCAGAGCCCTTGCAATTGCCGCGGGACATGAGGATTCCATAGAAACCCTTGATTCGGCTTGGCGGTATTGGGATTTGGCGCTCGAACGAGCGCTCATGCCTTGGATATTGAATGGAACTATCGATGTCGATAGAGGGGGGGCACTCTCAAATTTACTTAGCCCACAGATGGCTGATGTATTTCTGGCTGAGCCGATTGGGACTGGATGGAATCTTCCCTTGGAATTTCAAAATGATTTAGCATTACTGAAGAAGATGCGGGCAGCACACGATGAATCGGTGAATGAGCACTTGAAGAATTTCAGCGGGTTGTTGGAGGGCGATTTGAACTATGATGGATACCCTGAAGAATCTTTGGAGCTGGCAAATGGGAAGCCTGTTAGTCGTAGTATCGATATGAATCAGGATGGCCTGGCCGAATGGCATATTTCATACGATGGCTCGCGCCCGGACAGTGTTCTGATTGATAACGGCAGTCTGGAGATATTATACCAGGAAGATGCCTATCCCACTGTGCTGTTTTTGAGGAATGTAGCCGAGAAGGTGACAGTGGAGATATCGATGAATATTGGCGCCTTCGTATGGGACATCGAGGGGAACGCGGGGTTTTGGGAATATCCATCCTCAGAAGGGTACAATGAAGATAAGCTTTGGCATGGCGCTAGAACAGTGCGGGTACTCAGCAGCAATTTTCCGGATGGTACGAACGGTGAGGCGATAAGCACTCTGGTTGATGGATATCCGGTTCGTGCGATAGAGAAACGCTATTTCGAAGGCAGCCCGGAGGAACCGCTTTGGACACGAGAGATTGTCTATCAGGACGGAATTCCTGCCGCGGGCAGACGAGCGTATCGTATGGATCCGAGGAGTCCGGATAGATATCTTTGGGAATTATATGAGCGTTTTGAAAATGGAATTATGGTGGGAATCGCGTGGAATCCCGGAATGGAGGGATCTCCGACGTATCTTAGCGATTGGGCTCTGGAAAAATATCTTGAAACTCAAATCTGGGATTTGAATTCGGATGGATGGATAGATGCCCGACGGATTGCCCTTCCTGCCGAAGAAATTCTGACTTCCGAACTCTTTGTTTCAGAGGCAAGCAGTTATGATTTTCTTCCCTGGGCCGCGGATTATTTGCCATTTCTGAGAAATTGACTATTATTGAGTATAGTTATGCGAGGTAAGGATAATACTATCCCCGTCAAAGTAGTTTCGATTTCTCTTTTATTTGCGCTTCTTGGAGCCTGCCGCAGCTCTGCCGGATTTGACACAGAACCAATAGGTGATTTTTCGCTCGAACATATTGATGAGCTTATTGAAAATGGGGAGAACCTGCGGGCATTACCTCTGATAGCTAATCGTGACAGGAATGGGGAATACACTGAGGGACGTTATGCACGTGCAATTGAAGGACTTATTGCGGAGTGGGAGGCCTCCCGCAAGGATAAGGACTGGCGAAAATCACTGGCATATTTTCGTTCCTTTCAAGTTCTGGGGGAAGAAGAAAGAACATCGGAGATAAGCGAGCAAGATCTCTTGCTTGAGGGCGTATATTCCTACCTGGATGCCAATAAAAGCGGCGCGGCCGTCGCGCTTATACAATCCGAGCTGAACCTTGATTTAATCAGCCCGAAAGTCAGGGAAAATCTGACTAACAGTTTTGAGATACTGGGATATAAACAGCTTGCATCGGCTTTGCGCGGAGAATCAAAGATAGAGGTTCCGGAATTAGAATCCGCTATCGATGGTACAGTTATGGTTTGGGTGAACAGGGGAATAAAACTTGTTGGGAATGTGGGAGTTCCCGATAGGGGAATCGGATCGGGATTTTTTATTGACCCTGAGGGGTATGTGCTTACAAATTACCATGTAATCGAGAGCATGGTGGATACAACTTATCAGGGATATTCCCGCCTGTTTGTGAAGGTTGATGATGAGACTGGTGATAGAATACCAGCCAGGGTGATTGGATGGGATAGAAATCTCGACTTGGCCCTTTTGAAAACCGAAATGGAAGTGCCATACGTTTTCACCTATTCCAATGAAAAAATTCCCGCGCTTGGTTCGGCGGTTTATGCTATTGGCTCTCCAGGGGGCCTAACAAAGACACTCACTTCAGGCACTGTTTCGGCCTACGCACGCTCGATACAGCCTATTGCGGGATCCCTGCAAATCGATGTTCCCATTAATCCTGGCAATAGCGGAAGCCCCCTGCTGAATGGGGATGGCGAGGTTATCGGCGTTGTTTTTGCGGGAGTTCTTGATTATGAGGGAATCAATTTTGCGATTCCTGAAGCCTACATAAAGAAGCTGGTTCCACTTCTGTTTGAAGGCGGTGAGATTCAATTGCCATGGTTGGGATTGTCTGTCTGGGATACAACGGGAAAAATAGAGGTTGTCTATGTGATGCCCAACTCTCCGGCTGCCGATGCAGGCCTTCTCCCAGGGGATATTATTGATGAAATAGATGGTTCCCATTTCTCCAGAATTCGTGAGGTTCAGGAGTACCTCCTCTCCCGCGCCCCCGGAACTCTCATTGCCGTTGCCTGGAGGAGAATGGGAGAGCGCTCCGATGGCATCGCGGCTCTTGGAGTGCGGCCAAGAATCCCTCTAAAAACTGCCCTTGCGAAAGACGCGAGGGAGAATTTAATTGCGCCGCTTTTCGGCCTCAATATTCAGCGAATTAGTGGTTACAGCCTGAATAAGAAATATCGAATCACATCGGTGCTGCCCGGGTCAGTTGCCGATGAGGCAGGCTTCAATGCCGGCGATAGTTTTCTGCTTCGACGTTGGATACACGATGAAGATAATGATATCGTTGCAATCCAAATGATACTTAGGGGAAGAAAGGCTGGTTTTTTGGAATCCGCAATACAGATTGCCACATACCTAAACACTAATACTATTCTCTGAAATCAATCATCCTTAACCTTTCCGCCAAGAATCCTAACCGTGATTTAGGTCGACCTGGGTTAATCCAATAGATATAATCACTTTGTGTCATTTCAACAGTCGCTCATAAGGAATTTCTGCATCATAGCCCATATTGATCACGGAAAATCCACATTGGCGGATCGTTTCCTGCAGCATGCCAAAATGGTTTCAGACAGAGATTTTCACAACCAGATGTTGGATTCCATGGAGATAGAGCGCGAGCGGGGTATAACTATAAAAAGCCAGGCGGTTACACTGGACTTCAACGCTCAGAATGGCAAAATCTACCGCCTAAACTTGGTGGACACCCCCGGCCACGTTGATTTCTCGTACGAGGTTAGCAGAGCCATCAGCTCCTGCGAGGGTGCACTCCTTCTAATTGATGCTTCTCAGGGAGTTGAGGCTCAAACGCTTTCGAACATGTATATGGCACTGGAGTACGGTTTGGAAATCATTCCGGTAATCAACAAGATGGACCTGCCCAGCGCCAATCTGGAGATGGTGCTTCATCAGATAGAAAATGACTTGGGTTTGATTGGTGATATTGCCGCTCCGATTTCGGCGAAAACCGGCCAGGGTGTAATCGAGTTGCTTAATTCACTTGTGGAGTTCATACCACCGCCGAGAGGTGATTCAAAGGCACCCCTTGAAGCCCTGGTATTTGATTCCCACTATGATGCCTATCGAGGTGTAATTGTCCACGTCCGGATTTTCGAGGGCAGACTGAGGGAGGGAGATAGAATTCGCTTCATGTCCGGAGCTACCGACTACGAAGTTGAAGAAATAGGAGAATTTCGTCTCACACTTAAGAGAACCAATGATCTTTCGGCAGGTGAGGTTGGCTGGTTTATTGCCGGGACAAAAAACATTGGCGATATAAAGGTTGGCGATACAGTTACTCATGCGGCGCGCCCGGTAGAAAAGGCTCATGCGGGTTTTCGAGAAGTGAAACCGGTTGTGTTTTCCTCCATATACCCAGTGGATACAAATCAATACGAAGAGCTAAAGGGCGCGTTGGATAAACTCAAACTCAACGACGCTGCTCTGATTTGGGAAAAGGATTCCTCGGAGGCCCTTGGTTGTGGTTTTCGCTGTGGATTTCTGGGTCTTCTGCACCTTGAGGTGATTCAGGAACGTCTTGAGCGTGAATTTGGTCTGAACATTGTCCTAAGCAGTCCATCGGTACGTTATAGGATAATTCCGAAACAAGGCGAGCCTTATTTCCTGGATAACCCAAGTGAGTTTCCGGAGTCCGGAAGCATAGAGAGAGTTGAAGAGCCTTACATCAAGGCATCGATAATAACACCGGCCGATTACCTGGGAGCCCTGATATCGCTCTGCATAAGCAGAAGGGCTGTTCAGAAGAACCTGACATACCTGGATGAAAAACGGATCGAATTGCTTTACGATATGCCGTTGGCAGAGATTTTATTCGATTTTTACAACAAGCTTAAATCTGTCAGCAGGGGATACGCCTCCCTGGATTACGAGATCAGCGATTATCGGGAGAGTGCCCTGGTAAAAATGAACATCCTGATAAATTTCGAACCTGTGGATGCCCTGGGTATGCTGATTTTCCGTGATAATGCCCAAAAACGTGGGAGGCAGATATGCAAGAGGCTCCGTGCTGAAATCCCCCGCCAGCAGTTCAAAATCCCCATCCAGGCTGCCGTTGACGGAGAGATAATTGCCCGGGAAACAATTTCAGCCCTGCGAAAGGATGTGACCGCCAAGTGCTATGGTGGAGATATCTCCCGGAAACGCAAGCTTCTGGAAAGACAGAAGGAGGGGAAAAAACGCATGAAAATGGTGGGCAACGTAGAACTGCCACAGTCTGCCCTCTTATCGATACTTCGGAGCGACGATGAGACAGACTAAGCCTTCAGCTCTCTGTCTCCCTGGCCTGCATAACTTGCCCGATTACATGCAGCTAAACCGCCGATATCTAGGAATTCCGGAGACTGCGAAGCAATTCACTCGCCTGTTTTCTTACCGTGTAGTTATATCCGCTCTGCGCCTCGGCTACACGCATCACTTCGGAAAGTAGCGAAGGGCTGATTCTATTCCCATCTCGTTGAATTATTATTTCCACTGATTGAAGAAAGGAAGACGCAAAAAGGTTGTCCTTTGTGAGGAGTGTCTGCCTGTGAATCGCCTCAGTAATCAACCTGTCCCTAAGCGCGCTGTTCTCAATGTCTATTTGCGCGACAGCAAGGATTGCTTCGGAGGCTACCATTGGTTCCGGATCGTGAAGAAGCACTCTTTCCAGTTCGTAAATCGCTCTTTTCGTCCCGATTAAGCCCAGTAGGCGCACCGATTCCCGCCTAACTTCGGGATAATCGTTTAGGACATACCCTCGCTCTCTTGCTACATTGCTTACACTCTCACCGGCCAGGCGGCTAAGAACATCTACAATCCGCGCATTATCCGATGCCGATCCATCCTCAACCATGCCCGCTATCTTCCCAAGGGCAGACATTTTGAAATCCCTATCCGAAGATTCTGCCTCCGCTTTTATCATCATGGTTTTGAAATCGCTCTGAAGGCGTAATTCCTCTGTGCTGTGCTCAGTTTCCTGTGCGGCGAGTGATTGGCAAAGCAGTAACGCTCCCAGAAACAAGCCGATTGTGCGAATTGTCATGATGAGCTCCTTCCAATTGAAGTCCAAGTATCCTACTATATCGGCGCTTTCCGTGTATATCCACACGGCATTGTTTTTTTCCAACTCATAGGGTCCAGGCTCTTTCCTCCTCAATATCGAATGAGGAGGAGTATACTCAGGCCGTCCGGCGGCAGTTCCTGTTCAACCTCGTTGCAGCGCTGAAGTTCGCAGCCTCGTCCGCCTGTTTTTGAACAAAGGCGGCTATTATTTCCGATGAAGTCCGACTGATGAAAACCTCTGCCGCTGCTTGCAAGATGGAGTAAGGCAAATCGGATTCAGGTCTTTTAACACACCCATACTTCCTTTGACCCGAGTAAGGCTGCCACACTATTATTTCGGGATATGATTAGAGCGGTTTTCCCTGGTTCTTTCGATCCTCCAACCCTGGGACATATTAACATCATCAGTAGGGGAGCGGCCCTTTTTGATTCATTAGACGTGGTAGTTGCAGTCAATACGCGGAAAACTCCTCTGTTGAAGCCGCCGCAGATCAGAACTTTGCTGGAGGAGCAGATAGAGGTTTTGAAACTGTCGTCGGTTAAAGTAGCTGTGCACAATGGGTTGATAGTTGATTACTGCCGCTCGATAAGAGCGAATGTTCTGCTAAGAGGTGTGCGAGCATCATCAGACTTCAATTACGAGCTTGAGCTTTCAATTCTGAATAAGCAGCTAGGCGGGATAGAAACAGTCTTCCTCCCAACAGAGCCCAGGTATCTTGTGCTTCGCTCGAGTACTATCAAGGAAATACTGAAGTATCGGGGAAATATATCAAAGATGGTTCCACCCTCAGTAGAGAAAGCTCTTCTCAAAATGGTATAGCTCGCAAATGCGGCATTGTAAGCTGAGCCAAAAAAACTGAGGTAATCTCTTGGAGCGCCAATTGATTCCCATCACTGCTCACCTAAATGGGACTCTTTTCCAATGGCTATTGCCTAGCCATGCCGCGCCGAATGTCCTGAGCTTCTCTTCATATTGCTCCCTTTATGACATCGAAGAGAATCCGCGTTCCCTCGGTGAGTTCATCATCGCTAATTACCAAAGGCGGAGCCAGCCGCAGCACATCCGAGCCCGATTTCAAAATAATCAGACCGGCATCAAGGGCCTTTCCAAGTACCTCGCTGCACCATGAGGAATCATACTCTTCACCCCTTAGGCGCAGCCCGCGGAGCATGCCAATCCCCCGAATTTCACCCGGGATGCCCAGATTTCCCAGTCCTCTGCTAAGCAGCGATTCAAGGAACGAGCCCTTTCGTCTAGCTTCCTTCATAATTACGGGATCAGTCAGTAAATCCCATGTCGCGGATGCGACGGCCGTTGTAAGCGGGCCGCCGCCAAAAGTTGAGGCATGGAGACCCGGTTTAAGGAGGCGGTTAACCTTCGGTGGGATCAGCACGGCTGACAGTGGAAGTCCGGCGGCCAACGGCTTGGCAAGCGTGATGATATCCGGCTCCAACCCCAAAATGCTGCTGGCATACAGCTCACCGCAGCGCCCCAATCCGCTTTGAATTTCATCTGCTATAAGCAGAACATCATACTGCCTGCAAAGCGAATTCAAGACTCCGGCAAAGGCTCTATCGAGCTTGCGCAGTCCCCCCTCGCCCTGAATTGGCTCGATTATAACAGCCGCAAAGCTCTCATTGAGGGTGCTTTGCAGCGCTTCCTCATCGTTTAGGGGCAGTATTGTAACGCCTGGGATAAGAGGGCCAAACGGAAGCCGATACTGGGGATTTTCTGTAAGACTGAGAGCGCCCATGGTACGCCCGTGAAAACTACCTGAAAATGCAAGCAGCCCGTGGTGCCCATCGCCCCGCTTGCGGTTGGAATACAGCCGCGCATATTTCAGGGCAGTTTCATTGGCCTCGGTGCCGGAGTTTCCGAAATGAACCGCCTCGAATTCTGTTTTTGAGCCCCTAGGCGGCCCGGCAGAGATGATTTTCTTCGCAAGCTCTACTGCCGGCCCAGTGGTAAACAGATTTGAGACATGAATCAGTTTACGCATCTGCTTTGCGGCTATTTCTGCCAGGTCGGATCGCCCGTAGCCCAGAGAATTGACAGCGATCCCGGCGCCCATATCAAGATACTCACGTCCGCTGCGGTCGATGATTCGACATCCTTTTCCCTCTTCCATCACAAGGAGACTCTCAGCATACTGCCTTGGCAGAGGGGGGTTATTCACGTAAGCATCCGGCATTTCTTCTCAACCTCCAATTGTGGTGCCTTTTTGACACAGGAGTAGTTTCTCCAAATCTCCATATCCCAGATAGTCGCCGATTAAGACAGCTCCCACACCACCTTCCAATGCACTGATGGCCGATCGCACCTTTGGTATCATCCCCCCCCATATCTCACCGCGGGCAATTTTCTCTTCAACCTCCGGTGCATCAAGCCGGCTAATCACTGCGTCATCCGATAAGACGCCTGGGATGTCCGAAATAAACACCAGGTTCTGTGCCTTGGTATCCAGGGCCAGGGCCAGAGCCGCCTCGTCCGCGTTGACATTCAACCCCCGCCCCTCCGCGTCGCTTGCCGGGGAGGCCAGTACCGGGAGGTAGCCGTTTTCCCAAAGCACTCTAAGCGGCTGAGTATCAAGTGAGACAACCAGGCCGGTTCTGCTATCTGACCCCTTATTTCCGGCGTTTTTTGCCAAAATGAGTCCCCCATCAGCTCCGGAGAGCCCCCAGGCATTCAAACCCCTTCGTCTTAGCAGTCTGACAAGACGCTTGTTGACTGCCCCCGCCAGCGCCATATCCACAAAGGGCATGGTTTTGGAGCTTGTCTCCCTTAGGCCGTTCACGAAGGTGGGTTTATAACCCCATCTTTTTTCCACTTCACTGACCAGCGTTCCACCGCCGTGAATCAGTAAGATTGGTCCCCTGCCAGGTAGAAACTCAAGCAGTTCGGCAGCCAGCTCGGAAACAAGTTCATCATTTTCCGCGAAACCCCCGCCTATTTTTATCACCGTGGGTTGCATATCCTAAACCTCACCCCGAACAGGAAGTCCACACTCATGTGGAAAACCGAAGCGGATATTGAAATTTTGGACTGCCTGACCGCCCGCGCCCTTTAGCAAATTGTCAATCACGCTGAAGAGAAACAGCATTGAGGCTCCATTCTTGGCGCCTTCCACAATCCAGCCAATATCGCAGCGGTTTGAACCAACAACATCTCGAATCGATGGAATACGACTGCCGGTAAGACTGATGAAGCACTTGTCGGAGTAGGCCCCCTGAAGTGCTTTTTCAATGAGAT
>Ga0209781_1000315_pt1 | contig 12289 bp, 14 predicted proteins | sample WorMetHERISLAND1_3_FD_187386 | JGI IMG/M metagenome (GOLD analysis project Ga0209781, IMG submission 187386) | Marine gutless worms symbiont microbial communities from Max Planck institute for Marine Microbiology, Germany - Olavius albidus HERON... | ecosystem: Host-associated > Annelida >...
CCGAAGACGTTCCCGAACCGCCGGGCATTTCCTGTTGAACCAATTGGATCAGCTGGTCAGATGGCGTGCGCGTATCGTCACCGGCGCTCAGAGAATCTGGAGAACCCGAAGAATCCGGAGAGCGCGGAGCACGTGGTTCACCCTTTTTCCTCCCCCCTCGATGGCCTTTTGGGTACTTGCCCGGCGGTTGCTTCGCTCCCCACGGGAGTCGAAAGTTGCGATGAGACTCATCGACACCTTTCACCCAGCGAGTGACTTGCCAATGGGGTCGGTTACCCTTGAGCGGCCCCCACTCCCGCCCAAACATGTGGGGCTGTGGATCATGGCGGATATAGTAAGTGAACCTCCCGATCGAAAAGGTCACGCCCCGCTGGATGCCATGATAAAACCCTTGGATCGCGCGGGCGATCCGTTGCCAATAGAGCACCCAATACTGTCCTTCGATCTGATCCATCTCCGCGGGCGAGAGTGGGATCAGCCCGTCCACCGTATAGCCCGCGGCGGGGTCGAAAACAAAGTCGATGTCCGCCTGAGTCAACGCCCCGGCAACTGCCGGCTGCGCGATGGCGCTGGCGAATAGAATGCCGGCGAGCATGTATTTAAACGCACGCATGGAGTACCCTCGTCATTGAATGAATAAAAGCGTCTCAATGTTCGGGAGCTGCTCACTCCATGAGGTCGTAGCTGAACTGCAGATTCACCTGGGAGCCGGTCCCCCCACTGATATCGGTATACATCGCCAGATGCGCGACAAGACGCCGGCTGATCACCGTGGAGACCCCGAGCGTCAACCCCGTTTGCGTCGTGGGGATGCTCAAAGGCTCCGCGCTTTTGCCCAGGTAGGAGAAGTCAAGGCCGCCTGAGACCGATACCACGTCATTGATCGCAAAACTGAGATTTGGGGCGATGGATATAAGGTCTCCGGGGTCGACCTTATCGTTACCGACCCACCGACTTCCGGCATAGCGGTATACGGCCGTGAGCGAGAGGACGACCGGATCGATGCTACGGTAGGTGGAGAAACCGGCCTGCCATGTCCGCGCATGGATGAGTTTGGGCGTGTCGGATTCGCTGATGTTCTCGATCGCCAGGACATCGAGGAAGCCTAACAGCGCAGGCGTATCGGTATCCGGTGAGAAGCGGTGATTGACCCCGAGCGTCAAATTGCGCCCCTGGAGCCGCCACCCGCTGTTCCTAGGGCTTGACAGTGGTTCGCGGCGCTGGGAGCCACGGCCCGTGAGTTTTCCGTATAACTCGGTGTTCGCCAGGACGCCGTAACGGATGCCGAGCTGCAAGGCGAATGCGTCTTGGTTGTAATAGTCCCGGTTCTGATTCGAATAACCCACGCCAAGTTCGAATCGAAGTGATTCCTCCGGCGTGAGCAGGTCATCAATCATGAGCGGAAGATCCGCTTGGCAAGGCCCCGCAAGCGCGATCATGCAGAGGCATGCGCCTCGCTTCCCTACCCCACACAGCATTCCGCCCGCCTCGGTTTTGTCGTAGGACCAACGCTCTTGCGTAGCGTGGACTCCTGGGAGCTCCCTGCTCCGCCCAAATGAAAAATAAAATTACTTTAAATCAAACTGTTATACGATTAATATTCAAGGTGAACCCCCAATTAGCCCCTGATTGAACCGAAATTCAACCCGGAGCCGCAGGAGTGCGGTCAGTGAGCGAGGAAGAAAAAGGAGCGCGGGAAGACGCGCTGGGAGAGGGATGAGTGGACTATTGATCGAGCGCAGTCAAACTTCCGATGCGGGATCGGAGGGGCTCGATCACGGGGGTTGTGGCTGGTTTTGGGCAATTTATGGCGGAGCAGGGATCAGCCAAAAGGATGTACGAAGGCGTCCGATAAAATCCAATAACTCTCCATATAAGCATACAAACATGGTCCAGTAAAGTCCTTAGCCGTCCAGTATAATCCGTGAATATTGGGGGTCTGATCGGGTTTTTACGTACGGAGTCTCCCATCCAGGGAGGAGAATGATGCCGATTCACAAGCTGACCCCACGCAAGGTGGTGACCGCCGGTCCGGGGAAACACGAAGATAGCAGTGGTCTGCGGCTGGTGGTGTCCCGGACCGGCTCCTGGAAATGGAGGTTGCACCTCACCCTTCATAGCAAGCGCCGGGAGGTGGGCTTGGGAAGCTTCTCCAACGTGGGGCTGGCCGAGGCGCGGGAGCGCGCCGCCGAGTACCGGAAGCAGGTCAAGCGTGGCCTCGATCCCATCGCGGCCCGGCAGCTTACACATACGCGACCGGACCTGGGAGACCCGTGCCAAGGAGATGGTGGCGATAATCCAGGATAGCCTACATCCAGGGCATCTCGACCCGGAGCGTTGACGACTTGGTCGAGGCCATGAGCATGACCGGCATCTCCAAGAGCCAGGTCTCCAGGTTCTGCGAGGAGATCGACGTACAGGTGAAGGCTTTCCTAGAGCGGCCCATCGAAGGGCATTGGCCGTACCTGTGGTTGGACGCCACCTATATCAAGACCCGCAAGGCCGGCCGCATCGTGCCGGTGGCCGCGATAGTTGCCGTCGGCTCCGACACGGAGGGCCGCCGCGAGGTTCCGGGTCTCATCAGCCGGCGAAGATCAGTGGGAGGATGCTGCTCTTGCACCACGCTAGGGGACATGACCCTCATGAACCGGGAAGACATTGTGCGCTTGCCCGTTCTTCTCTATTGTTTTCCGTAAATTTCTTGAGAGCATTCGGGAAACATTCAACGAATTTTGTCGAGTTCTTATAGAGTGCGTATATCTCTTCGAATGTATTCTCAAGTGGGAAGTTACCATAGTCGTTATGAACAAGACGGTTCTCTCTCTCCCGATCTCCAGAAATGCCTGAATAGAAGAGTCCAAATCTGGTTCTCTTTTGACTACATCCTTTATCCAACTCTAGAATTCCTTCCCGAATAGATAGAAGAACTTGTTGATGTTCTTATTCTTCCAGTCAAACCAGGTATGATACTGACGGCTTATTACCTTGTTTCTGCCGAGGCAAGTCAGGACATGGGTTTCCGTGGTCACTGCCGCTGTGAAGTTGAGTACTTCCTCTGACATACGTTTCTCAAAGTAGCTGGCGGCAGCCATCAGGAGTGCTTTTCTGAAGTTGTCATCCGCTACACTACGCAATGATAATTCATCTTTCTTTTCCAAGACTGTGAGAAGGTCGGAAAACTCAGTGTAGAGGCGGTCAACGACCGTAGAATCCATCGTACCACCTCCTAAAGAGTCCCGATAATTTCTCGTGCCCGATTGAGTCTATCCTTCACGTTCGCGGTTTGCGTTGTACCTTTCTGAGCCGCCGCTACAAAAATCTGATCGGATTCGAGGGTGTTTATATGCTCGATATCGAGTGTCCCCTCGACGGGTCGCCGCTCGGCAAATGCCTTCTCACAGGTCGCCGTGAACACGGCCTCATAGAGGGCAAGGTTGAACCGTTTGTTCTTCTTTCCAAAGAAAGCATCCTCCGGTAGATCTGAGCATGCCTTCAGGAAGGACCCGAAGAGATTCTGGAGGTATTCATTGTCATCACGTTGAAGTCGTTGGGGGTCGCCGTTATGTCATATTCCTCGACCTGCGACTCCTCCGTGTCTTCCACGTAATCCTCAAACCAATCCGATTGCCCATCCCCGTTCATGTGTTTTTCCCAGATGGTGTTGTTATCTCTCAAAAGCCATTATGTACTTGCACTCGCTTTTCTTTACCAATTGCGATGTACGGAGGTCCGTATCTTTAGTGCTCCATGGACATCTATCCAGCGATATGCGGCCGACAACAGGACACTGAATAACCTGGGTCCCGGCTACAAATTACACGGTGATGCCTACCTGTTATCCGCCGGCATTAGGGATCCTTCATTTGAGTGTACCCGATCAATATATATAAAAACTTCTTATGAATGGCGGCAATATTTTTCTTGTTGAATGCCAACCGGCTGACGGTTTGTCTATATCTCGCGGTACTCCATTCAGACGGCGCAAGAGGTGTGCACGATCCTTGCAGTATCCCGCCTTTGAGTCCTCCAGGCTCCTTAAGAGGCTCAAGAAGCCGTTCTATGCAGTTTCCTTATTGCCTTGCCTCGTTCTCTAAAACGCCCGAAATGAGCATTGAGGGCCGCTCACGCGCATTTCCGGGTAGGGCCACTTGCATCCAAGCCGTGCTGCTCCGTTAGGCGTTATCCGCAGTTCTACAGAGGGAACGGTACCACCGTTGAAGGTCGAAGCAAGGAAATACGCGTGTATAGGTGGATATGAACACAGAAATCGGGATCAACGACGATATCGTGGGGTCCATCTTTCCTCAAGATCATCGGCCTCGTCTTCATCATCGCTGAATACATCAGACGAGAGCACCGTCAGGGTTTTTCCGTATGCCCCGAGGCCGATGACTTCCTCGGTGCCAGGAATCGACCGAGGACCTGAGAACCAATCCCGAAGGTCTGTTTCAGAATCCCGGCGGGAAGCATGCGCCACATTGCTGGGAACAAGGTTAAACCGTTCTGTTTCAACACCAGCAGGCAGCAATTGACCCTTACGGAGCCATTCAAGCCCGTCGAAGGCACGAAGCTCTTTCGACATGACGCAATAGTCAATGATGCCTCCGGTGCTTACGACAACGGCAACGGGGGTCGAAGTCTTCTCGGCATATCGGATTGCGGTCGCAGTCAGCGAAGTGCGGCAGAGGCGCGCCATGCCCTCCACGGCGTCAAGACCGTCGCCAAGACGGTGTAGCTCGCGAGAAAATAAGGGGTCGGGCATAAGTAGCCCGGCGGCGAATCGGTCGGCTTCAAGCTCGAAGGGATCGGTCGATACGAAACCGGCATGTGAGGTATGCGACCCATCTCCGGACGGGAAAATATGATCGACATGGCCATCGATGACGTAATGGCCGACCTCGTGCGCGATGCTGAATCTCTGAAACCCATCGTTATCAATGTGCGTCGCGTACATGATACCGAACATATCCTGATGCCGGACCAGCATGCCGGAGACGCCCGCTGCGGTGTCGGGTTTCGGCCGGACCGTGATGTCGAGGCTTTCAGCGATCATGATCGGGTCCACGGGCAGGCTATCGATGTTCCGTTCGGACAGGAGCTTCTCGGCGGCCTGCTGTGTCAGCCTGTTTCGTGACGTGCTCATCATGCCCCCGCCCTTTTCGCTGCCCTTCGGTCGGAGAGCATCTTCATGAATGAATGGGCAAGATCCCGGTCTGCCGAGGACAGATTCTTAAAATCCCGGTATAGGGGGTCAGTCTTTGTATAGGCTTCGGGATCGTCGACTCGTCCAAGCAGGAAGTCCGTTGTCACTGCCAGGGCGTTCGCGAGTCGCCGAAGATTCTCAAAGGATGGTTTCCGACGCCCGGACTCAAAGTGTGAGATCGATGAAGACGGGAGGCCGGATTTCTCGGCCAGCGTCGCCTGATCCAGGCTTCTCAAACCACGAGATTTTTTAAGCCTTTCGGGGAATACCTCGGACGGCAATGGGTTCTTGTTCATGTCGATATAGGCAACTTTAATTTGACGACATAGCATGAGAGATGCTATTTTAGACAAAATTTACATGTCGGAATAGGCATGTACAAGCGTAACCTGACGCCAGGGCGATTTTGATATCGGGCTTCTTCTTTCAAGAAACAAAGATTTATGCCGCGATGCGACTTCAATCCAAGAACTCCTTCGGCCAAGCCGAGGCTGCTGATTGGCCTGGACAGGATCATCCGCACCTTCGCGCTAGCGAGCGAAGAAAAGATTCAGATGGACGACTGGATGCGGGCCGTTACCAAGCTGCCTGGTGCAGCAGAAGCGGCACTCGACGAGCTGGGGCCGTCTCTGGCCGAGACGTTCCTCTCGGAGCCCGTAGCACGTTACACGCCGCAAATAACCCCTTAGCGCAATAGTTAGCTCAGGGATCGTTTGCGGAAAGCACGGAGAAGGCAAGAGACAAAGAGATAACCGCAAATAAAAAGGACCGCTCCGTCTGCAAACGGGCAGCCCTTCTATTCACATTCTCTTGTTGACTCTATTAGATGGGTTAATAGCGTCTTATGACGTGGCGCTCATGCAAATGATCCATAATCAACCCTCTTACATGGAGAGTAAAATCATATGATCAAACGCGGTTTTTATTATAAAGACAAGACGCAACCTGTCAACGATTATTTTGAATATGATTCAAATGCCGTCGCCAATTCCCTCGACGGTTATCGCATGCTGCGGCTCCCCGCCGTCCTGTCTCTTACCGAGCTCTCGCGCAGCACGATCTATCTGCGTATTTCCGAGGGTCGCTTCCCAAAACCCGTATCGCTTGGCGGCCGGGCCGTCGGCTGGATCGAGGCGGAGGTGAACGACTGGCTGAACCGGCAAATCGAGCACAGCCGTCAGGCCGCGCGTGAGGGGAGGGACACCCGATGAATAACGCCCTCTTCCAGTTTAAGGATGCGATCCGGACCGCTGGCATGAAACCGCCTGCTGAGATCGAGCCGGGCAAGTTTCACCGCTTCCCCGGCGTGAATAAACCCAACAGCGATACCGACGGTTGGTGCTATCTGTTCGACGATGCTCTTGGCGGCTGCTTTGGCGATTGGTCTTCGAACCTTACCGGGAATTGGCAAGCGAAGCGGGAAAAACCGCTTTCTCGGTCCGAACAGGAGGCATTCCGGCGTCAGGTCGAAAAGGCCCGGAAATATGCCGAAGAGAAACGCCAACAGGAGCACGCCAAGGCAGCTGCAGAGGCCGCAGCGATCTGGAAGGAAGCCGACCCGGCGAACGATGACCATCCCTATCTTGTCCGCAAGAAGATCAAGGCCAACGGCGCGCGGTTGCATCAGGGTGCGCTGGTGATCCCGGTGCGGTCGGGCAGCGAACTTCACTCCCTGCAATTCATCGCTGAAGATGGCAGCAAGCGGTTTCTGAGCGGTGGGCGGATCAGAAGCAATTATTTCAGCATCGGCACGCTCCAGGGAGCGGATGCCTTGTGTATTGCCGAAGGATTCGCTACCGGCGCAACGATCCACCAGGCAACGGGCTACCCGGTCGTGGTTGCTTTCAATGCAGGTAATCTAGAGCCGGTGGCCAAGGCCCTGCGTCAAAAGCTGCCCGACCTTCCCTTGATCATCTGCGCCGACGATGACGCAGACACCGAAAGCAATCCCGGCATCACCAAGGCGAACCAGGCCGCGCTGTCCATCGGCGCGAAGGTAGCTGTTCCCGACTTCGGAGCGCAGCGACCCGATAGTGTAACCGACTTCAACGACATGGCCGCGTTGCGTGGGGTTGAGGCAGTCGCCAGGACTATCTATCAAGCCACGACACCGGACCAGGCCAACAATGACGGCTGGCCAGACCCGCTTCCCCTAACGGCTAGGATTGACCCCGAACCCTACCCCGAAGATGCCTTGCCCCCGCGCGTTTATGAGGCGGTTAAGGAGGTCCAAGGCTTCGTCAAAGCTCCTGTTGCTATGATTACGTCGTCGGCGCTGACGGCGCTATCCCTGGCCTGTCAAGGCCATGTCGATGTAAAGCGGGCCGATCTGCTACAAGGGCCGACAAGCCTGAATCTACTGATCATTGCCGGTTCTGGCGAGCGCAAGGACACCTGCGACGACCTCTTTATGGGCGAGGTTCGCAGATACCAAGATGAGCAAAGCCAGGACCTGGCCCCGGAGGTAGAACGCTACCAGGCTAGGGAAGACGCCTGGAAAGCTGAGCGCGACGGCCTATTGTTGGCGATCAAGAACACTCGCAACGGGAAGAACAAGGGCGGGGATGCAAGTCAACTCAAGGCCGATCTTGAGGCGCTACAAGCTGAGAAGCCCAAGCCCCCGCGCGTTCCTCAAATACTACTCGTGGACGAAACCCCCGAGAGCCTGGCTTGGAAACTGGTCTATCGGTATCCGACGGCGGGCGTAGTATCGAGTGAGGCCGGGCTGATCTTTGGTTCCCATGGAATGGGTAAAGATTCCGTCATCCGTAACCTGTCCCTACTGAACACCCTCTGGAGCGGCAAAGGGTTTCCCATTGGGCGGCGAACATCGGGCTCCTTCACCGTGCGCGGGGTGCGGCTAACGGTCAGTCTTCAGGTGCAAATGGAAATCCTGCAGGATTTCATTGAGAAATCAGGTCTCCTGGCCCGAGGAGGTGGCTTTTGGGCTCGGTTCCTGTTGGCATGGCCTGAATCGACTCAGGGCCATCGACCGTTCAGCGATCCCCCGCAGCACCGCCCCCACCTAGCGGCATTTGACCGGCGGATTGCCGAGATTCTGAAGACCCCTCTTGAAATCCACGATGACGGGTCGCTGTCGCCAGCTTTGATGACCCTGACCCCTGAAGCCAAGCAGGCGTTTATCACCTACCACAATGCAATCGAGAAGGAGCTCGGCGACGGCGGAGAACTCCACGATGTGCGCGACGTGGCCAGCAAGACCGCCGACAACGCGGTACGCCTGGCGGCGCTGCTCCAATGGTTCGAGGCCCCCCAGGACACCATTGAGGGGGAATATTTCGAGCGGGCGAGTCGGATTGCGTTCTGGCACCTGAACGAGTCGCGGCGGTTTTTCGGAGAGCTGGCTCTACCGCAAGACCTGGCGGACGCGGTACGGCTGGATACCTGGATCGTCAACTACTGTCGGCAGGAAAGGACGCAAAAGGCTTCAACCACAGTGCTACGCCAGTATGGACCCATCCGTGATAAGAAGCGTTTCAAGGAGGCATTAGAGGTCCTGACGGGCCGAGAGCGACTGCAGGACATCAGTGAGGGCAGGCAGCGAAACATCTATGTCAACCCGGCATTGTTGGGGGCTGCGTCATGAGACTGGCCGATCCGATACGCGGGAGAAACGGAACCGGGGAAGTTGCTAGTGCTAGAGTTGCTAAAGTTGGTGCGCTTCCCCCTTATGTCTTTAGCAACCCTAGCAACTTTAGCACTAGCAATCCACCCGGCTTAAAAATCGGGCCCCCGCTACGTGATGCCCCGACAACTGTCGTAGTCGCAAAGCAGCCGGAACCCCTCCCTGAACTGTCACCGGAAGAATCATCAAACATCCGGGCTTGGCTGGAGCACATCGAGGAAACCGACCTAGTTATCATCGCCGAGGTGCTGGACAAGTGCCGTACTAACCTGGAGGCCCGCCGGTATTTTTTGAAACGGTTGGAGGAAATGCCTGAAGCAATCACCATCAATCACCCAATGACCTGCGGTGGTTGTGTCCACTTCGAGAGGATTGACCACCCGTGCCTTAGCCACTGCGCCAAAAGTGAACCGGAAGTTGTTTGGCCTAGACACGCCGAGCAAGACCACCTTAACCGATCCGAGCGAGGAGAGGGAGGCGAATGGGTAGCGATCTACCTGCCGGACTCGGTGAGTAATCTCGGGCCATGTTTTCCTCTCTTCTTCGGATGGTGGAAGTGCTGATTCGGGATTATTGCGGGCGGAATGGCATTCCGCGCCGAGCAAGCCGCACCTAATAGGAATAACAATGCTGTAAGTGCTCGCAGCTTGCGAAAAAGTTAATAGCATGGGGTTGATCGACCGAAGAAAGTTAGCGTCGAACCATTAGTTGACATCCACGGTCGCATAGATGACTATAAGTAGCATAGATGTTTCAACTAGCGGCACCCTCAGATGACCGTGCTCGAACATCCTCGTTTTACCAAACGCTACGAATCCGTTTCAGAAGAAAAGGCTGGTGGCGTGACGTACACGCCGCGTCTACTGGCGGATTTCGTTGCGCATCAGATAGTCGAAACAGCCGGAGCTTGGTCTGGAAAGCGCGTGCTCCATATTCTGGACCCCGCCGTTGGCGACGGCGAACTTCTCCTAAGCCTTATTCGTCAGCTAGCGAAACACCCAAAAATCATGCTCGAAGTGCATGGATTCGATACCGACGCCAAGGCTCTCGGTATTGCCGCGGATAGGATTAAGCAACAGTTTCCTATAGTTGCGTTGCATTTCCAGCCGAAAAATTTCCTTGAGTTTATTCTTGAACGGTCTGACCTAGGGCTGAGCGGAGACGCGACGACCAGCGGGGATTTCGATCTAATAATCGCCAATCCACCGTACGTTCGTACTCAAATTATGGGAGCGACCCAGGCACAACGTCTTGCGTCGCAATTCGGCTTGTCTGGTCGCGTCGATCTTTACTTCGCTTTCGTCCTTGGTATAGCCCAAGCGCTTAAACCAAAAGGTATCACCGGGATCATTGTGTCAAATCGCTTCATGACCACGAAATCAGGTGCGTCCGTGCGCCAGTCAATTCTGGAACGGTTCAGCCTGCGGCATGTGTGGGACTTGGGGGATACGAAACTCTTTGATACAGCCGTTCTCCCCGCTGTATTGCTGGCGGAAGGGAGGAACGGCCATAAAGTTGAGATTCCCGCCTTCACGTCGATTTACGAGACGGTGGATCACACCGAAGTTATGGCTGCCAATCCGATAGGCGCACTTACCACCGATGGTGTCGTCCAGCTCGATGATGGTCGCCGCGTTCGTGTACATCATGGCCTTTTGAACACAAGCGGTGCGCCGAACGGTATCTGGCGCGTTGCAACGGATACCGCCGATGAATGGCTAGGAACCGTTTCGGCTTATACATGGGGCACATTCGGAGATATTGGAAATATCCGGGTCGGCGTCAAAACGTGTGCGGATAAGGTATTTATCCAGAGCGATTGGCAGGACGTGCCGGAAGAGTCACGCCCTGAGCTTTTGAGGCCGCTTATCACGCACCACGGCGCACGCCGGTTCAAGGCCGCTGTGCCCAAAAAGGTTCGGCAGATTCTCTACCCACATACAGTCTCACAAGGTCGTCGGCATCCGGTGGACCTTGCAAAATACCCGAAGAGCGCGGCCTATCTCGCTGAGCATCGTTCTGTCCTTGAAGGGCGAAAATACGTGATTGAAGCAGGCCGCGAGTGGTTTGAGATATGGGTTCCACAGGACCCAACAGCATGGGATCAGACGAAACTCGTTTTTCGTGACATCGCGGAAGAGCCAACTTTCTGGATTGACCAGGAAGGTGCGGTCGTGAACGGTGATTGCTACTGGCTGATCTGTAAGGACGAGGCGCAGTTGGACCTGCTATGGCTTGCTGTGGCGGTCGGCAATTCCAAATTTATCGAGCGGTTTTACGACTACCGCTTCCATAACAAGCTCTATGCAGGCCGCCGCCGCTTTATCACACAATATGTTGAGCAGTTTCCTTTGCCAGACCCGAAGAGCGCCCTGGCGGAGTCGATCACCAGCAAGGCGAAGGAGATTTACGAGCACATCCCGTCCGCAAAGGCGGACAAGCTCCAGCAAGAGCTGGATGCTATGGTCTGGAAGGCATTCGGGTTAGTCGGAGAAGAAGTCGTCCGGTAGAGGTATCTGGAGCTTCTTGTTGAGAATCTTTCCCTGGAACTGCGGGAACCGCGTGAAAAACCGTTCGCCCGTGGTCAGGAACAGGTGTGTCAACAACACATCGTCCCCTTCGCGCTTCGCGTAGAAGAGAGCATAGCGCACGTCGCAATGCCTGATTCGCTTACCGCCGATGTTCGGAACATCAAGGGCCTCCGTGCTGTCCGGGCAGACAAGCCCGAGGTCAATCGTCGGCGATGTCTGTAGCTTCACTTCAAGGAGCTGGTGTCGCACGTCTGGAAACTGCCCGTCGTCCCGGTAGTCGGTATATCCAAGGCGCTCGCAGGCGAGACGGTGAAGCGCGGCCCCTCGGTTTCTTTCCTGGTCATATCCACCATCAGCAAAGGCGGTTCCGATCAAAGGCCAGAGCCTCACGAATATTTCACCAATGGGTAAGAGTTGTTCATCCCTCGGATAATTAACCGGGCTTGCGATTATTTGCAGGTCGAGACCGCCGCGAACGAATGGGAGCAGCCGTTTAGTATCGTCGGGCGAGATGAGTTCCGCTGTAGCGGTATTGGGGATCAGGCGAGCCTGATATTTTTGCGTGAGGGTGCCTGTGGTATCGAGGAGCGCCAGGCTGTCACCCGTGACCACTTTGACCTTGGTGATGATATCTTCGGCACTGACCCTGATAAGAACGTAGCGCCGCGTGGGGGAAAGTGCTTCATTCCAGATTTGTAGGTTGTTCGATTTCTGGACGTAGGTATCGAACAATTGCCCGCGAAAACGAGGTTGCGTTTTCTGGAAGGATCGCGGGACAGGGTAGCCAAGGGATTGGCAGACGTGTTCCTTGACTACCTTGGAGCGCGTTCGGAGCGACAGGCCAGCGAGGGAGATTCCGGCGAGGCTCGCGTCGAGGAGCGTTTCGAGTTCAAGGGTGGGAATCCAGAG
>Ga0209781_1000317_pt1 | contig 12268 bp, 8 predicted proteins | sample WorMetHERISLAND1_3_FD_187386 | JGI IMG/M metagenome (GOLD analysis project Ga0209781, IMG submission 187386) | Marine gutless worms symbiont microbial communities from Max Planck institute for Marine Microbiology, Germany - Olavius albidus HERON... | ecosystem: Host-associated > Annelida >...
GACTTGACGCTGTGTTGCATGGCCTGGCATTTCGTCTCCGCCGGCGCTCACGCGCTAGACTCCGACCAAACGCTCGGCCCTACGCCTACGCGGGGGTCGTTGCACTCCGCTCGGCGCTTACCCTCCCTCGCTTCCCTGTGCTCCTCCAGTGTCAGCGATTTGAATCACCTCGCGCATCTCCCAAATACCCCCTTCTGGGGATGTTGGGGATCCGGTTATGCACGTCGGCAAGCTCGTTTTTTCTCAGGTCATTGACTCTTTACCGATGCATGCGTTTCGTCGAGGCGTTGCGTGGTACGACGGCAACCGCTACAAGAAGACGTTTCCTGTCTCGACCAATATCTTCGCATGACCTTCGCAGTTAACCCATCGCGAGAGCCTACGCGATATTGAATTTGCCTGCGCGTCCAGTAAGGACAAGTTGAACCACAGGGGTCTCCGGGGCAACGTTTCCAGAAGCGCCGTGGCCGACGCGAAAAAACGCCGAGATTGGCGTATCTAGGCAGATCTCGCTCAGGCATTGATTCGCACCGCTCACCCCCTGTATGCCCGACGAGGACTTGGGGCTTGATCTTGACAACACGGTTTATGCGCTCGATGCCTCTACCATCGACCTGCGCCTATCCGTGTCTTTCCGTGGGCACTGTTTCGCTTCCGACGGTAAGCTCCACGACATCAATGTCCTTGACCTGCTGACCCCGGAGTCCGGCGCCTTCTACATCATTGATCGTAGCTGCGTGGACTTCGAGCGCCTGTTCACGTTGCATAGAACAGGGCGTTTCTTCGTCATCCGCGCCAAGTCCAATACCAAATATAGGCGTCGCTACTCTCATCCCGGGGACGAATCCGGTGGTGTTCGATGCGATCGGACCATTGCACCGAGCGGAGTTAAGTCCGTGCGTGACTACCCCCAGCCATTACGCCGTATCCGCTACCACGATGTTCAGACCAGCAAGACGTTCAACTTCTTGACCAATAACTTCGCCATTCCAGCGCAGACGGTGGCGGGTCTCTACCGATACCGCTGGCAAGTTGAATTGTTCTTCACGTGGATCAAGCAACGCCTACGCATCAAATCGTTCTTCGGGACCTCCGAGAACGCGGTCAAAAGCCAGATTTGGATCGCTATCTCGGGTTACATCCTCGTCGCTATCATCAAGAATCGCCTTGATGGCAATTCGGATCTCTACACAATTTTACAGATTCCGAGCCTGACCTTACTCGAAAACACTCTTCTAGCTCTGTTGGTTACTAGAATGGAATCCATAAGCGATACTGCCTATACCTAATAACCAACGGAATCTATTTGATAATTTCACCGGACAGTAGTGTCTTTACATCTTTAGATTATGCTGGAAAATCATTAGACTGACAAATTTAGATTATGCTGGAAAATCATTAGACTGACAAACAAGGTGCCAATAACCCATTCATCGAGAAGCAATTTGTACGCGCCCGCCTTGGAGGGCGGTAGCATTGTGTTGCATTAGGCCGCATTCGACGCCGGGCCTGTCCGGATACGGTCCTGGGTTGTTTGGCGTTGGTTAACTGTCGGGTTACGGCGCGTTCGCGGCCGTGCCCCCCCAAACATTTCTCTGTGCACCTAACCCGACCTACAACTCAAGGCGAGGTCCGTGCGTACAGGCCGCGCGGGGGTCATGTGGCCATAGGTCGTTAAGATGCCGACACCGGCGTCATAGGGGATCAGCCCGCCTTTGTGCGTCGCAACGCAACAGGTCCGGTCCTCCCGTCAGCGCCGAATCATTCAGGATTGCCGCAGTGATCGAAAAACTCAGAAACATCGCAATCGTCGCCCATGTGGATCACGGCAAGACAACCCTGGTGGATCGGCTGCTCCAGCAGTCCGGGACCCTGGGGGAACACTTCGGCCCGGTGGAACGGGTGATGGACTCCAACGCGCTGGAGAGGGAACGAGGCATCACCATCCTATCCAAGAACACGGCGATTCGCTGGCACCAATACCGGATCAATATCGTCGATACGCCCGGACACGCGGATTTCGGCGGGGAGGTGGAGCGGGTCCTGTCGATGGTGGATTCGGTGTTGCTTCTGGTGGATGCCCGGGAAGGCCCCATGCCCCAGACCGGATTCGTGACCCGGAAGGCCTTTTCGCACGGACTGCGGCCCATCCTGGTGGTCAACAAGATCGACAAGCCGGGGGCGCGTCCCGACTGGGTCATCGACCAGGTCTTCGAGCTCTTCGATCGTCTCGGCGCCAGCGACGAGCAGCTGGACTTTCCCATCCTTTACGCCTCGGCCACCGGCGGTTACGCTGGACCGGACGCCGGGATGCGCGGAGGCGACATGCAGCCTTTGTTCGAGGCCATCGTCGAGCACTGTCCGGCCCCCGAGGTGGACCCGGAGGGCCCTTTCCAGATGCAGATCTCGACCCTGGACTACAGCCCTTTTGTCGGCGCCATTGCCGTGGGTCGCATCCGACGCGGCAGCGTCGGGCCCAACCAGCAGGTCACGCAGGTCAAGGCACACGGAAACGACTATCGGGCTAAGGTCGGCCTGGTTTACGGGTACCTGGGGTTGGGGCGCCACCAGGTAGCTTCCGCCCAGGCGGGGGACATCGTGGCCCTGACCGGCATCGAGGCCCCGAACGTCTCCGACACCCTGTGTGACCCTGAGCGGGTGGAAGCACTGCCGCCGCTGACGGTGGACGAGCCCACGGTGACCATGACCTTCCAGGTCAACACCTCGCCCTTCGCCGGCCGGGAAGGTAAGTACCTGACCTCGCGTCAGCTCAAGGAACGCCTGGAACGCGAGCTCATCCACAACGTGGCCCTGCGGGTGGAGAGCAGCAAGGACCCGGATCAGTTCAGGGTATCCGGCCGCGGCGAGCTGCACCTATCGGTCTTATTGGAGAACATGCGCCGCGAGGGCTATGAGCTTGCGGTCTCCCGCCCCCAGGTCATCTTCCGCGAGCGCGACGGCAAGCTCTGCGAGCCCTACGAGCAGCTCACCCTGGACCTGGAAGAACAAACCCAGGGAGCCGTCATGCAGGCCCTCGGCGAGCGCGGGGGAGAGCTCAGGGACATGGCGCCGGACGGCAAGGGTCGCGTGCGTCTGGACTATGAGATTCCATCCCGCGGACTGATCGGCTTTCAGACCGAATTCATGACGCTGACCTCGGGCACCGGCCTCAAATACCACATCTTCGACCACTATGGGCCCGCCCACCCGAAGGAGGGAATCGCCCCGCGCCGTAATGGCGCCCTGATCTCCAACCGTCAGGGCAAGGCCCTGGGCTATGCCTTGTTTAACCTGCAGGAACGCGGCCGCATGCTGATCTCACCGGGGGAGGAAGTCTACGAAGGTCAGGTCGTGGGTATCCACGCCCGGGACAACGACCTGACCGTCAATCCCCTCAAGGCCAAGCAGCTCACCAACATCCGCGCGGCGGGGTCTGATGCCAACATTCTGCTCACCCCACCGATCCGTTTCAGCCTGGAGCAAGCCCTGGAATTCATCGAGGACGACGAGCTGGTGGAGGTCACATCGGGCGCTATCCGCATCCGCAAACGCCACCTCAGGGAACACGCGCGCAAACGGGCAGGCAGGACCGCATGACCTGCCTGTGAGGCGTCGCGCCGACACCGGACAATGCCGAAGGATCCGGGATTGCTTGGCCTTGCTCACGACCGAACGAACGGGTAAACTTAATTTAGATCAGGAAACAGCGGATTGGAAGTGAAGTCTGGAACATGGAACCTGAACGCCACTGAGGCCCCGTGATCGGGGTTTTTTTTGGCTTCCAGCTGGGACGGGGTGTATGCACCTAGTCCGCGCGGCGGGAGTCCTGAGCTAAAGTGGGCCTTGTGCCCATTTTTTTGTTTGTGGCGAAAGCGGATGCGGCACTTGGAAAATAAGTTGACGGGTCTGGTGAGGTCGGTCGTGGAGCCGATGGGCTATGAGCTCGTAGGGGTCGAGTATTTTCAACGCGGCAGGCAGGGCGCGGTGCTGCGCGTTTACATCGACCGCCCGAGCGGCACTCGGACGCAGGGCATCACCCTGGACGATTGCGGCAGGGTCAGCCATCAGCTGAGTGGAGTACTCGATGTCGAGGACCCGATTGCCGGTCACTATGACCTGGAGGTCTCTTCCCCGGGCCTGGACCGGCCCCTGTTCACGGCCGAACATTTTGAACGCTTTCAGGGCCGGAGGGTACGTATCAAGGTGGCGGTCGAGCTCGGTGGTCGGCGCAACTTCGAGGGACAAATCGCCGGCCTGGAGCAGGCGCTGGTGCTGCTCAGGGTCGAGGGTGAGGTCCGGGAGATTCCTTTGGCAATGATCGAATCCGCGCGTCTGGTGCCTGAATTCTGATTCGGGAATGGGGAATGAGCAAAGAAATCCTGTTGGTGATCGAGGCCGTTTCGAACGAGAAGGACGTACCCAGAGAGGTCATCTTTGAGGCCATGGAGGCGGCATTGGCGTCCGCCACCCGCAGAAAGGCGGAGGGCGACATAGATGCCAGGGTTGCTATCGATCGCGAGAGTGGGGACTACGCTACTTTCCGCCGGTGGGAGGTTGTGGAGGACCCGGGGGAGGAGGGTTCGGAGGCGCCCGATCGCCAGCTTGTACTGACGGTGGCGCGGGAGCGGGATCCGTCGGTCGAGGTCGGTGGCTTTATCGAGGAGCCCATGGAATCGGTGCTCTTCGGACGCATCGCGGCGCAGACGGCGAAGCAGGTAATCGTGCAGAAGGTCCGGGAGGCCGAGCGCGCCAAGGTGGTCGAGGCTTATCAAGACCGCAAGGGCGAGCTGGTTACGGGGATCGTCAAGAAGGCCGACCGCGGCACCATCCTGCTCGATCTGGGCGGCAACGCGGAGGCCCTGGTGCCGCGTGGACATGTCATTCCCCGCGAGTCGGTGCGCCCCGGTGACCGGCTTCGCGCTTATCTCTTTGAGGTCCGCTCCGAAGCCAAGGGACCGCAGCTCTTCGTGAGCCGCACGGCCCCGGAGCTGATGGTCGAGCTGTTCAGGCTGGAGGTCCCGGAGGTCGGCGAAGGTCTGATCGAGATTCTGGCCGCGGCCCGGGATCCGGGCTCCCGGGCCAAGATCGCGGTACGTGCCCTGGACGCGCGCATCGATCCAGTAGGGGCCTGCGTCGGCATGCGCGGCTCGCGGGTGCAGGCGGTATCCAACGAGCTCAGTGGCGAGCGGGTCGACATTATCCTGTGGAACGACAATCCGGCGCAGTTCGTCATCAATGCCATGTCCCCGGCGGACGTGGTCTCGATCATCATCGACGAGGAAGCGCGCAGCATGGATGTGGCGGTAAAGGAAGAAAATCTCTCCCAGGCCATCGGCCGCGGCGGTCAGAACGTGCGTCTTGCCGGCCAGCTGACCGGCTGGGAACTCAACGTGATGAACGAGGAGGAGGCCGCCGCTAAGAGCGAACAGGAGATCGGACGTCTGGTGGAGAACTTCACGGAGCAGCTCCAGGTGGATGAAGATGTGGCTACCGTGTTGGTGGAAGAAGGTTTCTCGACCGTTGATGAGGTTGCCTATGTGCCCATGTCGGAGCTGACGGCCATCCGGAGGTTCGACGCGGAAACCGTCACCTTGCTGCGGGATCGGGCCAAGGACGTGCTGCTGACCCGCGCCATTGCCAGCGAGGAGAGCCTGACTCAGGAGCCGGCACCGGATCTGTTGCAGCTGGAGGGAATGGACCGGACGCTGGCCCTCAGTCTGGCCCGGAACGGCGTGGTCACCATGGAAGACCTGGCCGAGCAGTCGCTGGACGAGCTCGTGGAGCTGGTGGGTATCGACGCGGAGCAGGCGGCCATGATGATCATGAAGGCGCGCGAGCCCTGGTTTACCGAGGCGGAGTACGAATAGGCCGGAGGGTATGTGGATGAGTGAAGTAACTGTCAACCAGCTGGCCGGCACGGTAGGAATTCCGGTAGAGCGCCTCCTGACCCAGCTGCATGAGGCGGGCATCTCGGCCGCCGACGGCGAGGCTAGACTGACCGAGCAGGAGAAGGTCCAACTGCTGGGCTATCTCCGCCGCGGTCACGGCAGGGCCGAGGACGACTTTGGAACGGCGCCCAGCCGGGTTACCCTCAAGCGCAAGTCGGTCAGCGAGCTGCGGCAGCCGACGGTAAGCGGCCGCGCCGGTGGTAGTGTACGGGCCGCTACTACCCCCCGGGCCAAGACGGTCAGCGTCGAGGTACGACGGCGGCGCACTTACGTCAAGCGTGGCGTGCCGACGGCGGAGCCGGAGGCGCATGATGGGGTAGCCGTCGAGCCGGCGCATCAGCACTCCCTGGTCGAGGAGATGGAGCCCGTGCAGGCTCCGACGGATCGGCGCTCCGAGCTGCAGACGCGCCGGGCGGAAGGGGATGCGCGGCGTCTGGCGGAGCACGAGGAGCTCAGGCACAAGGCCAGGGAAGAGGCAGCCCGCCGTCAGGTGGAAGAGGAAGCTCGCCGCAAGGCCGAAGACGAGGCGCGGCGCAAGCTGGCGGAAGAGCAGCAGGAGGCCAAGCCGGCGGCCGCGCCCCCGGCAACGTCTGAAGGAGCCGTCGGCGAGAGCGCCGAGGACAAGCAGGCGAAGGGCAAGACGCGCAAGCTTGGAAAACGCGGCACCGAACCTTCCGAAAAGGAAAAGTCCCTCAAGAAGGCCGGGCGCAAGGATTCGCTGCGCGCCCGGGAGTTGCCGCCGGAGGTCGAGTACGAAGAGGCCGTCAGCGAAGCGGAAGTACCCGTGGCGCCGGGGCGACGTCCGCGCCGCAGGAAGAAGACCGTCAAGCCCCAACTGCAGGACAAGCATGGCTTCCAGCGGCCAACCGCCCCCGTGATCCGCGCGGTGGAGATCCCCGAAACGATCTCCGTGGCCGACCTGGCGGCCCGCATGTCAGTAAAGTCCGGCGATGTAATCAAGGTCCTGTTCGAGCAGGGCATGCCGGTCACGATCAACCAGGCGCTGGATGGCGACACCGCCATGATCGTTGTCGAGGAGATGGGCCACAAGGTGGTCAGGGCCGAGGTCAGGGATGTCGAGGACACCATGATGCGACAGGTCGAGGAACAGGCCGCGCAACTGGAGCGGACGGCGCGGCCGCCGGTGGTCACCATCATGGGCCACGTCGATCACGGCAAGACTTCGCTGCTCGACCATATCCGCCGGACGCGCATCGCCGCCGCAGAGGCCGGCGGCATCACCCAGCACATCGGTGCCTATCACGTCGAGACTGACCACGGCATGCTCTCCTTCCTGGACACCCCCGGCCATGCCGCCTTTTCGGCAATGCGCGCCCGGGGGGCCCAGGTCACGGATATCATCGTCCTGGTGGTGGCGGCGGACGACGGCGTCATGCCCCAGACGATCGAGTCCATCCGGCATGCGCGCGCGGCTGGTGTTCCCCTGGTGGTCGCGGTCAACAAGATCGACAAGCCGGAGGCGAATCCGGAACGGGTGATGCAGGAGCTGACCCAGCAGGAGGTGGTGCCCGAGGAGTGGGGTGGGGAGACCATGGTGGTGAAGGTCTCCGCCAAGAGCGGTGAGGGCATCGACGCGCTGCTCGATGCCTTGCTGCTGCAGGCGGAGGTATTGGAGCTGACGGCACCGGAAGCAGGGCCCGCCCGGGGTGTGATCATCGAGTCCCGGCTCGACCGGGGGCAGGGACCGGTGGCTACGGTCCTGGTTCGGGCCGGCACCCTGTGCCGGGGTGATCTGGTCGTCAGCGGTACCGAGTTCGGCCGCGTGCGGGCCATATTCGACGAGCGGGGACAGAACGTGGAGTCCGCCGGTCCTTCGATCCCGGCGCAGGTGCTGGGGCTCTCCGGCACGCCCAACGCCGGCGACGACCTGGTAGTGGTCACCGACGAGAAACGGGCCCGCGAGGTAGCGGATCTGCGGCGGGAGCGGGAGAGACAGTCGAAGCTCGAAGAGCAACGCGGCGCGAGCCTGCGTCAGCTCTTCTCCCAGTTCAAAGAAGGGGAGGTCCGGGCGGTCAATATCGTCATCAAGGCGGACGTCCAGGGTAGCCTGGAGGCCTTGCGGAACAGCCTGCTGAAACTCTCGACCGACGAGGTCAAGGTCGCCATCGTGGCCTCGGGGGTGGGTGGGCTGACCGAGTCCGACGTCTACCTGGCCGTGACCTCCAATGCCATTCTGCTCGGATTCAATGTCCGGGCCGATGCTGCTGCCCGCCGGATCGTGGAGGAGAAGGGCCTGGATCTGCGTTATTACAGCGTCATTTACGAGCTGATCGATGACGTGAAAAAGGCCCTGTCAGGGCTCCTGAGCCCCGAGGTGACGGAAGAGATCATCGGTCTCGCTGAGGTGCGGGACGTCTTCCGCTCCTCGAAGTTCGGTACCGTTGCTGGCTGCATGGTCGTCGAGGGTCTGATCAGGCGCAACAATCCCATCCGCGTGTTGCGGGACAATGTGGTCATTTACGAGGGCGCACTGGAATCGCTGCGCCGCTTCAAAGAGGACGTGTCCGAGGTCAAGGTGGGTACCGAGTGCGGCATCGGCGTGAAGAATTACAACGACGTCCAGGTCGGCGATCAGATCGAGGTGTTCGAGCGCACCGAGCGGGCGCGGGAGCTTTAGTCGGCTACAACCTGACACCTTGAAGTTGTGTCAATTCCTGCAAGATTACAGGAGGGTCTATATAACTTTAGCCTCTTCGGAGGAGCACAGGGAAGCGAGGGAGCGTAAGCACCGAGCGGAAGTGCGCTGCCCCCGGCGTAGGCGTAGGATCGAGCGTTTGGTCGGAGTGCGCGACGGGACGAACGCGGGCCGCCGAAGGCAATGGCCGTCGCCCCATTGTTTGCACCCGAAATCGGACGGACCCCATTTCGGGTTGCGCGAAAAATGGCGACCCCTGTGGTACAACTTGTCCTTCTGGGCGCACAGGCAACCTTCAATATCGCGTAGGCTCTCGCGATGGGTTAACTGCGTGAAGGTCATGCACAGGTATTGGTCGAGACAGGAAAATGTCTTCTTGTAGCGGTTACCGTCGTACCGCGCAACGCCTCGACGAAACGCATGCATCGGTAAAGAGTCAATGACCTGAGAAAAAACGAGCTTGCCGATGTGCACAACCGGGTCTCCAACATCCCCTAGAAGGGGGTATTTGGGAGATGCGTGAGGTGATTCAAATTGCTGACATCTTAAAGTGGCTGTCTTTCATTTCCTTACAAGGAGTTACGCAACAAGAACAAACGTCTTGTCGGATAGCAGTGATTTGAAGAATGATCCGCTCAGGTCTTGCTTTCGGGCAGATTTACACACGCCTACCCCGCGGAGTAACCGAGAATACAGGCAGATTTCCGCCGCGAATTATGTGATTATTGTCGGGTTGATACACAAATCGCCGCCTTCAGGTCCGGACGAGGTACGATCGCATGAATAATCCAGAACTTTCCCCCGCGTTGCAGCAGCTCGTCGAGGCCCGACAGCACGATCCTTTCGAGGTGCTTGGCCGGCACGAGGAAAAGGGGCAAGTGCGGGTACGGGTATTCCTGCCCCATGCGGAGGAAGTCAGTATCGCCGAAGGCGACCACCGGCTGCGGCGGATCGAGGGCACGGACATCTTCGAGTGGGAAGGGGACACCAAGCAGATACCGGAGCACTACAGGATTATCTGGCGTGACGACGAGCACCGTGAGCATATCGCCCACGATCCTTACTGTTATCCGCCCCAGCTGCCGGACTTCGACATGCACCTGTTCGGCGAGGGTAAGCACTGGCACGCTCACCGCCTGCTGGGGGCGCGAGTGCATGAGGTCGCCGGGGTCGCCGGCGTGTTGTTCTCCGTCTGGGCCCCGAGCGCCAAGCGCGTCAGCGTCGTCGGAGACTTCAACCGCTGGGACGGTCGGGCGCATCCGATGCGCGTCCACGGCAACGGGGTATGGGAGCTCTTCATACCGGATCTACCGGCGGGTATTGTCTACAAGTACGAGCTACGTGCCAAAAACGGCGATATCTTCCTCAAGTCCGATCCCTTCGGCCGCCGCTTCGAGGTCCGTCCCCTCACCGCCTCCATCGTCGAGTCGCCGACCGAGTTCGAGTGGGGCGACGCCGACTGGCTCGAGCAACGCACCGAGCACGACTGGCTGCACGAGCCCATGTCTATCTACGAAGTCCACTTGGGCTCGTGGCAACGCGGCCCGGAGGGCGAGTTGCTCAACTACCGGGTCCTGGCCGAACGCCTGGTGGACTATGTCAAGGACCTGGGTTTTACGCACATCGAGCTCCTGCCGATAACCGAGCACCCGTTCGACGCCTCCTGGGGCTATCAGACCACCGGCTACTACGCCCCTACCAGCCGCTTCGGTACCCCAGACGACTTCCGCTGGTTCGTGGATCACTGTCACCAAAACGGTATCGGCATCATCCTCGACTGGGTGCCGGCCCACTTCCCGAAGGACGCCCACGGCCCGGCTCGCTTCGACGGCACCGCCCTCTACGAGCACGAGGACCCGCGCCTGGGCGAGCACCTGGACTGGTCCACCCTGATCTACAACTATGGGCGCTACGAGGTGAAGAACTTCCTGATCTCGAGCGCCCTGTTCTGGCTCGAGGAGTTCCATATCGACGGGATTCGGGTGGATGCCGTGGCCTCCATGCTCTATCTGGACTACTCGCGCGAGGAGGGCCAGTGGATCCCGAACAAATACGGCGGGCGCGAGAACCTGGAGGCCATCGACTTCATGCGCGAGCTCAACGAGGTCACCCACTCCCAGGTCCCCGGCGTGCTGGTCATGGCCGAGGAGTCCACCTCCTGGCCCCAGGTCACCAAGCCCACTTACCTCGGTGGCCTGGGGTTCGACCTGAAGTGGAACATGGGTTGGATGAACGACACCCTGGCCTATATCGAGCATGAACCCATCCACCGCCAATTCCACCAGGGCACGCTGACCTTCAGCATGCTCTATGCCTTTACCGAGAATTTTCTGCTGCCCTTCTCCCACGACGAGGTGGTGCACGGAAAGCGTTCCATGCTCTACAAGATGCCGGGGGACGACTGGCAACGCTTCGCCAACCTGCGCCTGATCTATGTCTACCTGTTCACCCATCCGGGGAAAAAGCTCCTGTTCATGGGCTGCGAGTTCGGACAGGGAGAGGAGTGGAACAGCACCAACGCCCTCGACTGGTATCTGCTCGATTACCCGCTCCACCAGGGGGTACGGAAGCTGGTGGGCGACCTCAATCGGATCTACCGGAGCTATCCGGTCCTCTATACTCACGATTTCGATTGGGAAGGCTTCGAGTGGATCGATTTCCACGATGCCCAGAATTCGATCTTGATCTATCTGCGCCGGGCCGGAGAGGACTTCCTGGTGGTGGCACTCAATTTCACCCCGGTTCCCCGCACGGACTATCGGATCGGCGTACCCGCGCCCGGCATCTACCAGGAGATCCTGAACTCGGACGCTGCGGACTACTGTGGAAGTGGTATGGGCAACGGGGCCTGGATACTCCGGGCCGATGAGGTGGGGTGTATGGGACGGCCCTACTCCGTGGTCGTTACCCTGCCGCCGATGGCCGGCATCGTCTTGAAGCTCGAGCCCGAGCCCGAGCTGGACGCGGATGCAATACCGGGCATCGAAAACCCGGATAAGCCAACGGCCGGCAGAGCAGCGGATCAAACATCCGATGACCCGCTACAAAAGCCCTCAACCAAGGATAACACTAAGCGAGCAGGATCTTCGCGGAAGCGTTAGCCGCAAACCGACGCAAATGAATGCAAAAAACGCAGAAGGATGAAGAACCATTGATGACCTAAGCGTTCAGACTCCACCTCGTCATTCCGGCAGGGATGGCCGGAATCCGCCGGTGCCAGGGACGGTAAAAACAGTAGGGGTCTGAACGTTACTCGATGGACGGCAAGACGATTGCGACCGAGTTGTGTTCATTTGCGGCAAGTAACTATTCAGGCCCACCATCTTGCGCGGTGAAAACACGCAACCGAAAAAAAACTACGAATCCCGCGAATCAGCGCGAATCGGTTTTTGCGTACGATTCGCGTGATTCGTAGTTTTTCCCACTACTGTTCGGGAAAATTATCAAATAGATTCCGTTGGTTATGGGTATAGGCAGTATCGCTTCTGGATTTCATTCTAGTAACCAACAGAGCTAGAAGGGTGTTTTCGAGTGAGGTGTCAGGCTCAGAATCTGTAAAATTGTGTAGAGATCCGAATTGCTGTCAAGGCGATTCTTGATGATAGCGACGAGGATGTAAACCGAGATAGCGATCCAAATCTGGCTTTTGACCGCGTTCTCGGAG
>Ga0209781_1000318_pt1 | contig 12247 bp, 4 predicted proteins | sample WorMetHERISLAND1_3_FD_187386 | JGI IMG/M metagenome (GOLD analysis project Ga0209781, IMG submission 187386) | Marine gutless worms symbiont microbial communities from Max Planck institute for Marine Microbiology, Germany - Olavius albidus HERON... | ecosystem: Host-associated > Annelida >...
GACTAAGCGGTGGCTTAGTCCAAACGAAAAATTCGACTTCACTTTTTGGCTCATCTCCGGCTTAACCTGGATTTTGGCTCAACCAAAAGGCTTAGCCACGGACTAAGCCAAAAAGTGAAGTCACCCATTGTCAGCTAGCTGTAAAACATGCGCTCTCCCACAACAGTAATTAGCCAATACCACCAAGCATGGTAGTCCTTCTGGACATATACGAATATAAGACACAGAATATTAATAAGGCACGACAGAGACAAAATTCCATTGTAACTAACAGCACAGAATAGCTCGATATTGCCTAACTCTACTCATTCTATTGATTCATTCTATACTTGCTGAATTCTCACCAGCTGTTTATCAGTCTAGCAGCTAGGTAAGATGTAGCACATTTTAAACAGAGAGGGAGAGAAAAAACCTTTTTCCAATACCTCAGCAAGACAGTGATCCTCAAGAAGCTCCTTCATTGATGCCAATATTCCAACAGCATACGGAGTAGGAGCATCGACAATGTCAATGAGCATTGACGGCAATACAGTAATGAACGTGTGCTGCCATTCAAATGGATACAGCAGTGCTGCCATTGTATTCATGCATGTACTCAGCATGCTGGACAAAGCATTATCACTCAGCTGTACTACTGTGAATGATCTTGCACCTACAATACTAGCTAATATAAATAAACACTGCAATTTATCCGCTACATATCAAGAGGAAACAATGAAACAAAGTAACTGGCTGTCAACAAAGACAAGATGTACTCTAAATGTGAAGAAATACTGCTATAGTACGACAAAGTACCACATTATTCTGCCCGGTGACACAGACATGTACAAATAACTTGCCCAGAGTTGACCTTACAGCAGAATGGCTTGAAGTCAGACTCAAAACCTCTTGATTGCATTGCATCATTACATTACCTAAGAACTGATATGAAACATTACAGGTCTTCTGCTAGAAAACTCATTTTAACATTTTGTTTTAGTTACTTATTTAATAACAATTCAACGTGATGAACTTAATACGATAATATTCAATGGCGGAATAATACAAAACACAAACATTACACCAATTTCAATTATTGTAATTTCAACCATGAAGTATACTAAAAAAATCAACATAATAAAAGAAAAGAACAATAACAAAACATTGTCCTGAATACCTCAAGTGTCTGCTGCAGAAAATCAACTTTCTCTCCAGCAAAAGAGCAGCAAACACTTTGAGCAATTTATCAATGGACAAATGATCAAGAAGTGTTGCAAAACTCACCTATATACACACATATGCACACATACCATCTTAATGCCCAGTTTCAGGTGAAACGTGATTAGGAGAGGTTGCCCCCTTGTTTTCATTCACCATTTGCTTCAAGTTGGTGGCATAGCATAGTGGTTAGACCGCCGGTCCTGGCCGGCGAACTTTCCCTGTCCTGCGCTACACTGACGGCCGGCCATGTGACTACTTTGTGAGTAAAGTGTTTGCTATCAGTCAACCAACATGGCCAACTCAGCCAGCCATCCCTCCAGGGTCGGTTAAATGAGTAGTAACTTAACCCATTAATGATGGGTTAAGAAGGTAAACAGACACACCCACCGCGCAATACACTAGCCCTGTATCTGTGGTCTGGCAGTGTAAGCTGGTGTCTGGCTGAGGGCTATGGAAACAAGAGATCAGAGCCGCCCGATGAGCCATAGTGGCTCGGGAAGGACTTTATCTTGTATCTTTTATTTGCTTCAAAGCTAACCTAACCTGAGGAGTGAGGATCACCCCAGGACACACGACAGGCAAACACTTTTTATATCCTCCTTGAGATCATCCAACCAAGTCTTCCTTGCATGTTTCTTCTGTCTAGTTGCAAGGCTCTCCATCATCATGCAATGCTTATATTAGGGCTCTGCCGGATTTCCGCTCCAACTCCAGCAAATCCGCAATATGGCCATTTTTGAAAAATCCGGCCAAGTCCATTCTGGCCAAATTTCTAGCTGGATTTGGCAGTTGCCAGTGCAGCAGCATCAGTACGATCGGTTAATTACCGATAAAACTGTCCTGCCATGTGGTGTATTTGCAATTATAATTAGTGTTACTCAAATGAAAAAATATAAAATTCACTGGCGTTTCACAAATTTAGTCAAAAACTGGTAAACAGTGATGTAACAAAGGAAGCTAGCACCGAACTGTACTGCCTCTTTATAGCAGCTGACAGCATTGTTGATGGTATTAGTTTCATCAGGCATATTGTATTGTTCTGTGATCTAAAAACAAGTTCTTCCCAAATCCAGATCCAGCGGGATTTGAGTTCCTAAATCTGGCCAGGGGTGGATTTGAAATAGTCAAATTCGGTACAACCCTAGCTTACATCGACATATATAATCAGAGTGTCTCTTACGTATAATCACAATACAATACAATACAATACAATGTCTCCTGATGCACGATGGTATTAATATTACGCACTTTGTGGATTATAGATTACATCATAATAACTCAATCACAGTGCTAACACAACTGTATTAGATGCTACAGTGAGTCACTTCACTTACTCTAATTACTCCTAGTCCTTTCTCTCTGGTCAGTATGTCTAAATGAATAAATACTATTACATATCCACAGACATAACTGAAATTGTTAAATCTAGTGACACACATGTACAAGAATACTTGCGTTGTTGTATGGAGTTTCAGCATCTCGCTTTATAATGTAAGTGAGCTTGGCAAAGTCAGGTCCCTGTCAGTAACATCAAACATCAAAACATCACGTTGAATGACAACATCTTGTGAATGATGGACAAACATCACATCTGCTTATCAGACTCCGACTGGAGTTCTACCATCAGGATAGCGACCAATGGAGAACAAAAATCAAGTGGAAATGGCATGGAACTGTTCATCTTCATATAATGGACAGATTGTGTGTGTCTGTGTGTCTGTCTCCAGCACCTTCTGTCTGTACAGATGCAGCCCGACCCTACTGTTGGCCTCCATGAGGCTCAACGGTGTGAACCAGAAATAGTGTCAATCAATCCACTGACCCAGAAAACTCTAGCCTAGAACCAAACATGGAGTGAATCAGATGATCCACTGCGGAGATATCACCATCTGAATTTTGCAAGATGGCGGCCAAGCCGCACCATCTTGGATTTCACTGAATCAGAATTAGTGCCATTCGATCCACTGACCCCGAAAACCCTAACTACAACCAAACATGGAGTGGACTGGATGCATCGTCTGCGAGATATTTGCCTTTAAATTATATTGTGACTCTGAAACTTGAAATTTTCCATTAATGGATATTAATGTAATTAATGTAAATCACACTGGAATTCGCAGCAAATCACTTTGAGCTGTCAGAGGTAACTAACCACAGTGCGAATGTAGACTTCCTTGTTTGGAGGAGGAAACGGTCGTGCATACGCAACCTGCAGCATCTCCTCGGCCGACCTCAGTGACATGAAGCGACATGTTCGTACTTTATCAAGCAGCTGTGTGTACAGGTTCTGATCACTCATCTGACTCACTATGACCAGTGCCTCCAGTAGCCGTGGACCGTCACCAGGAGGCTAACACATGCCGCACACACGTGTGCTCAGTAATGCACACGAAATCAACAATTTCATATTTATTACTGTTCTGTCGGTTCACTTACCTAGCTTATTTCACTTCAAACTCAAACTAAAAGCTCTTGACGGTCAAGGCTTATTTAGACCACAAACTTGTTACTGTAATTTTTTGTCACAAATTATTTCACACAGAACGTACAGCAATCAAACATACTCATCGCAATAATTTAGTCATGAAGTGCTTTCATTTCGCCTTCGGTGCATTTCTGTTTTCGGTGTCATCAGGAAGTGACTCTGGCCTATGGAAAAATTGGCTCCAAACTCTTTGAGCATCAACTAACTAACATAATCATTTACTCAACCCACGAAATGGCTTTTAAAATACGTATGAGTGTATGTGTAACTGTGTGTGATAACTCTAGACACATCAAAGTCATTTTTCACTCATACTGACATATGTTTGCATGTGCACAATGCAGATCACTGCAAAGCGTCAGTCATTTCAACTAAACATACGACTGACGTAAAGCAGAACACTGGATGGCCATAAAGTAAGAAGCTCAAACAACTAAACTACATCTTCTTCAGGAGCATCTCTGAGACGACGTAGGTAGCCATTGCCACCAGTTTCCACCAAGCCGATCGCAGAAAATTGCCTTGGACGACCAATCCTCCGTCTCCAGTTGTCAGGTGGGCACCCAATGCAGGCCTGGAGAGCTCGGTGATGATCCTGTCCGGGATCGGCATGCTAGAGATGTCCAATGAAGGAGAGACGACGGCTGCGGACAGTGTCTGATAGAAATGGCTGCCCAGTGTGGGAGCGTATCTCGTTATTGGTGACAAATTCCGACCAATGTATGTTCAGGATACGTCTAAGGCACCAATTATTCAGTGCATCGATCATTTTAGATAAGGTCACAGTCACTGACCATCTCTCAGCACCATATAAAAATATCGGGAGGATGCACGTATTATAGAGGCACAGCTTGGTTTCTAGCATGATGCTTGACCGCCATATATTCATATTATATTCTAAACTCCACTGATCTGAAATGCCCATTAGTCAGGGAATGGATCAGGTCTTTTCTATATAGCACCTGATACAGACGGGCAACAGGCAAATAGTATCTTACAGTGACTCTTAACATAGTCACATCGTTCAAATCCTGTTGTAAATGGCGTGGCTGAAGCATACTATGATGCAACAAGAAATTACACAGTACACACAAACTTACAAGGTATCGACTGCACCATCCATATCTTCTTCCACCAGCTTCATTCGTCAACAGAAATGAAAATGATTCACTAAAAATACACCGAATGCAAAAAAAACATTATGGAAAATACATGACCCTAGTGGTTTTTGACACCACAACACAACTCTTCCATTAACTACCTACCAACTCCTGACAGAAAAGATCCTTTGAGGGAAGCGATATTGCTCCCTTTTTCATCGGCTCTCCAATACTAAGCTAAATTGTGAAGCTAAAGCATTAATAATGTGTATTGTATACTCTGAGATTTTATCAGCTGTTGTGATTAACATTTACAGACAAGATTACAAAATTTCACTATTATACAATTGCACATGGCACAAGGCATTGCATAATGCATAAGTACAATATTGACATAAAAGTACAACTTTTAATATCTCTACATCCACATCACAGCAGCGTAGTGATTACAATGCTAAGCCACTGTCACCGTCAACCAATGTCACTAGCCGTTCGCCGCACTCGGCTGTCTACCACTGGTGACTAAGCGTTTCCTATCGCGTCCGATCGTCTGTGGAACAGTCTTCCATCTCATCTCACCACTGCTCCATCTCTCTACCTTCTGCTCTCGTCTTAAATCCCATCTCTTCTCTCTTTCTTATCCCAATCTCTAATTCTCTTTTCTCTTGTTCACTGCCCGTGCAGTGACTTGTCATTATGGACACTATAATCACTTTTACATTTACATTTTACAGTTACCTTTTGTCGTTAGTCAATTACTACATAATTTACGAATGGCAAAGGAACATTTACCACTGGTAGCTGGACATGGGTCGTAATTCATCTGCTTCAGGGAAACAAAAATATGAAGACAATCGATCAGCTGCAGAAATCTAAACATATCCCGTAAAAACGTGACAAAATTACAATAATGCAACGTTTTAACTGATAACAAAGTACAGCAGGCAAGACAAGTACCCAGATGAGACAATAGCGAAGATACACAACAACAGTGTATATATAATACATTAAGAAATGCAGCAGTAAACCCAAATTACGTCAGAGATATAACAAATTGATAAGAGATGACAGAAAAATCACCTCGTGTGGAAAACAGAACAGCACGTGAGGCTCTAAGCAAACATCGCTGGTATCACTGGGTTGCAAAGTGACAATCATGGCATACTCAAAGAGACGATGCTCATCGCACTTCAGTCTCACCTTCTCATAATTGGATACATCTTTGTACTAGCAACAACACATGCCACAGTCAGCATAACACAACATCACTGAAGGTCTTGGTACCACCTTCTGTTGTAAAGAAAGTATCACACAATACCATCACACTCATGCCCCAGTAGGAGGAACAATGCTTGGCCAGCATCAATGTTACTATTGAATTACAAATGCACCAAATGTAATTAAACATTTCACAGTTCTTAGAGACGGCAGCTTCTGTGGTAAAGAAATCTCACATATTGCTTTGCCTTGCCTTATGGGGGGGACGGCATCAGCCGGGCCGATGTATCCGCCCCAATGCTGAGACCTAATCCATGTAGGTCCAATGTGCCAGTCCCATAGGCGGGGGAATGAGTTGGAGGAGTAGTGTGGGCGCGGATTGTCTGGCGTTAAGACAGTGTGTTATGTGTGCATGTGTAGGGAGATGTGGGCCGATGCAAGGTGTGTGAGTGACTGGACGGATATTTTTATAAGGCACTGTACGGAACCATCTTCGCCCAACCTACCTGCAGACAACCACACACTAGGATCAGCTGCAGAAATCTAAACATAGTTGACTGACCAAGGCCAGCCCTAGAGGCATTGCACCCACGCGAGCCAGCCTGCTGGCACGCCCAGATAGCCCGGCCTATCCAAGCGGACCGAGCCAGCCCACAGGGCGTCACTAGATCTGATTGCCACCAACGGTCACAGATTAATGAGGACACCGTCGAACCCTCGTTAGTGCCTGTCTGAGAATTAATCTCAAAGCATGCACGCTATTAGTCTGGCCCTTAATATGCAAACCAACCGCCGCCAGAATGAATCTAGCGTCGTCTGGCCGCCAGTACCAGTAGCGTGCACTGTGGCGTAAACCAACTTGGTCACAGAGACAGACAATCTCACATATAACCGTCACACCAAAACCACAGCAGAAAGAACAATGTTTCATCAGTATCAATGTTACAAATGAATTACAAATGCACCAAATGTAGTTCTTCACAGTAACAGATAACGAGATAACGACTTTGTATAACATAATGAGCAGCTAATATATGAACGGTGCTTCAACTCCATGAGCTACTTTTTTTGTTGTGTAACACGTCAAACAGTCAACTGTTGTAAATTGCTTGAGCAGAATTTTTCCAATGCTGGATGCTCTTCCTGTTGCTGAACCAACAGGGTCATAGCACTGAAAGGACAACGAGAAATAGTGACATCTTTACACGATACAGCCACTAATAACTTACTTACTTACTGAATACTGAATAATAACTGACAGACAATAACAACAAGTTTTAAACAAAATATAAACTTTCTACACAAAGTCTATAAATGAGGCAAGAATTAAAAAAAGTAACACATACCGTTGCCTGTTTTACTTGTGACACGTGACGCAAACGTCGGCGATGTTCTTCTAGATCAACTTCACCATCACTTTCTGGTTCTAGCAATTACAGACGATGTCAATTATGTGACAGCATTTAATTCCAATCTCCAGCAATGCTGTTCAGCCATGTTAATATTATGAAATACATGATAGATTGACGACGAGCATATCATGTCCAATATCTGTGTGTCTGTAATCTGTATACCACTTGGTTCACCTAACTACAGGGTGTTGGGTTGTTTTTTGCCACACCCTGTACACAGCTGAGATCAGCACAAAAATGATGAAGAATGGTACATACCCGCAACATAATCAGCGCCGGAAGAGGCGTTAGAATCATCCGATGTTTTAAAATCAAGGCGAAGAATCGAATACGCGTTACTAACTTTGGTCTGGATCTGAAACAGCAACATTCGTTAACATAAAGTCTGTACAGATAGTCACATGAAATCAACTCTGAACTGCCAAATTTCATTAAAAAATCCGACTTTTACTTATCACAACAAACATAACAAAGTCCTGAACTAATGAACACACCCAATCACAATAACAACACATCAAATCACAATAACAACACATCCAATCACAATAACACCTGGAAGAGGTAACAGGCCTGTGTGCTTTGAGTTATTAATAACTGCAGTTAAAACAAAGTTTACTAGTACTTGTAAAATAAGAGCTGCACCCACACTTACAGTGCTTCGCTGCTGAGCTGTGATGCTTTTCTGAACATAGTTTCTCTGCTGCTTTAGTGGAAGTTCAGGAGGAGGACACTTCTGTTATTAACAACAATAACTCCATCATAACAACTCAATATGGCACAATATAAAACAATAATACATGCTAAAAACTGACTGGTAACCCACTGCATGCAGCCGATAGATATAAACGAAAAAAGAAACTAATAAAATTTAAAAGAACGATTATTACAAGGTCCAGAGTATGTGAAGGCTCAAACAGGACAAAAATACAATGCCTCTGGCCACACTATGTGGACAGAGGTATAAATAAAACTAAATGAATGACATTTTGAAATCAAGGTGTGTGAAGGAGACTGATCTGGACTGGGCTGCTGAAAGTAGATTGGAAGATGACTGATGAATGATATCTAGTGGTAGAGTATTGGAGTACTGGGGTGGTGGTATGCCTCTCATGATGCACAGCGGGTCCAATTGTTCACTATTGCTGTCAAGGTATGGCTGAATAACGCGCCACGGTATCATGCTGCTACTTCCGAGATTGTAAACTGCTGCTGGTCTTGGTCTTGAGTTTACTCATGTAAGCAGCCCCGTAGCAAGTACCGAGACCTTTACCTTTTCTTGCTTTTGTTATGCACCTTATAATAATGATTATAATAATAGCTGATTTTATTATTTTCGCCAGGATATATTGCGTTCCATCATGTCTGTTGGTTTGTATGTTGGTTAGTTGGTTTGTTAACATTTGTTGGGTTGAATATTTGAAAATGCTCGGAGATAAAGGCTTGGTTCCAAAGGACCATCAATAGGAAATGGCATATGGCGAATTGAATGGTCACGTGATCAATGACGTCACGTGACCTGAAGGTCATTTAGTCGTGACCCAATATATATGGAGTCCATTAAAAACCAGCTGGTGAAACAGACTCACTTATAATGAAACACCTATAGGAAATGGCACCTGGGATATCAAATGGTCATGTGTCCAATTATGTCACATGACCCTGAAATATCAAGTCGTGTTCCAGATAATCTTGGATGCAAAGTGCAAACATCTAAAAAATGTTAAGAGATAGAGGCTCAATTCCAAAGGACCATCAACAGGAAATGGCACACGGTGAATCGAATGGTCAGGTGACTGAATGCTTTTCTAGTTATTAAAATCATCATTATTACTCTTATGTTTGATAACCATTTGTAATACATACAAACTTACATTCTAGAACAAAAATATTCTGTAATGTAAATGCAATACAGCAACAGCAAATTACCTTAAACTGAGTACTATCCGGTGTGTTTGGCATGGCATATCCAGCAAAATCAAACACAACCTGGTGTGCATTATTAGTAGCGTCATATGGAACAGCATACAATGGCTCCTTGTAACCTGGCGACCGTGGGGTTTGCAGTGACGGTGCTGGTGGCATGTTGAGCATGTCGTCACTGTGGTGTCGCGTCAAAGGCTGCTTATCTGTAACAATTTTCTGCTGGGAAGAAATCACATCGTCTGTATACACAGACACATACATGTAGCTTGGATTGTTCATTCGACCCTTGCTGACAAAATTTTCCTTCCCACCCTTTCTGCGGACAGTCTTCTTCGGTGCTCTGATAAACTTGTTATCCCAAGCATCACTGACAGGTGGCCGTGAAGCTACATTGGAGCGAACTGCATTAGAATTCTGCAGCCGACTGCTATTAAGAACTGCTTCTGGCTCAGAGTGTGTCGGACTTCCTCCACGTTGACTTTCAAGACGACTGCGCATATCACCAACAAGCTTGCTGGACACTTTCTGCTGTGGAGCATCACGCACATCAGAATCAACCTTTTCAACATGTACTGATGGAGCTGCAGCACCAGCGGCATACACAAGCAGTCCGTATGAATCATGATGTGCTGGACTAACGGGATCAGCACGTACAGCAGCAGCCACTCTCGGTGGTTTGTCAGGAGGTTTTGGCAAAACCATTTTGCTGGTCTCAGCAGAAGATGATGGCAATGGGCTGTTGGGTCTGGACGATGGTGACGGATGGAAAATCACATTCTCTCTTACCTGTGGCTTTTCAGGTGGTTTTGGCAAAACCAATTTGTTTGTCTGCAGATAGGAAGACGGCAACGGGCTGTTGGGTCTGGATGACCGTGACGGTTGGGAAATCACACTCTCTTTTACCTGTGGTTTCTCAGGTGGCATTAGGCTGATGGGTCTGGATGATGGCACTGGACTCAAAACCACAGTCTCTTTCACCTGCGGCTTCTGAGGTGTTTTTGGTGAAACTATTTTGCCGGTGTCAGGACAAGACGATGGCGGTGGGTTGATTACAACTGTTTCATTAACCGGTCTGTGTGAGGATGGACTGACAACAATGGTCTCTTTTACCCGTCTTTCACTACTTCTTCTCCTGGCATCTACACCATGCACAGACATACCGTCTGACCATTTGTTTGGCATCTTTACAGCAGAATCTCGAGAAGACATGCGGGATGATGTGTCATTATGCCCATACACACTGTCTCTAGGAGGCCAGTAAAATGGTGCTTTAACTTCACTGTTGACTTCAGATTGTGTAACGGAATCACTACTCTTGCTGCGAAAAACGGCAACGTGCTTCGCACGAGAGTCTAGGCAGGGACTTCTTGGCTTTGGCAAAAGTGGAGGTTTATTTGATGCGGTCAGTTTGTTCTCAAACATTTGTAGTCGCTGTGCAACTATATCAGATGGCTTTTCTGATGGTACATCTCTGCCAACACCAACTGCATGCAATTGTTGCGAGTCACGATGTACAAGTGAACGTTGATTTTGACACTGTGGAGACAGCTGCATATCAAAATGGAACTTTGTAGTATTTTCTCTCTGTCTTAAAAATGGTACATCAAAAGCATTACTCGGTCTCACAACAGCGTGTCTAACTTCTACAGTCGACGGAGATGAACTTGTTTTAGCACCGAAGTTTCCTGCAGTCACGGTCGTTGATGGCTGCAAATTCTTTGTTACATCAGCGTCCTGTTTATCAAACTCTTGTACACGACTTTTTACAATATTCGGCCGGATAGAACGAATGCTTGGAGTGGCCTGAACTGGCTGGCCGAAACATTTATTAATGCTTGTCGATGACTGGCACGTTGTGACTGCACTTGGATGGTTTGCACTGGTAACAGCAGGAGACGGAAAGACCTGACGTCTTAAATCCATAAACCAGTACTACTTCACCCACTCCAGTAATCTGCACACATAACACATATTGTACAAAAATATAAAAAAACACAAGTACGATAAGCACTGCCGATAACCAACATCAAACAATAAGCCAAAGAAAGCTGCAGCATATAGTAAAAATAACAATATCGCAGTGGCTACCGTACCGTCAAGACGGTACCGTAGACGACGAGGCTACGGTGCCGTCAATGATTTAATGTAGTTATCTATGGTAATTTGTGTATCCATTTCCGTTTGCGGCACGGGTGTATTTGAAATGTCCATGCCATTTCGTGGTGAAATTTTGGCTTAGTGGGTCTGCTGCGCGGAGGTGAAATTGGGGTGTAGTGAGTCGTTTAGGGTCAGGGTTGGGGTTAAAACCAGCTTAGTTACCGATACCGGAAACGAGACTGTTTTCTCCATAAAAATCAATTTACTATATGCTGCAGCTTTCTTTGTAAGAGTGTTGTGCACAGTACGGTGTACTTATGTTCACAGAGTAATTAGGAACTAGTTACTATTGCACTGGAGCGTGCCCATGGATACCAGGGGCCTCATTACATAAACTTCCTGCGATTTATGGTAGGATTATCACAAGTACCAGCACAAGCCCATCGTAAATTCTCGATTTGCGATATCGCATGATTCAATTTACGATTATCACAAATGGATTACAAAAAGCGATCTTACCACATCACAACTCTAACTTGCGATTTTATTTCTATTTATAACCGACCAATCACAGACATCGTTACAAGCGTAAACATGACAGAGTGTAAATATCGTGATTGTTGTCTTTTTATTGTTTATTTCTACTTTTAATAGTTTTATGAGCTTTCAAATATTGTAAAAGATCGTAGCAACGGACGAATGACTTAGTCGAATACTATGTTGCTCTATTTGGCGGACACATTGCACAACTTCGAACGTGGTATGTCAAGCTGCCACGCCCACCGTACATGAGAGATGATTGTTCGCCACGG
>Ga0209781_1000319_pt1 | contig 12216 bp, 4 predicted proteins | sample WorMetHERISLAND1_3_FD_187386 | JGI IMG/M metagenome (GOLD analysis project Ga0209781, IMG submission 187386) | Marine gutless worms symbiont microbial communities from Max Planck institute for Marine Microbiology, Germany - Olavius albidus HERON... | ecosystem: Host-associated > Annelida >...
CACCCCCGCTCTCAGCCCTTCGGGCTTCGAGCTTCGGCCCTTCGGGCCTCGCTTCGTCCCCCCACTTTTTGGACCGAGGTTACGCCTATGGTGGCACAGCACAGGTCTGGGGGAAGGGGGTTGAAAGGAAGAGAGGGGACCCCCAATGGTTGGTTAACACCCCATTGTCCAAATTCTGAAAAATACCCTGTGTATCTGAAGCCATTGTGAGCATTTAAGATTCGAGACATTTGGCAAATTTTGAGGCAACCTGGGTAGTACTAGTATACGCTCGTGATCAAACGCGCAAACGTATTCCTATCCAAAAATACTTGGATCTGGAACTTGGTCTTATTCTGTCGTGGTGTTTATTTGGAACGTAACTTGACATTATGTTCTTAGAGCCTAAAGCCCAATACACACCGCCGACGCGACGAAACTGTTTTGTCGCGTCGCGTCGGCGTCGGCGGTGTGTAGTGTACATGAATTCGCAACTAGCTCACGACGACTGCCGACGGATTCGGCGATGTGAACGCAGCCGATAGCCGTGACCAAGTTTACAATTCTGCAGCCAATGCTATAGAAGTAGGATGTGACGTAACATATGACGCTGCATGTTTGTAAACATTCGAATCTGCTGTGTAGTGTAGTGTAATATTCGTGAATTCTTACATTTTTTCAACAATGACGTCATTATGTCGTCACTTGTCGGTTGTCAGCACAGGAAATTGTAAACTGGATCACGACTGCCGACGGGTGTGTTCACACCGCCGACACGACGCAACTCGACAGTTTCGTCGCGTCGGCGTCGGCGGTGTGTAAGCCTATTGGACATAAGGTTTCGGCGTCTCTAAGTAAGCCGACTGTTTCTGCGTTCAACCAGTGACGCCAATTTAAGGCGACCGCGATCATAAATATGCCGTCGGAAATGGGGAGTTAGGGTTAGGGACAATCTTCCCGATTTAGACTGTCCCAGTTTGACAGGGAACAGACGTCTGCTGAGGTCAGCAGTCAAGATTAGGTTGGCGCAGATCAGTACGGTGTCTGTTGGATTCTATTATGGCATCATCGTAACATTCTGTCTTACGCGTTATGTGAACATAACGTAATGCCGGACGCCTGGACGATTGATAAAGAACAGCCGAAAAGCCTGAAAGGATTTGTTACCTCCTAATAGCAGTTATATCAATGCCATGTCTAGAAACAGACAGAATGTTATGGTGATGCCAACATAGAATCCAACGGACACCGTACTGATCTGATCTGCACCAACCTAAACTTGAGTGCCGACCTCAGAAGACGTCTGTTCCCCCGTGCAGTCAAACTGGGACAGTTAAGTCTAAATGGGGAAGATTTTGAAGAATTCTATAACCCCTAACCCTAACTCGTGTTTCTGAGTTCTGACGGTCCCAGCTCTGACGGAATACCGCGGACGCCTATATATACATGTACAAGACGTATCGCAGATGGCCGAGCGGCCGATGCCAAGTCCTGGGAGTGGGAAGCCAGCGGCTGCTAAGCTGCGCGCTGCGGTTTGTCGATCGATAGTGCGGTTTGGCAGCATCACTGCTTCTCTCTCGATCCTTCTTGTCCATTGCACGCTCATCAACCTAGCTGTTTCATGGCCATGGCTGTTTCCCTCCTTCTCTCTCTCTCATGCACGCTGAATACACGGCCCCGATGGCAGCGACGATCGCCGGAACGACGTGACCTTGACCTAGGCTATGAACTTTTGACCTCCAAACTGGTCAGCGAGTTGCACGTGACGTGGGTAACCTTCACGACAATGTCGGGCTTTCTTTACGCGTTTCAGATGGAGGAAAAGTTATTATGGAGGGCCTATAGGAACTCACCAACGCTCTTTCGAACGGTGCCATCCCCGACCCCTTATGGCATCCCCTTCCTCGAAATTGGGGGTTTGCAACTTAGATACCCCTCTTATCTCAGGAACAGGTAAAGCTACGGACTTCAAATTTGGCGGGTACATTTACAGGGCCAATCCGAATAAAAGCCCATTAAAATTTTTGGAGAAAATGGAGCGTGGGCGTGTCTAGGGACTGCCCAAATTTTTTGGGTACCCCCTATTATCTCAGAAACGGGTAAAGCTAGGGACTTAAAATTTTGCAGGAACATTCATAGGGTCGATCGGAACAAAAGGCCATGAAAAATGCCGGGAATAATAGCGTGGGCGTAGTTAGGGAGTCCCGAAAATTTTCAAGGCACCCATGTATAGGGCGCGTTGCGCGGTCATCTTTGCGACAGCACAGCTTTCTTGTCTAAAATTGTTTTCGAACACGTGATCTCATTTTTCTGACTTTCATGCTTAGCAATATTCTGTTGTATTACACTGCTTACATCATCAGTCATCAGATGTTTTGCACAGCCTTTATATACAGAAAATCCTGCGAAACAAGGATGAGGCTGAGCGCGCATGTGATAATTACTTAAGGCGGATATTGTATAGGCCTACAAAAGTACAAACGCGTGTTTGAGTCGACCCAATTACACGCTGTTATTATCTATAACTGCGTGGATACCTTTCCGGGTTTGTTAATATTCACAAAATTATTGCATGCTGTATTCTCCTCGACATGGCACGTCTATCGACAAGATGTTTACGCCAACTGCTGCAGCTGTTGTTATCAAGACCGCAGTGACTGCGTGGTATTATTAGACATAACTGCATTAGAGAAGATTTTGAGCCGCTGTTAGGCTTCTGAATGGGATTATGGGTTCGTTAGGCTAGCTTGCGTGCATGGAAATGCCACCGGTCGAATTACATTGTGGAAATTTTCCAGAGAGCTTACCAAAGAGTCACTGCGTATACAGTATTCAACACGAGCGGTTTGTGAAAGGCTATATATATAATGTACCGCAATACGCCTACGCGATAAAGCTAAAAGAAGATCGTAATTTCCCAGCCCTAGGCTGGGTCACGGTGGTCGGTTCGTACGTCGGTGTCGCGTACCTCGTCGGCGCCTGCGCGCATGCTCACATGCAGCGAAGCAGGTTTTCTCTACCTCGCGAACGCGTCCACAGTCCACTCGAATACCTCCGCTAGGAAGTATTGCGATCCGTCGTGTTTATTGGTTGGTCGGTTGGTTGGTTCGTTCGTTCGTTAGTATGTTCGTGGTTTAAGCAGTGGGTCGATCATACAACGTCTGAGAAAATTCGGCAAATTTTGACTAAAATGTATGCATTTTCCAGCAGTGTGTATGCCGGTGGATCCCAAAAATTGGAGGACCGGTCCCCCTAGTCCCCATGGCGGTTGCGCCTTTATATGCTTCTAGGAGTGTTTCCGGTCCACGATCATTGGATTGTTGTGTGATGTCCAGGGATCAACTTAGGCCTAATGGCCTATTGTGTGTACGTAGGCCCTAAAACGGTGACTAGGCCTACAGTGCACTGAGTGCAGTCATCTTATGCCGGTGACACACAGTCAAGAATCTTATTCTTGCACAAGAAACTTGCGCAAGTTTCTTGTGCAAGAATCTTGACTGTGTGTCATCAGCATTAGAGCATTCGCGGCCAGTGTTCACAAAGTCATTATCAATAGGCCTATCCGTCAGCTAATGTGTTCATCCCCACAAATCTCTGCTATTATTGTTAGTTTTAGACTCAATCTCTGTATGTTTGTCTGTGTGTCCACAGAATCAGAAAAAAATTGCTTCTTCTTTTTGTCCTTTGATAGAATTGCGAGATTTTGTGGGTGTCCACAAAACGTTGGAATTATCGATTTTTGATTTAGCCCCCAAATCCACTAAATTCGCCCCTAAGTTTTTCGTTTTCGTTTACCATTTGCATGTGGCAGTTTGACAAATTATCGCCAATTCGCGCCGTAAACTGGAAGTTTTAAGCGATTGCCTAGAGGGCGCCACGACAGAGTGGAGTGGAGATCCATGTCATCTACCGGCTTGTACCTATTGTTGCTGCTACAAATACAATTAAGACGTGCCTCCTGAATCCTAATTTTGTGTCAAATTTAACAACCTGACGACAAATATACATACAGTGTGAGTAAAAAAAAATCCCCCCTGAACTTTTCTGACATTTTCCCCCCAAACAGTTAGGAATTTTTAGCCCAAATTCTGCATGCCTATTACCTGTTCCTATCTACGCTGGACTACAAATTTTTATTCAATTACCCGCAACCTTGACGAAGTTATGCCATATTAAGCACGACCACCATAATGTGCTCAAAATGTCCACCATCGACCGAAACGCACGCTGGGTGGTCGCGCTTAATATGGCATAACTTTGTCAGAACTGCAGCTAATTGAATAAAAATGTGTAGTCTAGCGTAGATAGGAACGCATAATATTCACGTAAATTTGGTTGAAAAATTCCCAACCGTTTTGGAAAAATTGCCACAAGTCCTCAGGGGGGGGGGTTGACTCACACTGTATAGAATTGGCAAAACCTACGAAACCGGCACTATAACTCTCTGGCCTCTGCACAGGGCCCCTCTTTGCGGGTCCGTGTGTTCATTCAAACATGCTGAACAAGCCTGAACCCGCCACTGGATCATACAAGGCAGGCCCTACAGTTATCATTAATCACTATAGTCACTAATAGGAAATCATATGAGAGGCGATCGATTGGCACCGCGGTATCGATCACGTTGAGTGGCTTCGAACAGAGACTTTAAACACCGCACATGTCGACGGGTTGAGTTGACCGTGTAGTCTGTGGTGTCACAGTTCACTGCCTTAGCTGCACTGTTAAAAAATTCCGTAAATATACGGACATATTGTTCCGTAATTTTTACGGAAAAGTTCCGTTCACGCGTATTCCGTGCGTTTACGGAAATCCGCAGAATCAACGTACTTTTCCGTATTTGTACGGAACACTGTAGTATCCGTGTATATGCATGCACCAATCCAATCGATATCTCTCCTTCCCGAAACTGCAGCGTTTGTCGTTCCTGGTGTCTGCTACTCTTCTCCAATTAAATTCAAACGTGCAATTGCGTTGTATGCTTCGTCGTATATCGCTTTCAGACTTATACGAAGGAGCATAACCACAACATTATCCAATTAACACAGAGTGATGGATCTATTCGACTCACGTAATACCGGGTATGAAACATCTGCCAATTATGAATTCGTCTTAAACATTTACAGCTGGCAACGTGTATAATAGTAGCCTTTTATGGGTTATCTTCACTGAAGTCTGAACGAGTGTGCAATATTGAATATGTAACTGAATGAAAGGACACTGTTGGAAATAGAAACTGTCGAAAATGTCATAATAATGTAATAATGATGTAATAAAAACTTGTAACGCGCACAGTGTCAATGGATAAAAACATTGAATCGGAGGCACGGAAATACGATAACTTTAATTTGCTGTAATAAATGATTCGCCGGAATGGTAACAGTTTTATTGAAACAATATTTAATTACTTTTCGCTTGCAGTTTTGTTGACAAATTCTGCCTGTGCCCCCAAAATTTCATTCAACGATTAGTAGCGTTTCGTACCTTTCGCGATTAGCTATTCTATGTCATGGCGTAAAAAGTGAAAAAACGTGTATTTTATTTTGCTTTCATAATGTCGTATTCGGTTGGTTATAGGTTTTAAAACGTTATTATGTTATCTTGGACGAATTAGTAATAACCGTTTAACTTCGGTTTACTGTCTCGACGTCAGGTCGTTATGTATCTATGTCGCATTTGTCAGTTTTCTACGTCCTCGCCATATGGGTATATGCGGCATTATCGCATTCACAGCAATGCACCCAATTTTCCATGTGGCGTGGGAGAGTGTTCCAGAACTTTTCGTAAACTTTCTTCGTTTTACAGCCATGTGTCTCGAGATCATCAATTGTTGAAGCAGAGAAGAAGAATGAGTATGTTACAGAATGTGACCTTAAATGCCACTTGCCAGGTCGAAGGTTGCAGTACAGTGGTGCCTCTAATGGACTTGGTTAAGCACTTGAAGCAACATATTTCTGAAGGTACGAGCATTCATTGTCCTGTTTCTGCTTGTGGAAGGAAAATGCGCAATAAGAGTACATTTTCTGCACATCTGTCGATTAAGCATGGCTGTCTTAGTAAGTTGAATGTGGATCAAAGCATTGTTCACAATCCTGAACCTGCAGCTGATAGTAGTGTAACAGGCACTGACGATGATGATGTCACATTCAATGCTGATGACACTAATGACGAAGATTTGGGTGGCGAAGAAGTTGCTAGTGTAATTCCAAAAGATGCACTTATTAATAACATTGCAATGTTTCTGTTGAAATTACAATGCAGATGCCTAATTCCTGCTAGCACAATCGACCTAATTAGCAGTGAGTTGCACAATTTGCATAAATTAAGTCTAGATAATGTAACTTCACTGGTTAAATACAAACTTGAAGTTGCAGGTATACATCCAGATACAGTTGATACATTACTTTTTTCACTTCGCCAAGAAGATGCATTTCACCTTGCTTTTAATGGAGAAAATGGACTTCTGCGATCACAGCACAAACGAAATTCCTTCTACGTTAATTCACTAAGGTATGTTGCACCACAGCAACATTTCATTGGTCACAATAAATATGGGAAGGCTTGCTTTATTCACTACGTACCGATCCGTGAATCACTGAACTCTTTAGTATGTGATAGGTCTGTGCTGGAATGCTTAAATGTGGTACCTCATTTGCAGTCAGATGGAGTGTTTGAAGACATACATAGTGGCTCTGTTTTTCATGATGTATCCCGCACTGTTCCTGCGACTGAACATTGCTTGGAAATGATTTTGTATCAAGATGCTTTCAGTGTAGTTAATCCACTGGGATCAGCTAAACGGGCATACAAGATTCTTGCGTTTTATTTTACATTGGGCAATTTTCCTGAACACTTGCGTATGAAAATTGACAATCTACAGTTGGTGTTATTGTGCAATGAGAACCACTGTAGAGACTTTTCACATGATAAATTGTTTGATGTTCTGATGCAAGACCTAAAGCATCTGGAAGATAATGGTGTAACAGTAAACAACGAAAAGTGGAATGTGCGTCTAATAGCTGTTTTAGGTGACAATCTGGGAAGCCACTGGCTTGGTGGTTTTGCCACAAATTTTAGCAATAATCCTTTTCCATGTCGATATTGCCTGGTTCATAGGAATCCGCAGGTGTCAGATAGTATCGCTTATACTGCAGAAGTTCGTACTGTTTTTGGTTATGACACAGATGCTGTTGTTGCCAGTGCCGGTACTGTTTCACATGGTGTTGTTAAGCGGTCATTTTTAAATGGTTTAAACCACTTCCATGTTTGTATGCCTGGATTACCGCCGTGTCTCGGCCACGATTTATTTGAAGGAATTGTTCAGTACGATCTTGCACTGTTACTAAGACGGTTGTCATATTGCAACAGCGAACAGCGCATCACAATTGATTCTTTAAATCGAGCTATAAAAATGTTCAAGTTTGCTGGAGGTGATGCACATGACAAGCCAGGCATTATCTCAGAAGGTAAAACAATTGGTGGACATGCAATGCAGAACTGGTGCTTAATTAGGCTGATTCCACTTTTGCTCAACAATGTTGATATTTGCTCCAGTGCTTGGCAAATGTTGCTTCTGTTGCGTGAAATTGTCGAACTTGTGTGCGCACCAAAAATCTCCATGCCTCAGATCCTGTATCTTAACCGATTAGTAACAATGTATGTTGAGGACCGTCTGCAACTGTTTCCGGCGTCTGTTCTTCGTCCAAAGCATCACTATCTTCTTCATTACGGTTGGCTGATTACAGTGTATGGTCCTTTGATTCATGTGTGGACGATGCGTATGGAAAGCAAGCACACATACTTCAAACGCTGTGTTCGTAACACACACAATTTCATAAATGTCACTAAAACCTTATCTGAAACTCATCAATTAAACCAGGCGTATATGTCCAGTGGATTAATGTTGACTGACACTATTGAGCTAGGGCAAGATTCTTTTGCTTATGACACCACATTGTTTGCTGAGGCTGTGGTTTCTGCTATTTCTGTTTGTCTGAACTTGCAGCATCCTCTTCAGTGTTCATCTCGTTTGATTGCTAAGGGAACTGAATACAAAAAGGATGCATTTGTGATTCTGCAATGTATTGAGTCGAGTCTGGTATTTGGCAAAATAATGCTGTGTTTGTTGGATTGTAACGGTCTTGGCGGGCTTGTAGTTACAGTTTGTAAACCTGCTGCTCGAACCGCCATTGGAACCTATATTGCTGAATGTACTGACAGTTCTTTAGTCACTTGTCTGACACTCAACGAAATTTGGGATTACTATCCACTTCCTGGTTACTGCATTGATGGAGCATCACATATTGTGTTAAAGCATTCACCTTTAGATACATGTTACAGTGCCTGTATGCACTAAGATGTGTGCTAAAGTACGGATTTTGCATTTGGTTCTTGACATCTGTCATCTCATGTGTAGATTATGGAATCTATCACTGCTGTTCTTCGGAGTGTTTTCAGCATTGCTCTGGAGAATACCTCAAATGATCAGGAATTGAATCAGTTAGTAGCAGCATCAGAGACCGCTGGAATCAGGAAGGAGGAAGATCTTCAGTATCTATCAGTTGACGATCTGGCTGGCATTTTGCCTCCAATACAAATCCGCAAGTTGCTTCAACGCCTTCATGATAAATATGGTGAGTGTTGTTTTGTGCAACAATTTGCAATGCTGTTTTTGAAAAGCTATTCATACTGTTCAGAGCCTTTACATTTTATTACTGTAATGAAACCTTATCGGTTTTATGAAATACTAGCTGTCAGTACCCATCCTCCGGCCGGAAGAAATATCGAATTCTCTCGGCCCTTACGGGCCTCTGTCAGGAGTTTCATTAGCATTCACCAGGTGGCAGCTGCTACTGCCCTACTGCTGCTGCTAATGCTGCTGTGCGCGTGGTTCATGGTTATTCGCAATAGCTGTTGCTCAACATATGTCATCACTTTCACTGCCACTGACACCCAGCTTCAGACAGAGGACGGGTACTTACAGCTAGTTGAAAATAATGTTGTGATGGATATAAGTTGTGGTCAAATGTACACCGTGTCTCAAAAAAACTGTGCAAACTTATTTTTTGTCAGAACTTTGTCAAATTTCGACAGATTTTGGAAATTTTTGGCATAAAGGTAGCAAAGAGAACAAGCTTTTCTGTGGTGTACTCATTTCCCACCTCACCTAATTTATGTCAGCGCACTACCGTGTTAAACGCATAATCGCATATGTTCCAAATTGTTACATAACGCTGTAATTAGGCCTATTAGTCTGCAGTAAATGTTATAACGACTTAATTAGCATACAATAAATCGAAATGTGGTTTATTTAGCAGAATACAGCATCTGGAGTGTTCTGCAGGAGAAAGTTTACCGCTCCAAAATAGCTGACGTCGAGAAACTCAAAACCAGAAATGCCAACTTATATAAGTTGCCGAACCGGAAATAGATTTTAACGCAAAATGGCCATTGAAGGTCATTCAAGGTCATCTATTTGGGTGTGACTGAAGAGCCACTAAGGGTCTACATAGCATCTAACATATAAAAGGCGATATGTCTAGCTTTCTTCGTTTTGATACAATACCAGAGTGTGACAGACAGACAGATAGACATTCCTCCTCTGGCTATACTAGCGGTTTGCATAGCTTGCCCTGCTAATGCGCTGGTAAAAATTAACAAATGTAAATTGTGCTGTAAATTTACGTAAAATAAGTATTGTAAATTTATTGTACGGTAAATTTACATGAAATATGTACTTTACTGTTAATTACGAAACACTCACATCTCTAGATACAAGTGTGATATTGGGTAAATACATGCACTTAACAATAGCTTGCATTGTGCTATATAGGGTCATCAAAGTCTGCCACTGGCACACTAGTCGATGCATCTACTGTCATGTCAAATCAATCTGCGCCTGTAGTAATTTCTCCTGTACCAAATGTTAGCATGCCTAGATCTTCAGGTCAGTCCAGTACACAGTTGAATTGTGATGACAGCAGTTGGGTTGACAAATTCCAAATACCTTGGTCCAAGTGTCCAGAGACCTTGCATGCAGCGATTCAGAATAATCAACCTCCATCTGGACAGGATTTACGGCAGCTCATTTCACACACAGTGAGCGATGTGTTCAGCTTTACCAGGAGGGCCACGAGAGACAATCTCAGAGCCATTGCCAGAATGATCGTGAGCCGTAATCCCAAAACGTTTGCTGATTACGTAAATGGGAAGATTGTCGGCGACGGCATTACATCAATTATGCTAATGTTGGAGTCAAAGAAGGAAAATCTCAATAGGCAACAGCCTGCAAATATTAAGACACATAAAACAGCTACTTCTCAGGCTGAAAAATCCCATAGAGCATCCAAGAGTGCTATGAGATATGGCTGCAACAGATGGGAGGTCCCAATACCATCTGGAGAGACTGTTGAATCGTTAGAGTCGAAGCAGAAAAAAATGCAAGACTTGCATCTGGTGCACAAGTCCAGTGCTCCACTTGAAGTGCAGCAGCTAATGAAAGAGACATACGGATGTCAAAGATTTGCAATAAATGCACAGCTTTCAATTACTGATCTACTGCAAGAGTGGCCATACCTGGGTGTGACAGTAACTCTGCTGCAGCATTACAAGACACTTACTGATGTTGACATTGAGTCGTTGTTGAGTAGTTCAGTCGATGCTAAGATGTTACTTGTGTACAAGTACTGCTGTAACAGTCGGGCTAACAGCGTTCGAAAGGTGTTACAGGAGATGCAGTTTGCGATGGGCAATTCTGGTGAAAGCCAAGTTGTGAGAAACGGATTACTGTTGTTAGTAGCTGCATCACTGGATGAAGATATTTTGGAGATGATCATCTTCAAGGTGATATATATTTATTTCACACAAACCAATTGTGAGTAAGTAAGTAAGTAAGTAAATCATTTATAAAGTGCCAATATTTAAAGAGAATTGTCATCATTAGGGGTGTGCGGAAACTGTTGAAAATTTAGGTTTGCATTTTTTCAAACCGAACCGATGTTAAATTTTGCAAACCAAAAACTCGGTTTGAATTGTATGGATTTGACTATTTCAAATCTGGCCGGAGCATGCAGTTTTCTTACCAATTTTTTAACAGCAATGCATTTTGTGTTTTATTGTCTGGTTAACATTACTCAAAATTGCAAATACAGCACATGGCACCTCAGCTGCGTTAGTTTTATCCGTAATTAATTGAACGTGCACTGCAGCTGCATTGGCATTCACCAAATCCGGCTAGAAGTTTGCCTGGAACCGGACTTGACCACATTTTCAAACGCCTGGACTCCGGATTTACTGGAGCTGGAGCCGAAATCTGGTACAACCATAATACAGATGTATTGTGTACAATCACAGGGCCAGTTGACTGTGTCACATGATACTGTTTGAACAGTCTGCAAGTAGTCCCAGGTCATACTTGTCACATCGGTAGATGGTCTTCTTTGATCAAACCTGGCATAGCAGCATCATTCAGTGGTATCCCTTCACTATCCAGTGAGACTTGCTGGTTCATCTGTTTTAACCAGGAACATGGTTAGTCGAGTCATTGGCCAAAATTTGTCATTATAGGAACATTTAAGTGTCCGTTAAAATGGACACTGGGTGGTAATGGGAACTAACGACTAAAAGCTTAAAGTCACTTTTTGTGCAATTGTAAATGATACCAGAGTTAAAAGGCCTGCTACGATTGCCAACTGGAATAGCCTATATTGAATTCTGTCTTGTTACAAGATCTCTGCAATAGCTGAGGTACTTGTTGCTAACACTCATTGTAGTGTATTGCATGTGTCCAGGGTGAATGTGCTGACATAAATTTTGTGACATCCTTGCCAGAATCACCGTGCATTATTGGACTCGGTTTGTGTGTATTTTTCTGTCATTTAAAAAAAACTAGATTAAATGCATTCACTCCTTCATGCCTTTTTATCACAACCACCGTACCGCGGTAAACTCATGCGTAAATGACTGACCCGCCCATCACTGCATACGCCTACCGCGACACCAAGCGGACATTTGCTCGTACTATGCTAAGCCGGCGTTGAGTCAGTGGGTATCTTGTGTTGTGCGTTTGGTGTTTTTTTTGCATTTGGGGCCTAGCCCCCATTTCGGTACGACGTTGGAAAGTACGTTTTCCCCGCTATCGTTTGGTAAAAGTTTCATGAAATTCCGTTTAGCCGTTCCCGGTCTGGTATTTTTTGATGGTCGGAAAAAAAACACAAAAACAGAAAAAAAACACCTGTAAAA
>Ga0209781_1000320_pt1 | contig 12209 bp, 10 predicted proteins | sample WorMetHERISLAND1_3_FD_187386 | JGI IMG/M metagenome (GOLD analysis project Ga0209781, IMG submission 187386) | Marine gutless worms symbiont microbial communities from Max Planck institute for Marine Microbiology, Germany - Olavius albidus HERON... | ecosystem: Host-associated > Annelida >...
AGATCTGTATAATTCTCGGATCCGTCTTGTGTTTATCAGTTGAACATTCTGATTGTATGGTCAGCGTGTAAATGACCAAACGTTTATTATCATTTGTATATTGTCATTATTTGCTGTAAATACTCGCCATCTTGTTTGATTTTATAATACATGTTGAAAACGTTGTTTATTTGCTTGCACTAGCTTTCAGTAGTTATTAGATACACTAAACTAACTGATAGCTAGGCTAGTTCATCCAACAGTCCTCACATATGCGATATGCGAAATATCAATTATACTCGAATAAATTTTAGCCTCTACCTATCTCTCGAAAGGAACGAATACAGTATGATGTCACTCTAGTTGCTATACAACATCATGACAACAGCAGCAGCAGCAGCGCGACGTCTTAAGCCCAATACACACCGCCGACGCCGACGAAACTGTTTTGTCGCGTCGCGTCGGCGTGTACATGAATTCGCGACGACAGCCGACGGATTCGAACGCACAACACAGCCGTTGGCGGCCAGTTTACAATTCTGGTCACGACTGCCGACGGGTGTGTTCACATCGACGACACGACGAAACTGTCGCCAACTATAGTTGCGAATTCGTGTACACACCGCCGACGCGACGCGACTCGACAATTTCATCTCGTCGGCGTCGGCGGTGTGTATTGGGCATTAGGCCTAGGCCTACTTGTAACAGCAATCGGCCCGCTGGTTCTTTGTGTTTCATTGTACATTATGTCGATTGTAGCTGTTTTCTACGAGTGTGCCGTAATAAAGCGTGATTATTAATATTAATATTATTATTATTATTAAAATGTCCGTTTAATCATGTTCCATAACTAGGCGGCTAGGCCTACTATGAAAATACCGGTACTGGCTTTTATTACTTACTTCGCTTCTGCTGTAATGTTATTCAAGTAACAACTGCAGATCAATATAATTTGTTGTTAAAAACAATTTAAACACTTCTCTACTTATAAAAAATAAATGCGGCCCGCCGACTGGCGCATTTTTTGGCGACCGATGCTCTCAGTGCGTAGTGTCGCCTATTGTCCATCCGTCTGGATCCGTCTGTCTGTCCGGAACATCCGGAGCACTGCGAAAACGTTGAGAGTTGGGAGATGGACGTACAGGGTGGCCGAAAAATAATAAATGTGGAACAAATGTGTTTGTGCGCCTTAACTTTACCAAATATTAACCGATTTTTAAAATTATTTCACTCTCAGAATCAGGAGAAAATTTGTAATAATACTGTCACTAAAGATCCCACCACACCTCAATCGTGTCGCTGCACTACCTTGTGATATATCCGTGTCTTAAAGCAACACTGGAAAACAAGACCACTTCTGCAACAACACATTTTTAGAAAGTGACAACAGGAAAAAAACATGTTTATTGTCTCAGTTATTGTCTAAAGTAACTCTGACATCCGGTAGGTATTACATCGGGGTGGCCCAAAAATTGGCATCGTTTTTGTACGCCTTAACTTCATCAAAGATTAACTGATTTTCATTGATGCACCATTGGTCAGTGGCGTCGCCGGCTTGAGTGCGTCGTCTAGCAGCAAGGCGGACACATTGAACAATTTTGATGTAATACCTGCAGGATGTGACAGTTACTTTAGTACAGTTACGATTTTATATAGGCCGTTAATAGTAACTTTAGCTCTATCTTCAACCGTTTCGGAGATTTTGCCGGTTTTATACGCCCGGAGCCAACTGTGTGTGTAAGTAAGTAAGTAAGTGCAATAATTAAGGGAGCAGAATACGTAGACCTCGAGATAATGCACCCACCCATTCTACATGGCGTCGGAGTCATTACTAAGCTGTATTTCGTCAGTCGTCATTTTGCGTCATTTAAGGAATCAATGACCTTTAATCTCGCTCAGAGGTCATTCAAGTTCATACATTTTAGCGGCAATGGGAAACCAGTGTACGAGTACGACTTTATATAGGCCGTTAATAATAGTAAGTTTCTATTTATATCTTCAACCGTTTCGAAGATTTTGCCGGTTTTATATACCCAGAGCCAACTATGTAAGTAAGTAAGTAAGTTAAGTACACGGGCGCATGGATACGTAGGCTTAATAGAGATAATGCATGCAGCCACTCTATCAATCAATCAATCAGGGTTTTTAACGTCACTAAAATGACATATAGGCTAGTCATTACAAAGTCCACAGTAGCGTAGTGCAGCGATGTCAAATGACAATGTGGGGAATGATTGTTGAAAGAGATATGTCTTCAGCCGTTGTCGAAACGTGAAGAGAGATAGTGAAGACTGGAGGTGAACAGGCAATTAGTTCCAGACGATGGATGCTGCAACAGGAAACGATAGTAGAGCGACGGCCGATGGTTGTCAGACGGTACGGCGGAACGAGCAGCTGAAGTGTAGACGACGACTGCAGGCGGTTGGCGACTTGGAAGATCTGATACCGAAACGAGTTGATTCAAGTAGGCCTACTCTGGCGCCATACCGTGCAGTACTTGGTATGCTATGAGTGCCAGTTTGAAGTTGATCCGTTCCGGAAGACGCAGCCAGAGGAGTATCGCGAGGTCGTCGGTCACGTACTCGTAGCGACGAAGTCGAAACACCGAACGAGCTGCAGCGTTAAGTACGGCCTGGAGGCGTCGCTGAAGATAGGCAGGAACTCCGACAAGTATGAAGCTGCTGTAGTCGAGCCTGGATGCACCAGCGACACCACCAGAGAACAGAAACAGTCGTTGGTGACGTACCGACGCAGTTGGCGAAGCTGCCGTAGAGCTGCGAAGCAGCGTGACACGGTTCTTCGAACATATGGGTGGCGGCGCCAAGGTCGCTGTCGATAAAGACGCCCAAGTCACGGACATCACTGACTGGTTCGACGGATGCACCGGCGACCGAGATGGGACAGCACACCACATTACCTCAGTCTTATCGGCATTAAGCTGGAGCCGATTCCAGCGCATCCAGCTGGATATGTTGTCGACGGCGACAGAAATATCGGTCGACAGAGTTGAGGTGGCGGCAGGCGGACAGGATCGAGCCGTAAATCTGGCTGTCGTCGGCATACTGATGCAGCGACATCATCATCATCATCATCATCATCCGCATCGTTAGTGACGTTACAAAGTCAGTGTGACGCCGGCGCTATACCGTGCAGTACTCGGTTAGGAGCCATGAAGTTTGAAGTTGATTCGAGGAAGTAGCTGAGGTTGATCTGAGTTGATCTGAGGAAGTACAGCTGATGCTCCTGGATAGGGTCGATGATGCCTGCCTTGTAAAGACAAACCGTGCTCGCGACGATCGGTGCCAGGTCAGATGTATAGATGATGAATAGGATAGGTCCGAGGACCGATCCTTGTGGTACGCCGCCGATGACGTCGGTGACAGGTGAACTGTTGCCCCCGCAGCGAACATGTTGTCTGCGTCCGACGAGGTAAGACTGGAACCATGCGAGAGCAGCACTGTCCACGCCAAAAGTAACTCGCAGTCTTTTCAGCAGGATCTCGTGGTCGACGGTGTCAAAGGCTGCCGTGAGGTCAAGTAGGACTAGCGCAGCAGCCTCACCCCGGTCAACTGCATCGAGAAGATCCGACAGCTACGGGGATGGTAGCTGCAGTCTCGGTGGAATGACCTCGTCGGAACCAGACTGAGTCGCTGGCATCGGAGTCATTATTAAGTTATATTTCGTCATTGTTGCGGCATCTAAAGAATCAATGACCTTCAGAGCCGGAGGAAGAACCCCCCGTACCCCCCGGCCGGGGGGGCCTCGCGTATGTCAGGGGCCTCATGTTACGTTACGTAGGAAATTTTTTTCTAGTCTATTTTAATGTTTTCACAATATTTGTGAAGATATTCGTGCAAAATGAAATCGACCGGTAGCGTTGTTACTTATTTAATGTTTGAATTTCTCATTCCAGCATGTTATACTTGCACGTGCTATACGTGTCCATAGTGCACACTGTGTATGAAAATGCACTGTTATTTTCTCTTGAATATTAAACATGGGGCCTCACATTTCTATTGGGGGCGCCCGCCAAATACAACTCTGAGGCCCCTGAGGGGGGGAGTGGAGGGGCCTGTTTAAGGGCCTCTCTGGGGCCCCGGGGGAGGGGCCTGTCTGAGGCCCCCGGGGGGGGGGCTCCAACTCTCTAGCGCCGGCACTGATGACCTTTTATCTCGCTCAGAGGTCATTCAAGCTTCAAGGTCATACATTTTGGCGGCAAGCGAAAGCCCGTGGTTACGTACGACTTTATAAAGTTTATACAGGCCGTTATAAATAGTAGCCTAAGTTTCGCTCTATCTTCAAGCATTTCGCAGATATTGCTGGTTTTGAACGTCTGGAGCCAATTTTCCCATCCCATCTCCTATTCCGGCTAATATTTGGGGTGTTCCCTTAATTGGAGTACAGGGAAAATATGAGTGATGTTGGGTCCGCAGCTAGAGATGAAAGGTTAGGCTACCGCTAATCAGTCGTGAAATATTTTTTCAAGAATTCCAACCTATTTGAGCACCATACCTAAACGTCACAGACGGACAGACGGACGGACGGACAGCTTGCCATAGCAATACCGCGCTCTGCGTATAGCATTGTGCGTTAAACTGACATTGACCCATCTACAGTGCACTTCGGTGAGTCTAAAAATCGAAATCCACGAAACCAATTGCATTGGATTTGGATAATTTGTTTTCGCTCCGTCACGTTATTTACTCACGTAGTATGATGTAGTGTCGTATATGGTAGTCTGCCTGTCTGCCTCCCGATTTCGTTAAGGGGCCCATGGGTGGATTTCGATTTTTAGACCGACCCTCTGCAGTTTACTGCATATGCTGAATTATCGTACCGAAGATGTAGTGTAAATAAAGTGTTGTTTTGATTAATTTAATTAATTGGAAATATTGTAACGGTTGTTAAGTGTAACGGACTTATGCATTCACTGAAGCTCACTTCAATGATATGATATAACTGCATCTGTGAGCTGTAATTTAGTTTGGGTATGCCTAAATACCGCGTCGACCACGTCGACCGCATCGGGTCGGCCTGAAAGCCGCAGGTCACCGCAGGACACTGCAGGACGACGGGGAAGAGAGGGGAGAGGAGGGAAAAGGGATGGGGAAAGAAGGGGAGGGAGGGGAAAGGGACGGCGGGAGGGGCCTGGACCTGGAGGGAGAAGAAAGGGGAGAGGAAGGAGGCTAAAAGCATAGGCCTACACGTCGAGTGCGTCGACCACGTCTAGGCCTATACAGTCACGTTGCGTCGACGTGTAGGCCTACAGGTTGTCAACGCAGTTGTAGTCGCCATGTACGGTGTATAGGCCTAGGTGTGGTCAATGCGGTCGATGCAGTATTTAGGCATACTGATTTAGTTTATAATCGATCTATGGCTAAATATAAGCAGCGTTTACACTAGGGATGTTAACGAGACTCGCGAGACTCGAGACTCGAAAAAATTTCTCGGTATCGAGAAATGTTTTTCTCGCCTGTCGAGAATTTACAACTGTGCAATAAACACATGGACCAACGATCGATGATCGGTTAACGACGGTCAATACGCAAAGCCATCTGCTTTGTTGCCTGCGTGTGAGTTGGGCGTCGGTAACCCGAGTACGTCCACTCGATGGTAATTAATTCCCAGTGGGTGACGGGAGGGGAGGTGAGCCATCAGCTGCAAAGTGAGTGGAGTCAGTCAGTAGGCCTAGCGGGCACGGCATCAATAAACAACGAGCACGCACGTTGAATCCGCCGCCTTATCAACAGTGCATCTGTTATCAATTAAGATTTACAGAACCGCTCTAACGCCTGAGACTGATACCTCCATTAAACTGTACACAGGGCCCAACCTGTCAGTCTCTCGGACTGTTCATTGTTGGGCGTGGGACGACAGCCGTCTGGGGTCTGGTCTGAAAAGACGAGTGCGAGAGATGGGAGCACTTTGTAATCTGACTCCTCCACCGCAGCTTCCCCTGTCGTTTCACTTCCCAGGGGCCGCCGCCCAATTGTGCGGCGTGATGTCTACTGTGTCGCAGCATTCACGCGTTAAGTGCGTCGTCCACATCGGAATGCCGCGTTAACTTTCGAGTACTCGACGAGTCTCGAAATTTGAAATTCTCATATCAAGAAATAAAATTCTCGAAAATTAACATCCCTAGTTTACACCGATTGGGGATAAAATGCGGACTGCTGACCCGCCGATTTGCGGACCGGCGAAAGGGTAAACTGTGGACCAAGCGAGAGCTTTTATCGCAGTGCCGGCATTGGCAACACCAGAGAATATTCTGTATGAGTGAGCATTTTCCATCGCTGGGTTGGCACTTGGCAGACAGTTTGAACAGCGTTTGGATTACTGCACGTGTATCCTAGATCATGCCTCACCTCTGAACTCCACTTATGTAAACTCTTCCCTGCCACATGTAACTTGATACGCAGCCGGCACCGCTAGCCGACAGTGGGAGCGTGCCGTCACTGCAATCGTCATACCATTCACTTCTGCCTCATCCGACTACTGGTATACACAACCATCACAGGATGATAGAAAATGTATATATATTGCAAAATTTTGGAACTAAAAATTAATTCTTGAATTTCCTGATTAAGGTTCAAATGTCTGGTGACTCCTTTCGAATAAAATTGCCAATTTTATTACAGTCAACGTATGATTTATTACGGTTAACATCTGTACACATTCACGTTTATTTAAAATGGCAGCATAAATAATGCTGGATATCAAAACACACAAAACATAAAAACAGATAAAACTCCAGGCCTGCCAACTGTCCTGATTTTCGTGGAAGCTTTACGAATTTGAGGCCCATCTTACGCGTATACGATTTTGTTGCAAAACTTACGAGTTCCGCATGTAGGCCTATACGCGGCGACTGCGTCGACTGCGCTTAGGCAACCACATGTAGGCAAGTGCGATGACCGGGTCGGTTTTAAATGCATGGCGGGGTGGGACTGATGTAATAGAATTGGTAAGATGTGACACATAAGGGGTGAGGATTAAAGATGCTTCCTTGTTCCGTGTTCCAACATGGGGCAGGGCAGTTAGCACCGCTACATAGACTTCAAGGCCACAATGCAGGAGATTGCGGGCCCATCAACCATCCCCAAAAGAATCCCAGCAAATCATGCTGGTACTATATAGTCATGGCAGGAATAACAAAATGTGCAGTCACCCCTGTACAAATGAGTAATATAGGACCTGGCATATAGGACCTAGACATATTTTCTGTTGAGGATGCTACTTTTGAATTTTGTCCTTAGTTGATAATTGTGTGTGTACTGGTTAATAATCGATAATCGAATTTTCATCAAAGATTAGGGATGTTAAAGATTAACTGGTTAACCAATTAACTGATCTTCAAGGCAAGACCGGTCCTGAAACTGCTGGTCCGGTTAACCGTGCCGTAATTCAGTGCCTGCATATAACGGCGCTAATGGCGCCCATGCACAAATTTCGTTACCGCCGCCGCATATCTATCGACAACAGGGTTTTGCTGGATATCGGCTCTGGTTCCGGCAAATCTGGAATCCGGCAGATACCAGTGAAGCGTCGTCGCAGCACCGTGATAATAATAATAATAATAATAATAATCTTATTTATATAGCGCCAGCATGTCGGATGACTTCAGAGGATCAATGATCAATGATCAATGATCATCTGGTCGTGGCAATGCCGTGAGGCATTGGCAGGACCAGACTGAGATGCATGTGGAAGATGTTCGCAGAAATATGTTGGGGAGAACGCTGTACAGTATTCTCGTTGGGTGGGTGAGGGTGCATGGCGGAGGTGGTGCCTTACAAGTGCTTTTCTTGTGAATTAATTTTGTGTTATAGAACTTATTAGTCCTGTAGAATATTATGGTGAAAGATATGACATGTTACATGTGTTTTTTATTTAGTTACTGATGCAGGATACGACTAGTAACACAGCTGCTCTTAATGCCGAGGTAAGAAAGATTTTTGAATGTATTTGTAGCTTGTCTTGCAGACAGTACAACTCAAATATAGTGTGGAACAGATCAGAATATCATCTTAACTTTCTGCAGTAGACCCCCTAGCCATTCTCCAAATTCCCTGTTATCTGCCTTAAGAGTATTGAGTGGCTTGCAATTTGCATGTTAAAAACATGGCTTAAGTTGGGTTACTTCACAGTTCACATTCTTTTTGCAAATGGGTTGGTTAAAGCCAAATTTATGCTTCCGTGAATCTAACAACAGATTGTGGAAGAGATGTGGTTTGTCTTTTATGACACTGGGTGTAGGCTCACTGGTGGTTGGTTGGATTTTACTATTAGCTGTTGACAGGTCAAAGTTCAGTGTCAAGACAACACTACTGAAAATAAAGTCTTCACATTGTACTAGCTTGTCCATGGTTTAAGATATCTTCACCAAATTTGGCAGCTTGACAGATGTTGGGCTACCGGAAGTAATTTTGGCGTGAAATATGATGTGTGACAAAGTTCAAAGGTTTGTGTTCTCTGAGTGGTTTCTAGTTGATGAGTGTCTAACAGCAGCTGCTGATGAAGTCTAGATACATTATTGTGTGATTGCAGAGGCTGATTGAGCTGGCAAGAGTCGAGCCCGATAAACTCGTGGACTCTACGGCAACCGACGGAAAATGGTATGAAATGATTGATTTCGTTGCTGATTGACAGCAGCATGGCTTAACATTATAGACATTGGCTCCTTGTAATAGCACTGCTTACATGAGACAAGCTTTACGATCTCGGAAGTGGCAGTTCATTGGCATGAGCAAATGATACCGCAGTGCATTCAGCTGGTCAGGACATATACCACTGTCATTATCCACTGGATGGTCGGTGATTAGGGTTAGGATGATAGTGGGAAAGTCCGATAGTCGGTAGAATTAGCCAATGTCTGACACATCATTTCAAATGCCTGCACTTTCTTCTCTAATTTTTACAAAATGTGTCGTTGGAATTGTGGATCGTGCTGGTGTAAATCGCATTCGCAGTTGATTATGCCATTGTGGTGCTGTAATAGACTAGCTGAGTCTTGTGACTTGTGATGTATGCATCATGGATTCAGTTTGTCAGCCGGTAAAAAGCTTCTGGGTTAGTTTCTTGCACCCTATCACCTCATAATAAAGCAGCTGATTTGGTGCAAATACGAGGACCGTGATGCTCTGAGGTTGGGAAGATGGCAGCAGGTTGCAGAGTGGTCTGGTCTTCTGCCCATAACACTTGCGCTTCTGGTCTCTGCTGGCTTATGAAGCATGAAGCAGAGATGGACATTGGGACACTGCATCGTAGACCTTGGAGTTTCTGCACTGGCTTTTCTTTTGCCTTTGTGTATGCATCGGTCAATGCAGTGTGTGTGTGTTTATATAACTGTAACTGTTTTAAAACTATCTTTGTTAATCTTTATTGCCAGTGTTGCAACATTTGAGTTTTGTTTTAACTGGACTCCAAAAAACGATGTTTTGCGAATTGTTGGAGAATTGAAGGATATGTTAATGTTCATTCTGCAGGCACGATGTAACCAATCTGTTGCCGTTAAATAGTGACTGACTGACTCGCAAATTAAAACATTAAAAGTAAAACGAATTTGGTCTGAATCTGTGGTCATGTTATTGGAGGCTGATGAGCAGTTTGGACTGTATTTTATGCTTCAGGAAATCACTGAAACAGAAGTTGATCGATCTTTACATCGAAGGAGCTCGCAAGGAGCCGTTCTGTAAGGTAAACATGCTGTTATGATAATGTCAACTATAACATAAGCCAGGGATCGGCAAACATTTTGTGATCGAGGGCCGGATGAGCCCTCGATCAGCTTGTTGTGGGCCGGACAGGTCAACAAGTCAACTTTGTATTATTTTTTCAAACTTCACCAAAAATTTCCCAGTGTTACTGGACTGCTGACGAATGGGTCAAGTATAAGGGAGACACTTAGCGTCAACGAGTGTAATAGAGCCATCAGTGTCCGACTAAAGCCGATCGACGTGTAAAACAACCGCTCATCTTTCGGTGCGTTTTGTGGGAGCACAGTAGCACACACATCAGATTTAACGTTAAAACTGACAAGCCAGCGTCGGCCGGATTGACGGAGCTCGCGGGCTGGATTTGGCCCGCGAGCCGGACTTTGCCGACCCCTGACATAAGGCAAGCCTGATTGAAGTTCAGAATATATCGCCTTCAGAGTCGGAAGACGTTGGCTAGAATGGTGTACCTGTTCTCCGCGAGCCTGCATTCTGCCCGTCAGGGTGATCGCTCAGCTGGAGAACCTGGAAAAGTCCGGGAGTTTGATATTGGTCAGGGAAATTGTGGTTTGCCTGTGGTGTGCTACTGCAGTAGCAACGGTCACAAAATAACTAACCTGAGTACTGTTAACACAGTGACCGCGAGGGACGTTTTAGACGCCCTGGGTATAATGCAGTTGGCCGACAAACCAGCGTACTACAGCAGCTACATAGCAACTATATTCAGCGTAGTGTAGCGGGGCACTTGTGTAGGCCGGTAGAATTACTGGGAAGGACCGGAGCGGCCAAAGTGTTAAGTAAAGTCAACATGCACAAGATGGACTGCCAATAGTGCCACAACAGCTCACAGACATACCACTACGTCAGTCTACCACATTTGCTAAAACATGCTTTGCTATAGTGCTAATAATTCAACTTCAGGGCAGATATATTTCACGTTCACACAGGACATCATGCAACATTTGTGCAGCACCGACTTCACGAAGTCACTGCCATGTCAGTACATCTATGCTCAGTTTTAATTTACCATATCTCACGTCTGGCTAGTGAATGGACTATAGTGAACGCTGGCTTGTACAGTGTGAGTCAAAAAAATCCCCCCGCACTTAGTATGGCATAACTTTTAACATAACTCACTTGGAGATAATTGAATAAAAATGTGTATTCTAGCATAGGTATGAACGTTTAATAGGCTTGTAAAACTAAAAATTCATAACTGTTTGGGAAAAATGTCAGAAGATGCCAGCGTGCGTTTCAGCCGATGGTGAACATTTTGCACATGATTTGTACTGGGTGGTCACGCTTAATATGGCATAACTTCGTCAAAGTTACAGATAATTGAATCAAAATTTGTAGTCTAGCGTAGATAGGAACTTATAATAGGCGTGTAAAATTTGGTCTAAAAATTCCCAACCGTTTTGGAAAAATTGCCGCAAAACTTTAGGGGGGATTTTTTTGACTCGCACTGTACATTAGTTAACAGTGGTCTGATGTATGATCTTGAGTGATTTGGCCCTGTGTATTACAGCATGTCAACTGTACGTCAAACCTACTAGCTCAGCTTGTACACAGGGACCATCTCAACACTCTGATTGTCAACCTGTACCCCGGCAATGAGGGTTACTCATTGATGCTCCGCGGCCGCAACGGATGCGACTCGGAAACCATCCGACTGCCGTATGAGGTACTTAATGGCGATTATGTATTTTACTGGATGCGTAACATAAAACGTAAGGCAAAGTCTGATAAGTTGCTATAGTGCTGCTGGTTGCACAAAAATCACAAGTACTGTAGTAGTAGCAGTAATTGTAGTAGTAGTTGTTGTTGTGGTGGTAATTATGTCGCCGCTAAGGCGACATATATTCGTTTGCTTTATGGGCAAAAATGGGGTTTTTCGGCCCTAGCTCCATAAAAAGGGGTCGGACCCAAATAGTGTTTTGATGAAATATGTCAGGTGCGTCGAGCTCTACATACCCTGAAAATTTGGGGAGTGGGGGTCTACTCCCCGCGGAGCTAGGAGGCCGAGTTTCTCTTTTTTTGTATGTTTGTCCGTCACGCTAAGATGCTAGGCACAGAAAGCCTAGACGTTGCGTATATGCATTGCACTTGGGGGGAACGGGCATAAGCCCCCAGGACAGTTTTAGTTATCGTTCCAATTTTCGTTTTCGTTCCAGTTTTCGTTCTCGTTCTTGTTCTAGTTCTACAACAAGCGGCGACATATTCTATTGCAGCGGTAGCAGGCAATTGAACCATTCTAGTTGTTGTTGTGGTAGTGGTGGTAAGTAAGTAAGTACATTTATATGCGGCGCAAAGAAGTCACAAATGCGCCGTGGCCTTAAACACTGTGGAGAATAAGTATGTCTTCAAGTGTGCATTGAAAGCAGTCAGCAATAGCCCAGTGTCACGTAGACTGAACGGCAGCTCGTTCCATGCACGCGGACCGGCAGCCGCGAAGGATCGATCGCCGAAAGTGCTGTTCTGACGTGGCACAGAGCAGACACGTCGCTCGGCGGACCG
>Ga0209781_1000323_pt1 | contig 12173 bp, 6 predicted proteins | sample WorMetHERISLAND1_3_FD_187386 | JGI IMG/M metagenome (GOLD analysis project Ga0209781, IMG submission 187386) | Marine gutless worms symbiont microbial communities from Max Planck institute for Marine Microbiology, Germany - Olavius albidus HERON... | ecosystem: Host-associated > Annelida >...
AGATGGCGGCTGACGGCCATCTTGGACATACAAAAATGGCCACAACTTCGCAACCGTTGTGCCAATCGACGTCATGTGCCTTCATACATGCAGTGCTGTCGCGCGCTAAACGTTGGCGTTAGCTAAACTTTCTTGTTAATCAGTGCAAGTGCAATGTAGCATAGATTGATCATTACACTCAGTCACTGTGATTCGGAACTGTAATGACTTTATACCAGCTGACTGACAGCATTGTTGTAGACACCATTAGTTTAATCTGGTGTATTGTTGTTTGATCTGAAAACCAGTTCGTCAAATTCTCTCCAAATCTGGGGACAGTTTCAAATGGATTTCAGTTCATCAATTCAGCAACGTTTGAAATAGTGTAACCAGTAGGCCTATGCCTAATCTATGTTGAGCTAGTTATTGGTGGTATCAAGAATGGCATCAAACCAGCATTCCCTGGTCTCTAGGTCGGGCACATCTGAGCCCTCAAACGTCGAGTGTACACTGCAGTTTAAAAGGCATTTAAAGGCACAGATTGTGTGAGCAAGCAACTCCACAATTACCAGGAATAGAAAACGTGTATACGTAGCCTGCAAGAACAAATCTAGCCACAATATATTACATGATAAATGACAGCAACAAAATGGAAACTCGCCTGGTTTGCCAAAAGCCGAGGTCCCAGATTCGTAAATACGTCTTTCAGAATCATGATTGCTTTCTCCGCCACTTCTTCCGAACCATATGATACAACCTTAACATTTCATACACAACGCTTGACATATACGCAACAATAAATGAATATATCTATAACTAGCTCAAAGTACCGTACCCGTCCTCCGGATGGAGCAAATAAACCCAGGTAAGGAGTTTTATTAGCATTCACCAGGTGGCACCTGCTACTGCGCTACTGCTATATGCGCATATGTGTCATTGTTGATTGCCAGCTGTCGCTGTCATGAATTCTATTATACCGCACGCATAGATAAATGACCTTGACCTTGACTAGAACACTCCTTGGGTCAACATGAGTCCCTATGCCAAGTTTGGTCTTGATCGGCCCAGCCGTTCAGCCGGCCATTGGCAACACAGGCAGAGAGACAGACAGACATAATGCGTTTTATTATGTAGATCACTACATCAGCGAATCAAATACGCACAAAACAAATACTTTAGTAAAATAAGTTGTACAATGTACAATGTTGCCACAGCCGTGACTCAGTAAAGGTGATGAACTCGTCAGAGGCAACCGGGAATCCCAGATTCATGTCCTGTTGAAACCTGTAGGAGTTACTGATGTGTCAAACAACACAGTTAGAACTGCATAAACTTTGCCGCAGAAAAAAAAATCTATAACAGCGACGATCGTAGCCGTTATGGAGCTGGGAACGCCTAATTCATTTCTATTTACTGGGTGTTGCTATCTGTTGATTTTCGACATTTTGCTGGTTACTAGTTAATTAGGACGTAACTGAAAAATATGACACAATACCAAAACGAGGAATATTGTCACCAACCAGTAGCCGAAGTTCAATTAGGATCAGCTGCAAAATGAAAAAGTTTCAGTACTTTGAAAAGCTGATAACAACAAGTCCCAATAAGAACAACAACATTGGTAGCCATTGGAGACCCGTTCCTGAGTCCAAAAATTCTGTATTTCAGGACGGCATATAGAAACCATCAGAACGGAGTAAAGTGCAACATTAACAGTAATCTTTTATCATGTGTAAAATACTGATACACTACATCAGTTCAAACTACAAAGTGTCAATCAGCAACATCGTGAACAGAATACAGATAATCACCCGCCACAGATAGTCCACACCGATCAGATTCAAGTCGTCCATGAAGAAGCCGCCGCGACGTTTTGATATCAACTTGTTTTCCTTCAGATTGACGTGTCGAAAGAATCGATCGAAGCAGCTGACAAAAACGTTAACAACAAAGTTCCACTGTTAAATGCTTGTTTCTGGACGTAAACTGTGGCTGCCAGTATTCAACTACCGAGAAGAACATGAGAACATAGTGTTCATAATCTGCCACATGTAATGACACAGTCTCAACAGAAAACAAATCAAACTCAGAACAACAACGAGACAAATATTCGTCAGAGTAATGCACAGGTCTGACGACATGGCCCATCATAAAACTTTCAAACATATGTACTCGGTCATATTTTGTGCAATCTCAGGTCACTTATTATCAATTACGGACATCATATAAACAATGACCGGCTTAAAATAATACAGTATATTTAAGAACAAATCCGCACATTTCTGTTTCCGCATTAAATCCGTCATTGACGATATGCTTATTCCTTAGCAGTCTCAAGCAAAGCTACAGTATATCTTATAATAACAACCAAATGAAACTCACTTCATTCCACTTTCAGTAAGTAACGTCGGATCAAACTTGAGAACGTAATTCTGAAAGAACTCGCACGTGATTTCTGGATCAAGGTCTGGCTCGTCTCCCATCAGCTGTATGCATCACACACCAGTTATCAGCTACAGGAAAACTAGCCGGTTTAACTGAAAATTGAAAGTCGTAGCAGTCGATCAACTTAACAGTCTTATAAGTCAATAATAATAAATTATAATAATACCAGGACAATGCTTATGGTACTTAAGAGTCATTGCAAGAGTTCACCGACTTAAGCCATAAGCCCGCCAGTAGGCAGCTAGAAAACTACATCCACCATCGCCATTTATTATTATTACTCAGCGCAAAAGCTGATACTCATTTTACCGTCCCACAGAAAGTAGTAGGCTGAGTCAACTTAGATGGCTGGTTACATACTTAGATGGCTAGTTACGTACTTAGACAGTTTACCTGCCCACAAGCAGTCACCTATCAAACTAGTAACCAGACTCGGTGTCGATTAACTACGTGGATTGAAGCCAGTGTGCTAACCACTACACTACACCACCACCAAGTTCAACCTCATTACTCTTGTACACACTGAACATTACTCAAACTAAACAGCAAGTAGCAATTCATTAAATCTTACCTTGGAAAACCATCGGAAACAGTAATCTCGGTCGCATGCATACACAGCATTTTCGGCTAAGCAACTCCAGATCTGCAAATTCCAACAGCTGCCAATTACTATTAAATATTTCACGTCTAGATGCTCATTTTCTATGTTGAAATATCTCACACTTCAAAGTGTTAGCAGTAAGTTCCTACGACGACGACGTAACAAAATATGACGAAGGTCATAATTGAAACTTATGACTTTTAAGACCAAAATATAAATTGTCCGCAAGGAAAATGACACAACTGGCTGAATGACAGAAATGGCATCTAATATGTAAAAACCCGTTGCTGCTGTGCTCAAGGGTTATCCTGATCTGGAGTAACAGTAGAAAAGGAGGCTAGTGAAACAAAAACCGCAGTAGTACTCACAGCAAATGTGGGATACCGTATATACTCGCGTATAAGTCGCAAAATTTATGTCAAAATCATGCCCCAAAAGTTAGGGGAGCGACTTATCCGCGGGTCATAAAATATTTTTTCCAGGTGCCAAAATACGTAATTTCCAATGTACCGATAACCAATAATCAGTATTTACAGTTGTTTATCGTAAGTGTGTCACGTAAGTTATGGCAGAACTGGGCACTGGGCAGTAGGCCTACATGAACAATAAACAGACGTCTCGCCGTAGCAGCGAAACGCATCATTGCCCACGAAGCTCTGTGTCACCGTCTGAGAGCTGAGTGCCTGGATATACGCTCCGCATGCCGGCAGACAAGCGCTCTTCTATGGACATCTGACCACCGCCGTCCGTCCGCCCAGTCGCCCTCCGCCTCCCCCGCCTCCCACTATGGTTCCTATTGTTGTACAGTGGCCCAGTTGAGATGGCTTGTTAGCGCACTACGCACTATGGAGATTGTACAGCTCCTAAAATGCATTATGTGTATAGCGTGAACTTTCAGTACAAGTCCCCAAAAACCACCTACGACTTATACGCGGGTCAATGATTTTAGACCACACAGGGACTCGTTTTTTAGGGGGGCGACTTATATGCGAGAGCGACTTATACGCGAGTATATACGGTAATTGATGTAATATTGTGGACAAACAGTTCTACACGTTTCTTAGTCATTACTGTTGCTGCTGTTATCATTTAAGCAACCGCCGATGAGGCGGATGCGTATATGTTTTACAGATGTTCTTTTCTGTTTCCTGTTTTTTTTCTGTTTTTTCCATCCGTCACAGAAATACTGGACAACCGTTCTCGGGAATGGCTGAACGGATTTTCATGAAACTTTTACCGAACGATAGCGGGGAAAATGTAGTTTCCAACGTCGTACAGAAATGGGGACTAGGCCCCCCAAATAATTCTTTGGGGGTAAAAACTACACATTGCACACTTGGTGGTGACGCCTGGCGAGTGACTGACAATTAGTTTGCTGGCTATGGCACTGTGCAGCTACGGCGGTTGCGTTAAAAAATCACGAGCGTGCGAATGCATTTAATCTAGTTGCTCTATTAATTTTATATGTAGCTCTTAGCTGCCAAATCCCACCTACATTTTTGACCGGTGTTGAGCTAGCAGTACCCTAGCTGGAGGCGATTGCATCAGCTTCACAGTTGTCACTCGGACATCAGTTAAAGGTGCGTACTGCGTATAGCTCTTTATAGGAACTCCTCCTCACAGCTACGGGATGTCACCTGCCATATGGGGTCATATAGTGTTACCTGCATATCCGACAACCTGCCAACACAAGCCAGCCCGCCCCGCCTTTACCCCAGCTATAATGCTGGTACTCGATTTACCTACCCGGAAGGGATGGAAGGCTGAGTTGACTTAGGCTACATGGCAATGCACCAGCCGGGAGTCGAACTCGCGATCTTTTGATTACAAGTCTGACGCCGTAACCACTACACTACCGAGCCACCTCAGTATACCAGTACAGATGCTTAAACCATTTTATGACCATTTTCCATGTAAACCTCTAATTTTCAAGCTGCAGACAGATGTTGAAAAAAGAGAAAAATGGATGCAAAAAATGTAGTTTAAGTGTGTTTTTGGGACACAGTGTACTTATAAAATATCAGCTGAGCTTTATATTGCATTTTTTACCTTAAATTGCACTGGATGGCATCTTTTGTGTGGTTAAGAGAGTGCTTACTGTGTGTTGTTCAGTAGCAAACAGTCAAAGTCTGCATCAAAGGTTTCGATGGATCTCCAGCCTGATGGTGCAAAGTCTTCTCTGAATGTCTCCTATGAAGTGTACGATTTTTCACTCGTTTTTACACTTCAGCAGCATAGCTTGCCACGCAGATCACTCTATTAGTTACCAGAGGTGCCGAGTTTTCTTTTTTTTCCTAGGGCAAAGGAGAACTCTGTCCTACCTCTCTCCTCCCTCCCATTGCCTCCCTCCCTATCTCCCCTCTTCTTCTTCCCCTCCCTCCATTTTTCCCCTCCCCCCTCCCATCCACTTAGAAGTAGGGCCCCTTAAACCCTTAAACCTAGGGGGTCTGGTGTAAGCTCCCCTGGTGGTATGGTGCATACTGGAGTCAAAAAGTGCAGTTCTGGTAGCAGCAGTTTTTGTTGATATTCCTGAGAACAAATGTGCAAATTCATGTCTGATATCTAATTCCTCACAGGGCAGCGCCCTGTGAGGAGTTAATCTCCTGAGGCACTCACCACCATTGCCCTATGGAAGTCGGCGCCTATGTCAGTTATAGACAGTGTGACCATCTGTTTGCCCATCCGTCCGTCATGCTGATATTGTGTCAAAACGGTTTAGCTTTTTATTTCATTTGCCATTTTTATATGGTACATCATTTGTATAATCCAAGCTAGGGTCACAGTTGCCCCACTGACGGATAGCCGCTGGACTCTGGTTTTTGCAGATATCAGGTTCATCATGAAATTCGAAAGGGGTCGCCCTAAGTGAGGTTATTAAACAAGACTGCATTAGGTACGAACTGGCGATTTTCGACACTTGAACAGACGTATCTATGAAGGGATGCAAGACAGGACCAAGACCTGTTGCTGTTGATCACTGCAGGAAGTTTTATCAGGGCTGTTGATTGGTACCAAATCCCGGATGACGTTGAAAGGCGATGTCAGGTTCGATGTGTGTAGAAAACAAGACCTGTTTTCTAAATAAAATTTTTATGTATTAAAACAAGAAACGAAAAGTAACTATGTACATTAAAACAGTTGATCAGCAATACATTGTCATCTATTCGTCTGCACGGCACGTGCCTCTCTCTACGCCTCCTACTATCTGTCTGACTAGCGCACCAGCCTGTCAACTATAGGCTGACCATCACAAACTGACCGCTAGTACCTCGCAGTGTTTTTCCAGTTAACGAAAACGAAAATTGTCGTTAACGAATAAGTAACCGTCTCGTTAACGAAAACTAAAACTAAAACGAAAAAGTATCAAAAAACGAAAACTGAAACGAAACGAAAAACTAAAAACGAAAACTGAACTAATAAGTGCATGATAACGAAAAAATGTAACACAGACAATGCACTAATGATTGCGTTGCAGTTGCAAGCCAAGCTGCTAATGTATATTACGTTTTACCAAATGTTTTACTTACTTAAATACCTTAGAGTTCCGTCCCGACAGCAGTTAACAGCTTAACGCAACCTGACTTGTTATTAACAAGTCGGACTGCGTTAAGCTGTTAATTGCTGTCGGGGCAAGTTGTTACGACTTGCCCAGGATCTCATTGTTGCACCAACATCACAGGCGTACTATGAGCACTGAGCAGATCTTCTCCATCCATCTGTGGTGAACTGACAGCTAGTAGGTGCAACCAGCTGATAATGACATTGTACACGAGGCTCTCCATTCTTGCTTTAAGTGAACGTGGGTGGCGGAAAGACTGAACCATTTGTGAAGTTATCACTAGCACGGTCATTCCACTCTGTCTTAAAGTACTAGTCATCTATAGTCGACTTTTTCTGTTGAACATTGGTGCTGTCAGTGACAAGACAGTCTGTGAGACTATTTAAGCAACAGCATCTTTCCAAGTTTGCGCATTCTGCTTAAAATGTGCAATTTGAAATGCATGCTACTGGGATGAGTTGAACTTTAATACGGCCGAAAAAAAACTAAAACTAAAACTAAAAAATAAAAACTAAATAAAAACGAAAACAAAATAGTAGGATTTTTCATAACTAAAACTAAAACGAAAACTAAAAAGTCATAACGAAATAAAAACTAAAACTAAATAATAATCCATACCTAGAAAAACACTGGTACCACGTGGCCACAGAGGTCACTACGTCTAGGCTATAACTAAAATAGCTTGTCCCGGAGTTGATTGACATCAGCGGCGTGGATGCCTCGTCGGTCACCTTCACCTTGACAAGCCATAACACACTCTATTGTATAATACAAGTAATAATAATTAATTTTTTAGTAATAATGATAATAATAATACATATGTTTTTTGGAGTCCACCGCACAAATTTCACTAAAGATAGACCAATGCTGTCAGTGACAGAAATGTAGCCGAGTGACTATGTTGTGGTAGTGTAGGGTTTGTGCAGATATTTGTGGGGATTCCCGGGGGTTTGTGCAGATATTTGTGGGGATTCCCGGGAGACGGAATTCAAATGAGAACGAAGTGGTCATAGTGGCCATTTTCATTGCTTTCCATCAAAGTTTTAGAGATGGGCCAAAATTATTACAATGAATATTAAGTTAGTTTTGTCTTTGTGTGGTTATGGATTCAGGCAGTTCAGATCAAAGCCGCACGCTGAAGTAAGTTCACTGTATATTATTACCTCCACTGTCATTAATCTCCGCGCCTAGCCTAGGAGTCTATTATTGTCAACAATTGACTCTGTCTGTCTGTCCAGATGTCCTGCTATCCGGATGTCTGTCCATCACAAACTTCAAATTACTTCTTTTTTTGTTTGTCAATGGAATTGAGCCGTCAGTTCTCCATGACCCCTCTACAAAACTGTTTTCTTTGATTTTCGATTTAGACCCCCTAATGCCCAAATTTTACTCCCCAAAATTTGCACAAAATCGCCTATAAGTCTGCTTGTATGGCAGATAGACCATAGATGTTTGGGCATACCAGGGGTTTTCGGGGATGGCCGATTCAATGGAACCATCCAAAATGTTGTGGGGCCGACCCTTGTTGCCATGGCAATGAAATTTGTGCTAGGCGTGGAGATCCAGTCGCCTACCGGCTTGTCATGTGTTTTTGTTGCTTTGCTCTCTCTGAGTTTTCTCTACTTTCTGGTTGTTTTTACATAGTGGGGCTTGGTGTGGGCTTCGTGTGGCTTGGTGGTGTAGTGGTAGGGCGTCAGATTCGTGATCGAGAGGTTGCGAGTTTGATTCCCGGCTGTTCCGCCGCTAGGTGCAACTCTGGGTAAGTTGTTCACACACGTGTGCTTCTGTTCACCAAGCAGTATAAATTGGTACCGGCTTCGGCTGGGGGTAAAGGGCAGCACAGGAGCGGTGTTGGGTATGCTGGCAGCCATTCGGCAGACCTTGCGATTGGCGGCCAACCGGCGCCACTCCAGCATCGTTCTTGCCTGTGGTTGCCGTTGTACAGCGGCCTTGAAGTCACTTGTCACTTACGCTGCTATATAAATTGTCGTTACTTTACCTTTTACTTTTTTACCTTTTTAGGGACACGGCGGCCGTGTACTGTACACGACAGCAAAATTACGGACACGGCGACCGGAAGTATAGTTCTCACTAAGGAACAACGTTAAGTAGATATTTTAAAGACATTCTGCCAGCTGGCATCATAGCCGAGTGGCTAGCGGCGTGGACTGCCAGCTGCACGATCGGGGTTCAAATCCTGTCGCGTCTAAAATATTTTGTATTAATTTTCTTCAACTTTTTCGATTTAATTTTGTGCAGTGGTGAAATTGGGCGGTAGTGGGTCGTTTAGGGTCAGTGGGGGCGTCGTGGGTCATTTAGGGTTTAGGGTTGGGGTTAGTGCCAGCTATAGCTATTTCCGCCATGTCCGTAATTTTGATTTCGTGTACACAGCCACCCTATCCCTACCGCTTGCGTTGTTTTTAGCATGTAATTTTCCTGTATTACAGGGGTGCACAAACTTTTAGGCCAGAGGGCCAAATTTGCAAATGGACAGCGCGTTGAGGGCTGCAAGTCAGCTTCACATTGCTCAGTGAAAAACAACACAAATAATGACATAATATGCTGTACTCTGGCCTAAAATAGTTTGAGCACCCCTGACATAGTCTGCCTGGCGGTGGCCTACCCCACCCAACCGCGTTGCCACACACACACACAGGCTGGCACCTTCCTCCCCCACCTCACCCATCCCCAGACTGGACTATGGCCTGCTACCTGCCGACGGGTCAGGAAATAGGAGACGCGCATACATCACAGATGCGTGGATACAACTGTTTCGGTGTCTGCACTATTGTTAATAGCTCACTGTGGGCCACAAATAATGGCAGTTTCTTTCAGTACTCTGGGGGATGCACAGGCCCCTATCGCGGGCCGGCGCAGTTTGTGCACCCCTGCTGTATCACTGTAAAACACTATATTTTAGCTGCATCTTAATTTGGCGATTTTGCAGTGTAGAAATTTCGCTGCATTTTAATTTGGCGTTTTGTCAGGGTGTACTTTGCAAGGTAAAGTTCCATGTGACTAGCCATATGAACTGAACTGTCCATTACTGCCTGTACTAGTAGGCCTATTCAGTGCATGTTTGCAGATTTAATGATTTACTGGTACTAGTAAGATATAGTTTTGTTACCATACTTTTGACGGTGTTTGTTTAGTATTGTTTATTGTTTACAGAAGTTTACTAGTACATCCGGTGTTGATGTTCTGTGCAGATGAAATTTAGTGATGGGCGATTCAAATTTTCGCGGGTATTTAATTTCGCGATTATAGGCTACTCGCGAAGTTCGCGAAAATTAGATGCACGCGAAAAATTAGTGTTTTACAGTATGTTGTTGAAGATTATTCTCCGTTCCTTGTCATTTCTTACCTTCAGAGTTGAAGTGCAACCCATTTACTTGTGGATTGGTTATGCGTGTTGCAATAATTGCTGTTAATTGCCTGTCATCTGCAACTCACTGCAACAACTTTCATGTTTTTCTGGAGTTACTCCAGGGTTAGCCAGGTATCCCAAAAATTCTGTTTAGAGCACTTTCTGTCACCGGCATAGTCCTGTATCGTATCGTTGTATCACTGTTATTTTCGTAATCTTTTTATGCCTCTGTCTCACATGTGGATGCCAGATACATGTTTTTGCTCTTCGTTTTTTTTGTCTGTGCGTCTCTCCCAAACATTGTTAACGTAATATATCTTGTTCACAAGATTTATTTTGAAAACTGTTAGCTGGATTTTCACAAAATTTATGGCACAGAGTGCATTTGTGGACAGTGACGAAGGCAACAGATCTTGAGGTCAAAAGGTCAAAGTTGAAGCTGATGATGGAATAAAATATACTGGAAACTAGGGATGTTAAAGATTAACCGGTTAACTGATTAACCGGTCTTCATCATCATGGTTAACCGGTCAAAATGAATGGGTGGTATTAACAACCCTACTGGAAACAGCACTTGGAGGGCGGAGGCTTACTGTACTCAATGTCCTGCGTGGAGTTAAGAGTTTCTAGTTTTCTAGTTTGTGGTTGTTTGTTATTGCAGCTGGTGTATCATGTCTTCCAGCTGATTCTGTTCACGACGTTGGCCGTCATCATCATGCGACTGAAACTGTTCTGGACTCCACACATGTGTCTCTTGTCATCTCTTCTTGCGTCGAGGCAGGTCTGTCACAGTGTTTTCTTTGTTTGTGGATTTGAAGAGATTGTGTCAGTTTATTACGGAGAGCGGTGTACCGGTATTCTGAGTTTGTTAAACAGAAAGAAAAGAAAAGACAACCAAATCCTGCTTCACCAGTTCCCAAGAATTCCTTTTCAATTTACTTTCGAAATTGCTGTTAAGTGGCACCAGCTCATTTTCAAATAACACAGTGCGGTTCACGATCTTTTTTGTTTACAATGGCGATCGCATTTGTCTCAATAAGTCAGTTATTTTTGGCGAATTAAAATTTGATAGATAAAGTCTTCCCATTTCTTGTATTACTCGGTGACCGAAATTACCTACACTTATCTTTACGGTTATTGTGTTTATAATCAGCTGCAAAACATACAACCATCGTTGCCAACGTAAACAAATGCACCGAAACTACTTCAGGATCACAATGGCACTGTGTCACTTAACGGCCGTATTGGCCAGTAGTATTAGTAGCAGCAGCAGCAGTAGTATGTCGATGTCTCTGCACTTTGATGATGGTTTCAGTGCTATAAGACTGTTGGCTGTACAGTAGGAACGGCATCTGCCCAGTGGGGTTTTCGGGCTTTTTTGAGCTCCAACGTCCCAAAACGTTACACGTTTCTTCCAGATGACCGAGGTCAGTTTTGCGTAGTAGTAGCACAGCTGCAGAGTCTGTGTGTCTGTGATGGTCACACAGTGTTATTTCAATGATGGAAAACAAACGTGGTTGACCATTTGTGCACGAGAAGCGGAACTGGCACTGAGTGAGCATTGAATAAGAACTAACAACAATATTACAAGAACAGAATACAGACTACTAGAATGACAATTAAAAGCAGAATGAAAATATTGTCAAGCATTGAAGTGTGCGATACTGTAAAAAATGGCCCGTCTAAGTATTGCATTTTCTCTAATGACCTGTTGACCGTGGCATGTAATGCAGGGACTGTTTTCAAGTGTTTTACTATGGAAAAAATGATTAGTTCCCAGAACAAAACCGAATGAAAATGACTAAAATGTCAACTATTGGATAACAAGTGGGAAGATTTGACTTTCGATATCAAGAACTGAATTAAACTAGAATAGAAATTGATTTGTGGCCTATAATACATTTGACACTGCCACCATTTTAATGTGCTCTATATGCTGCTATGTGCACGTTTGTCAGTTGTTTAGTTGGGTTGGCGACGCTCGACGTCACTACATGTGTCTAGCGGTCATCATTGGCCTGATGTCGGTCGAGGGCTGGTCAAACCTCCAGACACAGTGGAACATCGTCGGTGAGTATCAGAACGTGCCGACGGAACAACTCATGGACTGGATCAGTGAGAAAACTCTGCACAGTGAGTCCATCATTGTCTCTGCTGCTTGTTGTTTGTTCGTCGGTTTTTTATGCTCCAGACCAACCCTGTGGGTGTCTTGCCATGTTGTTGTG
>Ga0209781_1000324_pt1 | contig 12094 bp, 3 predicted proteins | sample WorMetHERISLAND1_3_FD_187386 | JGI IMG/M metagenome (GOLD analysis project Ga0209781, IMG submission 187386) | Marine gutless worms symbiont microbial communities from Max Planck institute for Marine Microbiology, Germany - Olavius albidus HERON... | ecosystem: Host-associated > Annelida >...
CGCGCAACTGATATGGACCGGGTCCGCGAACTAACCATACCGGCCCGCGGCGCTTGGAAAGCCGCAAATCGAGGCCTGACACACGACCGCAATCAATCACGGAAATACGTTCAGAAACTTCTTGCAAGCCCGGGGGCATCCACACATGACCCCAGACGACGATGGCTCCTATACGTTGACCGAGGATCAATTGGTCGGTCTCACCGTGACACCGCCGACCGGCTCGGAGGATGCCTTCACGCTCCTCGTCAAGGCGACGACGACCGATTACGAGGAAGACGGCACGATCAGCGACACGGCCACTGTCGGCGACGTTCTCAACGTCATCCTCGACGAAGGCGCCGACCCGCCGATCGTCAACATCGGCGACGCCCAGGGTTACGAGGATACGGCGATCCCGCTCAACATCGATGCCCAGTTGGCCGATGCCGACGAGGTCCTGAGTGTCACCATCTCGGCGATCCCGCCGGGTTCTGTCCTCATGAGCGGGACGACGGAAATCACCATCACCAACGGTTCCGCCTCCCTGACCCAGGAACAGTTGGCCGACCTGACGATCACGCCGCCGGCCGACTCGAACCTGGATATGAATTTGCAGGTCACGGCGCCGGCGACCCAAGGCGGAACGACGGCGACGACGACCGACACGTTGTATGTCGATGTCGTCGGTGTCGCCGATGCGCCGAATCTCGCCACCGAGGATGCTACCGGTGACGAAAACGAGGGCATTCCGCTCGACATCTCGACCAACCTGACCGACACCGACGGTTCGGAAAGCCTGTCGATCACCATCGGCAACATCCCGGACGGTGCGTCGCTCAATAAGGGCACCTTGAACGCCGACGGCACCTATACCTTGACCCCGGCCCAACTGTTCGGCCTCGAGGTGACGCCGCCCAACGATTTCGAGGGCACCTTCACGCTGTTCGTCACATCGACCTCGACGGAAAACGACGGTGATCAGGCCAACACCTTCGACGTGCTTAACGTCAACGTCGAGGGCGGTGCCGACACACCCGTGCTGGTCATCGGCAATCCCGCCGGTCTCGAGGATAACGCCATTCCGCTCGACATCGATGCGTCGCTGACCGACTTGACGGAAACCCTGTCGGTTACCATAACCGGCGTTCCCGACGGGGCTACATTGTCCGCCGGCGCCTACAACCAGCAGACCGGCGAGTGGGTACTGACGCCGCAAGAGTTGAACGGCCTGTCGATCACGCCGCCGGAAGACTCCAACGTCGATTTCAACCTGACCGTCACCGCGACCTCGACCAACGGCAACGGCGACATCGCCGAGACCTCCGGCAACCTGCACGTAGCCGTGCAGAGCGTTGCCGACGATCCGACCCTATCGACCCAGGACGCGGCCGGTGCTGGCGGCGAGGCGATCGATCTCGAGATCGCATCGGCGCTGACCGACCTCGACGGTTCGGAGACCCTGTCATTGACCATATCCGGTGTCCCGCAAGGGGCCAGCCTGTCGGTCGGTGTCTATACGGGCAACGGCACCTGGGCGCTTGAACCGGGTGATCTCAACGGCTTGACCATCACCACGCCGGAAAACTACGACACCGACTTCGATTTGACAGTGACCGCGACGGCGACCGACGAAGAGCCGATTGGCGAGGTGCCTTACTCGGACACCGCTTCGGTAACGGCGACCATCCATGTCGACATGGAAGACGCTCAGGCCGATCCGCCAGTCCTCGTCGTCGATGGCGCTCAAGGCCTTGAGGACAACGCCATTGCGCTCGACATCTCGGCATCGTTGACCGATCCGGAGGAAACGCTGTCGATGACCATTTCCGGTGTCCCGCAAGGCGCCAGCTTGTCGCTCGGCACGGATCAGGGCAACGGCGTCTGGTCGTTGACGGAAACGGATCTGGCCAACATCGAGAACCTGACGATCACACCGCCGCTGCATTCGGACGTCGATTTCGACCTGACCGTGACCGCCATCTCTCAGGACGGCGACGACACGGCGACGACGACCGATACGCTGCATGTGGACGTCGGTGCGGTCGCTGATACACCGGCCGTATCCGCGGGCGATGGCGACGGCGACGTCGGTCAGACCATCCCGCTCGACATCTCGAGCGCGCTCGTCGACCAGGACGGTTCGGAGACACTGTCGATCACCATCTCCGACGTTCCGTCCGGCGCCTCGCTTTCCGCGGGCACCGATAACCAGGATGGCACCTGGACCCTGGAGCTCGCTGACTTGACCGGTCTCAACATCAACCTGCCGGCCGACGCCAGCGACGACTTCGACCTCACCGTCACGGCGACGGCGACGGAAGCCGACGGCGGCGATCAGGCGTCGAACGTGGTGACCAGCGTCATCAACGTCGACCCCAACGCCAACGACGACGTTAACGAGGCGGATCTCGGCGGCTTCACGTCGGGCAACGTGATCACTGGACTTGTTGACATCATTGACCCGAACGCAGCGGCCGACACGGGTTCGACCACCGGCAACACGATCACCGAAGTGACCTTCGGCGACACCACGGTCAGCTTCTCCGACCCCAGTGCCGTGCAGTCCGACGAGAATGGCAACTTCGTAACCATCGAAGGCGACTTTGGGACCCTGAAGATGTACGAGGACGGCGACTACGGGTACGTCGCCGAAGAAGGGCAGGCCGGTGAGACCGGTTCCGCCGGTTTGACCGATCCGGCATCGCCGGATGTGGTCGAAGCGGCCTGGTCCGGCATCGAGACCTTCGCCTTCGATTTCGGGACCTCCTATCTCGACACCAACGGTCAGCTCGACCCGAGCCTCGCCGACGATTCCGTGAGCTTCAATCAGAACGGTATCGGCGTCGAAGGGACCCAGGGCGGCATGCCGGTCCCCGGCCAGATCAACCATGACGAGAACACCGGACAGTCCGAAGCGCTCGGCGTCAATCTCGGCGTTATGGCGGCCACCGCGACCGTCCAGGTCTCCAACATGTACCAGACCGAAGACGGCGGCGAGCAGGGTGTCTGGAAGCCTTCGATGCCGACGGCAACCTGGTCGGCGAAGGCGTGCTCGACGACACCACCGTCGATTTCGGCTCGTCGAGCAACGTCGGAACGGCGGAGATCTCGCTGCCGGACGGCGCCCAGTTCCAATACCTGGTGTTCACGGCGACGGATACGGGCGGCGACACCAACCCCAACGATTCGAGCGACTTCTATATCCGATCGATCGAGTTCGAGACGCCCGGCGTCATGGAAGGCGAAGACGTCTTCGGTTACACCATGGCCGATGCGGACGGTGATACTGCCTCCGCTACGCTCACCATCAACGTCGAGAACAACGACGTGACGGCGGAACCGCCGGTTCTCGTTGTCGACGATGCGACCGGGTCCGAAGATACGACGATCGCGCTTAATATCGATGCGTCTTTGACCGACACGGACGGCTCCGAGACTCTCAGTGTGACCATTTCCGGCGTTCCGGACGGGGCCACGCTCTCCGCCGGTACCGATAACCAGGACGGCACCTGGACGCTGGAGCCGGGTGACTTGGCGGGCCTGACCGTTACGCCGCCGGCCAACTCCAACGAGGACTTCACCTTGACGGTGGCGGCGACGTCCACCGAAACCGCCAGCGGCGACACCAACACGGTGACCGACACCCTGACCGTCGACGTGGTCGGCGTTGCCGACACGCCGCAGGTTGTGGTTCAGGACGAGCAGGGCAACGAGGATACCTGGATCCAGCTCAACCTGGACAGCGAGCGGACCCTCGGTCGACACCGATGGGTCCGAGACCCTGTCGATCACCATCTCCGACGTTCCCGAAGGCGCGCGCCTCAACCCGGGCGCCGACAACGGGGACGGCACCTGGTCGGTGACTCCTGAACAGCTGCCGCTGGTTTGCATCCTGCCGCCGGAGGACTTCTCGGGCGATATCAACATGACCCTCAACGTGACGACGACCGAGGACGACGGTGACAGCACCACCGCTTCCGAGCCGTTCACCGTCAACGTGGTTCCGGTTGCCGATGCGCCGAGCCTCACGGCGGCCGACGCTCAAGGTCTCGAGGACACGGCGATTCCGCTTGATATCTCGTCGGCACTGACTGATACGGACGGATCCGAAACGCTGTCGATCACCATCTCCGACGTTCCGGACGGAGTTACTCTGTCTGCCGGTACGCTCAACACCGACGGCACCTATACGCTGACGGTAGACGAATTGGATGGCCTGACGGCAACACCGCCGTTGCACTCCAACGTCGACTTCGACCTGACGATCACGGCGACCTCACAAGAGACGGCAACCGGCGATACGGCAACCACGACCACTTCGATGCATGTCGACGTCGTCGGCGTCGCCGACGAACCGCCGCTGACGGCCGAATTGGGCGACGGCACCTACGAGCCCGGCGACCCGCAGATTCTGACCGTTGAGGTGACCAACGTCGGCAATGCCAGCGCCGGCTACAACAACACTTACGGCTACTACATCAAGGGCGAGAACGGTGAGCCGGTCGAAGGCGGCATCGTCTGGAGCAATGTCAAGACGACGGTCGGCGAAACCGAGACCATCACGCTCGAGGGCGTCGATCCTTCGTCCGTCGGTTTCTTCCTGATCCCTGACGGATTTGATCACAACCCGGGTATGACCGACGGCATGCCGGTTACCTTCCAGCAGGACGATGCCGGCATTTGGACGCCGGTTTCGCCGGATGGCACACCGATGGCGGGGCAGGGGGCGCCCGCGTTCTTCAGTGACGAAGCGCTCAATCCTGACGACTACGACCACATGGTCGACAACGACGTCATCGGTAACCAGAATTGGGAAGACCTGTTCGGCGGCGGTGACAACGACTACAACGACGCCAACTTCAACGCCACCATGGAAACCAGCGGCGGCACGCCGGGCACCACGACCTTCCCGCTCGACATCGCCACATCGCTGGTCGACGCCGACGGTTCGGAAACCCTCTCCGTTACGGTCTCCGACCTGCCTGAAGGTGTAACGCTCTCGGCCGGCACCGACAACGGCAACGGCTCCTACACTTTGACGACCGCCCAATTGGACGGGCTCAGCATGGCCGTTCCGGACGGCACCACGGAAGGCTTCGATTTCTCGGTCACCTCGACGACGACCGAGAACGACGGCGACACGGCCAGCGTCTCGACGACGCTCAGTGTCGACGCGCTCGATGTGACGGCCGAAGCCCCCGAGTTGGATGTAGATGACGTCTCCGGCGACGAGGATACGGAGATCGCCCTCGATATCTCGGCAGCGCTTACGGATACCGACGGCTCCGAGACCCTGTCTGTCACGATCTCCGACGTTCCTGACGGGGTGACGTTGTCCGCCGGTACGCTCAATGACGACGGATCCTACACCTTGACGCCAGATCAGTTGGACGGCCTGACGGCGACGCCGCCGGCCGATTCCAACGTCGACTTCGATCTGACGATTTCGGCGACGTCCGTTGAATCGTCGAGCGGCGACACGAATACGGTGACCCAAACCATGACCGTGGACGTGATCGGCGTTGCCGATGAGCCGACGCTGAATGTCGCTCTCGGGGATCCGTCGACGAGCGGGGGCAACCCGCAACCGGTTGCCTATTGGAACATGAACGAAACGTCGGACCAAGGCACGCTGGCCGACTCGGTCGGCGGCCATACGGCTGAGACACACTGCGGTCTCGACATGGACGATGCCGGCGTGTTCGGGACGACGGCGGCCGAGTTCAATGGGTCCAACGACTATATCGAGGTGCCGCACAATGACGAAATCAAACCCGACAGCGGCGCCATCACGGTGTGGTTCAACGCCGACACGGTGAGCGGCCGCGGAACCCTGGTTTCGTCCGACTCGTCCGGCTACGACACGGGCGGCCACTTCGGCTTGTTCGTCGAGAACGGGCACCTCAGACTGCGCATGCAGGGCACCGACGATCAGACCAACATCACCGGTGGCGACGTATCAACCGGCGAATGGAATCAGGTCAAGGTGACCTGGGGCGACGATGGGGCGCAGGTCTTCCTGAACGGCGAACAGGTCGCTGCCGATCCCAACTGGACGCGCGGTCTCGAGGGTAACGACAACCCGTGGACCTTCGGCACCAACCAATGGGTCAGCGGCGACGACGTCGCCAACAACCTGCGCGACTACTTCAATGGCCATATGGACGACATCGCCATCTTCGACGAGCAGCTAAGCGCCGATGACGTGTCCAGCCTGTACAGCGCCGGCGTCACCGAGTTCATGGCCGGCGGCGAAGGCGGCGATCTCGTCTATCCGCTCGACATCACCTCCAACCTGACCGACACCGACGGTTCTGAAACGCTGTCGCTGACGGTCAATGGCCTGCCGGAAGGCGCGACGCTGTCGGCCGGAACGGTCAACGACGACGGTTCGGTCACGTTGACGCCCAACCAACTGCAAGGACTCGAACTTACGGTGCCTGGCGGATCGACCGACGGCTTCAATCTCACGGTCAGCAGCACGGCGACGGAGAATGACGGCGACACGGCGACGGTCTCGCAGACCGTAACGGTCGGCGCCTTTGACGGCACGGCGGAAACCCCCGAGCTCGAGGTCGACGACGCAACCGGCGCCGAAGATTCTGCGATCGCGCTCAACATCGACGCGGCGCTGACTGACACCGATGGCTCAGAGACTCTCAGTGTGACCATCTCCGGCGTCCCGCAAGGCGCGACCTTGTCGGCCGGCACGGTGAACAACGACGGTACCTGGACCCTTGAATCCGGAGACCTCACCGGCCTGACGATCACGCCACCGGCCAATTCCAATGAGGACATCGCCTTGTCAGTCACCGCGACCTCAACCGAGAGCTCGACCGGTGATACGGCGACGGCGACGGCCAACCTGACCGTCGACGTCGTTGGCGTCGCCGATCAGCCGCAAGTTGTCGTCCAGGACGAACAGGGCAACGAAGACACCTGGATCCAGCTCAACCTGGACAGCGGACCCTCGGTCGATACCGATGGTTCGGAGACCCTGTCGATCACGATCTCCGACGTTCCGCAAGGGGCCCGGCTCAATCCGGGCGCCGACAATGGTGACGGCACCTGGACGGTGACGGCGGCGCAGTTGCCGCTGGTCTGCATCCTGCCGCCGGATGACTTCTCGGGCGACATCACCATGACGCTCAACGTGACGACGACCGAGAACGACGGCGACTCCACGACCGTCTCCGACGACTTCACGGTCAGCGTGCTCGGCGTGGCCGACGGGCCCAGTGTCACAGCGACGCAAGTCCAGGGGTACGAAGACTCGGCGATCGCCCTCGACATCGGGGCAGCCCTGACCGATAGCGACGGTTCCGAAACCCTGTCGGTGACCATTTCAGGTATCCCACAAGGAGCAGTCCTATCCGCTGGCGTGGTCAATACCGACGGCAGCGTTACCCTGACGCCTCAGCAACTCGACGGCCTGACCATCACGCCGCCGGAACACTCCAACGAGGACTTCCCGCTGACGGTCACGGCGACCTCGACCGAAACCGCGACCTTCGATGTCGGCGTCACCGGTGTTGCCGATACACCGACCCTGGCCGTTACGGTCGGCCAGCCGACACTGGAGAGCGGTGGAGTCGGCAGTGAGTTCATCGTCAACGGTAGCTTCGAGTCGGTGGCGGGTCAGCTCGACTCGGACGATGCCGACAACTTCCAGACTCTGGAAGGCTGGCAGACGACCGACGAGTCCTTCGAGATCCACGGCGTCGACTACAACTACCGCGATGCTTCGTCGCAATCCGACGGCGACTTCAAACTCGAACTCGACGGCGGCAAGGACGACTATGGCAACGATACCGGCCTCGGCTCCAACAGCAACTTCTTCCAGGATGTTCAGGGGTTGACCGAAGGCTCCACCTACAAATTGTCGTTCGACTCGGATAACCGGGAAGGCGATGCCGACGGTTACTTCGAGGTCTTCTGGGGCGGCGAGAAGATCGCCACCATCACCGACAATACGGCCGGCTTCATTTCTCACGAGTTCGAACTGGTCGGCGGCGCCGGTGACGGTTCCGATCGCCTCGAGTTCAACCTGATCGGCGAAAACCAGTGGGCCGTCTACCTCGACAACGTGTCCTTGGAAGGCACCGAAAACACCCTCACTTATCCGCTCGACATCGCTTCCGGGCTGGTCGATACGGACGGTTCCGAGACGCTTTCGGTGACCGTTTCCGGTCTGCCGGACGGGGCGGCCCTGTCCGCCGGTACGGTCAACGACGACGGCTCGGTTACGCTGACTGCTGCCGAGCTGCAGGGGCTTTCGGTCCGCGTACCGGAAAGCCAGGCCGACGGCTTCGACCTGTTGGTGAGCAGCACGGCGACCGAGAACGACGGTGACACGGCAACGGTCACCCAGACCGTGACCATCGACGCTTACGACAGCGGCGCCGAAGCGCCTGAACTCACGGTAGAGAACGCGGCCGGTCTCGAGGACACGGTGTTCGCACTCAACATCGATGCGGCTTTGGCCGATACCGACGGGTCGGAGACCCTCAGCGTCACCATCGGCGGCGTTCCCGACGGCGCCAGCCTGTCGGCCGGCACCGACAACCAGGACGATACCTGGACGCTGACCTCCGACCAGCTCGAAGGCTTGACCCTGACGCCGCCCGCCGATTCCAACGAGGACTTCTCCTTGATGGTGACGGCGACGTCGTCGCAGGGCACCGACACGGCAAGCACGGTGGCCGAACTGATGGTCGACATCACCGGCGTCGCCGATGCGCCGACGCTCTCGGCCGCGCCGACCTACAGCGAAACGACAGGCGGCGAGACGGCGATCGAGGTGCCGCAAACCGTCCTCGATGCCGCCACGGGCGACAACGTGGTGACGGTTTCCGGCGTGCCGAGCGGCGCCAGTCTGTCGGCCGGCACCGATAACCAGGATGGCACCTGGACCGTGAGTGCCGGCGACGTCGACGGCTTGACCATCACGCCTACCGACGGGTCGACCGATACGATGGCATTGACGTTCGAAGTCACCGGTGCCGGAGGGGCCGGCGATACGCTATTCTCGGACAACTTCAACGATGGTGTGTCCGGTTGGGGCAACGAGGCCGGGGAATGGTACGGCGCCATGGAGATCGAACGGGATGAAACGGCAACCCGGACCTTCGATTTCGGCGAAGAACACGCAGGCCAAACGGTGACCCTCAGCTTCGACAGCCAGACCTGGGGCAGCTGGGACACGAGCGGCGGTTCCCGGGATTACTTCATCGTGACGACCAACGGTTCCGAGGTCATCAACACCTCCGACCGCGGAAGCAACAGTCATTCGGTGACCGTGACCCTGGACCAGAACGGTCAGTTGCAGCTCGACATGACGGCCGATGCCACCGGCTCGGACGAAGGCGTCGACATCGACAACTTCGTCATCACCGCCGGTGACGACTACTCATCGACCCTGGCGACGGGGCGTCGGTCGACGTCGAACCGGAAGCGACCGGTCATGTCTAAGATCTCGACATCACCTCGGCACTGACCGATACGGATGGCTCCGAGAGCCTGTCGATCACGGTCGACAACCTGCCGAACGGCGCCAGCCTGTCGGCCGGGACCGAAAACCCGGACGGCAGTTGGACGCTCGGTGCCGGTGACGTCGACGGGCTGACGGTGACGGTGGCCGACGGTACGGCCGACTTCAACCTGGCCGTTTCCGCCACGGCGACCGAGAACGACGGCGATACCAACACCGTCTCCACGGCCGTCGCCATTACTGTACCGGACCTTGGTGCCGAGGCGCCCGAACTGACGGTCCAGGATGCGGCCGGTCTCGAGGATACGGTGTTCGCGCTGAACATCGACGCGGCCCTGACCGATACCGACGGATCGGAAACCCTGAGCGTCACGATCAGCGGTGTACCGGACGGCGCCAGCCTGTCGGCCGGCACCGACAACCAGGACGGCACCTGGACGCTGACGTCGGATCAGTTGACCGATCTGACCCTGACGCCGCCCGCCGATTCCAACGAAGACTTCTCCTTGATGGTGACGGCGACGTCGTCGCAGGGCACCGACACGGCAAGCACGGTGGCCGAACTGATGGTCGACATCACCGGCGTCGCCGATACGCCGACGCTCAGCATCGCGGTCGGCAGCCCGACGGTAGGTGCCGGCAATCCGCAGCCGATCGCCTATTGGACCATGGACGAGACCTCCGATCAGGGCACGATTTCCGGTTCGGTCGGCGGCCATACGGGCGAGACCCATTGTGGTCTCGACATGGACGACGGCGGTGTTTTCAATACGACGTCGGCCGAGTTCAACGGTTCCAGCGACTACATCTCGGTGCCGCACAGCGACGACCTCAAGCCGGACAGCGGCGCCATCACGCTATGGTTCAACGCTGACTCGGTGAGCGGCCGCAAGACTCTCGTCTCGTCCGACTCGTCGGGCTACGACAGCGGCGGCCACTTCGGCCTCTTTGTCGAGAACGGTTGCCTGCGCCTGCGCATGCAGGGCACCAACGATCAGATCGACATAACCGACGGTAGCGTGTCGGCCAATACCTGGAACCAGGTCACCGTGACCTGGGGCGATGAAGGGGCGCAGGTCTACATGAACGGCGAGCATGTGATGTCCGACGCCAACTGGACGCGCGGTCTCGAGGGCAACGACAATCCTTGGACCTTCGGCACCAACCAGTGGGTCAGCGGCAACGACGTCGCCAACAACCTGCGCGACTACTTCAACGGCCATATGGACGACATCGCCATGTTCGATCAGCAACTGACCGCCGATCAGATCGGCGATCTATACAGCGCTGGCGTCAACCAGTTCATGAACAGCGGCGACGGCGGTGACCTGGTCTATCCGATCGAGATCGCCGGCGCGCTGACCGATACGGACGGTTCGGAAACGTTGTCGATCAGCGTCGACGGCCTGCCGGACGGGGCAACGCTTTCGGCCGGTACTGTCAACGACGACGGCAGCTGGTCGCTGGGAGCCGACGACCTCGATGGCCTGACCATGGCCGTCGAAAGCGAGGTGACGGATCCCTTCAATATGACTGTCACCACGACAGCAACCGAGGACGACGGCGACGTGGCCACCAACTCGGCGGTCGTCGCGATCGATCCGGGTGCTGATGCCGGTGTCACCATGACCGGCGACGAAGCCGACGACAGCCTCACCGGCACCGGCGGTGACGACACGGTATCCGGCGGTGACGGAGACGACGAACTGTTCGGCGACGACGGCATGGATGTCCTCTACGGCGGTGCCGGGGCCGACGAACTGCAGGGCGGTGCCGGCGACGACGTGCTCCTGGGCGGCGAAGGCGGCGACACCTTCATCTTCGACGCCGAGAGCGGCGACGATGTCATCACCGACATCTTCGCCAACGACACCCTCGTCTTCGAGGGCCAGGAGTTCCATATGGACGACCTGATCCTGTCCGAGAACGAGGACGGCGACGTCGTCATGTCCTTCAACAATGTCGAAGGTGCCTCGGTGACGCTGAGCGGCGTCAAGATGGAAGACCTCGACACCAACGAGGACGGCAGCCCGAGCGACGGCTACTCGGTGACCGAGGACGACGGCAAAGTGACGATCACGCTGGACGGCATTACATAAAGATAAGGCGCCAGCGCACGGAGCGGGCGGCCGCGCACTTCGGTGCCGGCCGCCTTTTCTGTTGGAGGTCCGAGATGCTCTTGCCGGCGTGGTGTTCAGTGGTTCTCGATGGCGGAGCCAGGCTTGCCGGCATTTCCGCTTTGTCCGAGAGCAGGCCGCAAAATCGCATACGATTTCCCATGGATTCGGGGTTATTTGAGATGAATTGCATCCATCTGCCGGCCAGATCAGCGCCAATTGATGCAACGGGCGAAATGCGCGTTGACAGGGTTCTCCCCTTTCATATCTACCAGCACGTATAGATTTTCCCCGAACACTTCGCTATCGACGTCGGGCTTGAGATCGCGCGGCGGTGAATTCGGCGAGAATAAGAGGGTTTTGAATTGAAAAAGAATAGGGGCTGTCCTAGCTAAGCGAGATGCTTGGGCTAGGATTGCAGGATGTATGCGAGAAGAAGCCGGCTCAGTGGTTGGAAGCGTGATCGTTTGATGGAGCACTTTGTGGCGGCGACGACGGCACGAGC
>Ga0209781_1000326_pt1 | contig 12049 bp, 6 predicted proteins | sample WorMetHERISLAND1_3_FD_187386 | JGI IMG/M metagenome (GOLD analysis project Ga0209781, IMG submission 187386) | Marine gutless worms symbiont microbial communities from Max Planck institute for Marine Microbiology, Germany - Olavius albidus HERON... | ecosystem: Host-associated > Annelida >...
CCCAGGCAAAAGACCCCCGGGGAAAAAGTCCCCCCGGGCAAAAGCCCCCCGGACAAAAGCCCTCCCCCCCGGCCAAAAGACCCCCGGGGAAAAAGTGCCCAGCGGCGACATATTCTATTGCAGCGGTAGCAGGCAATTGAACCATTCTAGTTTAACTATGTATTTGATCGCGAGACCCGTGCCGTGCATATTTATACATTATGTAGCCTACTTTTAGATCAGTGCATGACAACAAGCAAAGCAGAAATTTTGACATTAATATGATAACTTACACACGCTTTGGACTGAGAGGGTGTCACTCGATAATAATGGGCGATTGTACAGTATGTAATTCATCTTATATACGTTATTCGAGTACATTATTGAATTTTGCATATACGTTATATTTATATATGTTTGTGTACAGGAGACTATATAAAGTTCGTCATCAACGTATTTTGTCTTATGTGATAAATCACTGCGTGTTCACTAGATGGTGTGCTGTCCTGTGATGAAGAGTGTTATATGGGCGACACAATGGGCCTCAGTGACTTCTCTCCATTTTGTCTTGCTTTTGCTCTTTTTGCTGCAGTATTTAGGCCTATGTCCAATCTACATCAGGCCCGTCGAGAGCCACAGCGGGGCCTCGGAAAACATTATCGCGGGGGCCCTATCACCCCCGCCCCATTCTGTGTCTTGAGATCGAGACGCCGAAGGCGTCGAGACGAGAGGGAGCAAATGTGGGGAGAGGTGTCCCCTCACCATCCGACTAGGGGTTCGGGGGAGCGTCGTAAGCTCCGCCAGCGGTAAATGGATTTTATGCATATTTTTTACGTCAGAAAGAAGCCACCTGGAACACCATTTTCAGTATTTTTGAGCGACGGTGTGGCCCCCCAAACGTCGCGAGACCCGGGAAAACTTTTTCCCTCCCATCCCTCTCGACGGGCCTGCAGTGGTCTACATTTCTTTCTTGAAATCGTCTTCTTCTCGCGTCCCTTTCTGTCCTGCTAAGTCATGATTCTGAAGATTAATGCCCTGAATATCGGCCTCTCCCTCAAGCTAACCCTGGCTATAGTGTCTGGCTGTGAACCTGCGTGTATCTGCAGTACACACTCATGCGGGCACTCCGTTACCACCCGCGCATCGAAGGTGGCATTATTTTCAGTAGTGTCTGTTTGTAGTACGTTTGTCTTTCTGTCTGTTTGTCTGTCTCTCGGCACGATAACTCCTGAACCGGTGGAGATATCATCACGAAATTTTCAGAGCATCATCCTATGATAAAAAGGCGGACATGTTTGAAATTGGCTATATAGGGGTGCGCGGGTGGTGTTTTAATGTCTCTAACGTTCTAGTTGTCGTAAGCTACGACAGTAACACACAAGTCGCTTAATTCTGTTCCGTTTCAACATGACAAATACATCCTGTAAAATATGATAACAAAAATACAGTATAATAAAAAAATGTATAATATAAACAGCGATAAAATAACACAGTGCAAAAACGCACGATAACAACAGCTTGCACGACCAGAATGGCAAATATTCACGTAATAAACTTTAAATTAAAATAAACGCATGTAGGCCTGTAGGCACGTTTTATTTAGAGAAATTAGAAACGTCAACATTGATAAAAAAATGTTATTTCAAAAGACCTGCTACTCTGCCGTACGACATTAGAAATAATAACAAAGCATGCAGACTCTGTTGGTTCGTGACAAGAAACGACGTATTAATCGTAAATGCAATATACATGAAGCCTATATAGCATTAGACTGCTTTTGATAGAATGGCCAAACAGACAGGAGCCGGCTGTTCGATTGACGAATCTTAAGTAGCGCCATTATTGACTATTTAAAACACGACTAGAACAAGAAAGCCCAGCTGACGCAAGGGTTACGCGCGACAGCGCCGTCATTCCAAGATGGCCGTTAGCCGCCATCTTGGCTTTTATCGAAACGGTAAAAAGCGCCATTCGATCCGCCGACGCCGAAAACTTTTGCTATGCCAAACATGGAGAGGATCGAATGCACCGTTTGCGAGATATTCGCCTTTAAACCATACTGTGACCTTGAAAGGGTCCGGGGTCACTCAAGGTCGTCGAAAGCGGCACTATTCGATAGAGCACACACGACTTTATATTCGTCTTCCATAGTAATTATGCCTCTATCTGTTACAGTTTCCGAGATATAGCCGCATATTGGTCAAAAATTGCCTTCCCCTTGGATTTGGCGCCCCCGTTGGGGTTGAAGACGTCAGATTTGAGCAACGACCCTTGGTGGCGAAAAACTAGAGTGATGGGCCTATCAGACGGTGAAATAATTTTGATGACGGGTTCAACCGTTTTGGTACAAATCACGCGTGTGACAGACGGACGGACAGACGGAATTAGCGTGGCATATACGCGCTATAGCATATATGCTGTCGCGCGTAAAAAGCACTCAGAGAATGCAAACCTCCACCAGGCTGCACCTTCAATTTCACTTACGTGACTCTTCGATTAGTGATATGCCATTTCCTAATTGTAGTCCTTGGGAACCTAGCATCTCTAACTGTTATTGAAGATATTTGCATCTAAGTAAATCTGGGACACGGCACTGACCTTTTATGGTCATGTAACGTATCCGGCACGTGACCATTTCGCACCCAATATGTCACTTCCTATAGGTGCTCCATTGTAACCGAGTCTTTACATCCATAGCCGTTTTCGAAATAATGGGCCCAAACATCCTCTCAGCGATCACGAGACCATTCGATTCGCCATGTCATTTCCTGTTGGTGGTCCACTGGAACCGAGCCTATATCTCCTACCGTCTTAGAGATATACGGACTCAAAACATATCAACGAAAGAGCAACCGAACGAACCAACCGACCAACCAACAAACAAGCACGACGGATCACAACACCTCCCGGTGGAGGTAATAGCTCTTGTTGATAAGTAAACAAGTGACGTTATAGATCTACTTATACCGAGATCACAACAAGCTTATACGCTTAATTAACACACCGAAACTGTTATTCTAAACAGGCAAAACACGATAGACTTATGACAACTTACGCTATTGAATGAGATGAACAAACAAGGGCGTAACTTACTGGGGCGTATGAAGCAAGGGCGTAGACAGAATTTGCTACGGGGAGGGGAGCAAAACAAGTCTGGGAACAGACAGATCCCAGGCGGTAACCAGGGGCAGAGTTCGAAGCTCGCAGAAGCTCAAGACACATGCTAATAACACTTAGGCGTAGGAGCTCAGTCAACTTCTAAGGGGGGCACGACATTTTTGCCCGAAAAAATATGTATGAAAAATTAACAAATTGCCCGAATTTTTCATGATTCTTGCCCGAAAAATTGTCAAAATACCCCCAATTTTTATGATATTTGCCCGCAAAATTAATAAAATTCCCCAATTTTACATGATTTTTGCCCGAAAATGCCCGTATACTACGTAAAAATTGCCCGAAAATTTTTTCCCGAATTTTAGGGGGGCACATGTCCCCTTTCCCCCCGTCTCCTACGCCTATGGTGCTAACCAATAAACCCTATAAAATTTTTCAGCATGGTAATTTCCGGGGGCACGTCCCCTTGTTCCTTTTTCCTCCCTCGCCCCTGAGTACAAAGGATACGCGTACCCCAACTTTTAGCAGTTGGAGTAGAAAAATGAGGAACTCATAAAAGCATGTGGGGGTATGTCACTGTCTGGGCAAAAGTTACGTCCCTGTATGTAAAAGAGAACATCGCGTCAGTGACATGCAACGATGCACGTGCATGACAATGATCGGGAGACTGTTTACGTCTGATTAATTTACGATGTTGCAGGCTGGCATGCACGATTTTAGGACATCGACGGTGCCACTGTCGACGTTCGTGTCCGAGATGTTCAGAGAGCGGAGAGTTCCTCTCAGGTTGGCGAACATGAAGAAGGTGACGGGAGGAAGCTGTCGACAGCTGCTGACCTCAAGAGACTCGAGGTGGGTCAGTTTCTCGGCGATCAACCAGGCACCGATGACGGAGAGCTGAGACCCGGCAATGCCCAGCCGTCGTAGAGTGCCACCGAGGTTGTCGCAAATGACGCAGACGTTGAAGTCGGTGAGCGACGTCAACAGCTCGTTCGCTTCAAGGACTTCCAGTCGATCCAGATTCGTCACGAACTGTGTAAACGGAATGTAAAAACATTCGTCGAGCTTCAGCGTGGTCACGTGCGGCCAGGCTGTCGTGGCTTGGCGGATCTCCGGTGCCGTGCTGTTACTGTAAGAGAAGTCGAGCTCAGCGAGCCTAGACGGCGAGACGACCCCCTGATTCACCGGATCGGACTGGAAACAACTTTGCGGCAGTCTGGTGTCCAGGATCCACAGACGTTCCACGCTAGAGGGCAGGGCTGCCATTGCGCCTTTACGCAGCTTCACTCCGACCAGTTCGACTTCTCTCAGACGCGGCAACGTGACCGTCTGTGATTCTGCGTCGAAGCGAGACGCCGGCCAACCGCTCGGTGACAGCCAAGATTCACCCAGTGCCAGGAACTCGACGCTTGCCGGCAGCGGCGCTCTGAGGTCAACGTACGAAAGATCGAGACTGCGCAGATTTGGACAGCGCTGCTCCAGATCGGCAAAGAATGCCGCACTCGGTCCGGACTTGTTATTGCCTTCTGAAACAAGCAACCATACGCAGTATTCGCTCGATGTTGAGTAAAATAATAGTAGCCTATGTGATATACATACATACACATACATATATAGCCTACATTTAATTTGCTCAAATAAAACACCAAAACACAATAGGCTAATAACATGACAAATGCGATTAACAGGACAACAACTCAACAAGGCAGGTGTTACTTACACGTACAGTTGCCCTAGCATACATGCAGCAACTGAACACTCAATCAGTATCACATTTCAGAAACGATGTTAAATCATTAACCTCAATGCTACGCCTAGAAGAAGCTACAAGTGTAGAGTTATCAACAGACGGTGGTAAACACTAAACAGTTCCAAATATTAATGACATTTTCTCCAGAAAATCTAATACGCGTGATGCGAAAACAACATGATTTATGCAGCAGATAACCCCTATAGTGTTAGTTACTGAGCTGAATTTGAAGAAACTTTAAAAGCTGACTGTGGCATAGTACGTACATATTGCTTATCTATAGCATGTATAGCATGTATACTTAATCCAGATTCCAGACATCTCACTCGGCGTGCACTCTTAGTTCGCATTGACACAGCAGATATTATTCGTAAATCTGTAGGCCTATATGCAGTGCTGTGGTGTATACCGGCTGTTTGGTAACCCTTCAGTTGCAGAGATTGAAGTGTGTACGACAGGTAGGTTTTGGTGAAGGTCTTGAGCTGCTGCAGCGGCAGGTTGAACGGAGTTAGGTCAACATGTTTCCACAGGTAGCGATCACCGGCCACACGTTTCCAGCGGCGGCAGACCCTGTGTGACGAACAAAATAGATTCAGCTACTAGAAAGCACCGCAGAGCAGTGCCGGAATAAAGACTTTGGAGGCCCTGGTGCACACAGAAAAATGAGTCCCCCTAAAATCCAGCTAGAAGGTCTGGGGGAGCGCTGTGAGCTCCCCCAGCGGGGTCTGGGGCAGAGCTCCAGCCGAAATAGAATTTGGTGTATTATAGCTTAGTTAAAATATTGAGATCTGGTGACAACAATTTCGAGTATTTTCCCCAGCATCAACTGACCAAATTTAGTGCTGTTAAACAATAAAGGTAAATCCGGACAAATGATTGCTAGATGAACAAGCTAGCACCATGATGTGGCTGAAATCAATGCAGTTTATTGTGGCATCTATTGCTAAAAATATTGGCAGAAGATAATGAAAATTGGCTAAATTTATTTCAGAAGAAACCAAATAGACCTACAAATTGCGGTTTCTGTTTTATACAAATCTCAAGATGTGTGTACTGATCAGTGAACTGTCTTATTTTTTATATTTTGTGTGTATAAAAATATTATTTCTGTGAAATTATGAGGCCCCCGAGTTCAGAGGCCCCGATTCGGGTGAATCACCTGAACCATAGTTAATCCGGTACTGCTGCAGAGAATTTAAACTTTTGCGAAGATTGAAAGAGTCTTTCTGAGCCGTATGTACTATGTACCGGTAGTTCAATACAGAGCTGCTCGATCGGTGCTCTGGCCAGATCCAGCCGAGCCAATGTTAACGTGGTCGTACACGGTGCATCGAAGAACGAATTTCAGCAAATAAAGCATTCCTATAGTTTTCGCTGCAGACCCTGACGGAGGACACTTATCATCCCTAAAGTCGAATTGATTATTCATCGTTTCGAATTGCTACCACTTCTCAGAATTTCGTAACTTTCCGATTAAGTTTTCTAATAAAAAGTGTCCCAGTGGCATATCGCGGTTTCGCCTTGATATTGACCAGAAATCTACATACTGTTCAATCATGTACGGTAAATGTGCAATAATACTTTTTCACGTTCGTCGTTTCCGTCTCACCTTTCTTATCTTATTCCTTTATACTACCATGGCATGCACCATCCATATTTGCAGCCTAAATGAACATTTAAAGCAAACAAAATAAAATAGATCTACTCACCTGGAGGCCGACAACAGGTCAGTTGTTGGAAGGTATTTAAAAATCTCGAATAATATTTCGTCTGGTACTTGTTCAACAGTACTAGTAGATTGCAGGCCTAGGCCTATATTTGCCATTCTGTTTAAAAACAGTGTAGAGTCTTTGGTGTCTGTTGTCTCTACTCTCTAGTGACGTGACGTAATAATTAGGCCTACAACAGTATCAGTAAGTAAGTTTGCACAGAGTAGTAATACAGAAAATCCGCACGCCCTATACACGGGAATTTAAACACTGGGTTGAATCCGACAATTTTCGACATTCCAAATTATCAATATGGCGGAAGGATTATAATACTCTGCACAAAATTCACACTTTTGTTACTTTTGTATGTTAAACCTTTATATTAAACTTTTAATTGATCCCCCCCCCCAAAAAAAAAAATATTGACCATGGCGCATTTGTCGCCATCGGTACATAGGGATAGGCGGGGCCTAGACGCCACTGCATAATTGCATCATATAATCTTCCTCTCACTACAGTTTAATGAATGTGATAAACGCACAAACTCTAAAGTACAGAACAAGAAACGAAACATAATTATTATTGTAGGCCTATATGAGTATGTAAGAAATCTAAATAAATTCAATTAAGGACCTAATTATAAATGACCGTTTATGTGAATAAACTGGGGTGCGCGGATAGGCCTAGTTATTTAATGTCTCTGATGTTCTGTAGTTGTTGTGAGCTATGTCCGTAAAACACAGTTTGCTTAATCCTGTTTTGTTTCAACGTGACCAATACATCATGTAACATTGTAAAATATAGTAATAGAAATACAGTATAATAAGAAAAATGTATAATATAAACAGCAATAAAATAGCACAGTGCATAGTTCGATAACAACAGCTTGCCCGACCAGAATGGCAAATAAACACATATGCAATAAACTTTTAAAATAAAATATGCATCTGTAGGCTATACATCGCGTTTCATTGATTACTTAAAACACGACTAGAAAAAGCACTTAGAGAGTGCAAACCTCCACCAGGCTCCACCTTCAGTTTCAATCACGTGACCATTCGATTAGCGATATGCCATTTCCTACTTGTGGTCCTTTGGAACCCAGCATCTCTAACTGTTACTGGAGATATTTGCATCCACGTATATCAGGGATACGGCCGTGACCTTTTAGAGTCATGTAACGTATCGGGTACGTGACCACTTCACACCCCATGTGCCATTTCCTATAGGTGCTCCATTGTAACCGAGTCTCTACATCTAGCCGTTTTTGAAATAATGGGCCCGAACATCCTTTCACTGATCACGAGACCGTTCGATTCGCCATGTCATTTCCTGTTGATGGTCCATTGGAATCCAGCCTCTATCTCCTACCGTTTTAGAGATATTAGGACGGAAAACGTGTTAACGAACGAATTACCGAGCGAACCAACCGACCAACCAACCAAAAAGCACGACGGATCACAACACCTCCCAGTGGAGGTAATAGTTCCAGTGATAGGTAAACGAGTGACGTTATAGGCTTATCAGGATAACGGCAAGCTTACGCGCAATTAACACAGCGAAACTGTTACAGCGGCAGATTCCAAACAGATTTATGACAACTTACACTATCGAATGAGATGAACAAGCAAGGGCGTAACTTATGGGGAGTATAAAGCAGCGGCGTAGACAGGAATTTGCTACGGGGAAGGAGAGCAAAACAGGGGTCTAGGGACAGAAGTCCCTCAGCTGGATCCAGAGGCAGGGCCCCAATGGGCTCTGGGTTCGAAGCTCCTAGAAGCTGAAGACACATATGCTAATAACAGTTGCAATAATGTGTTAACCAAAAAAACCGTATAAAATTTGTAGCATGGGGATTTTCGGGAGGCAATGGGGCATGTCACCTTATTCCCCTTCCCTACGCCCCTGGTACAAAAAGGTACGCATTCCCCAACTTTTTGGAGTTGGGTACCATACCCCAATTTTCAAGGAAAAGGAGTAACGGGGGAAAGTTTGCAAAAGTTACGCCCATGTGAGAGAGAAGTTCGCATCAGTTGCGTGTAGACCTACGTGCGTGACAATGATCGGAAGATGGATTTAGACCCTACGACTGACTATAGTAGACGATGTCGCAGGCTGGCATGCACAGTCTGAGCTGATCGACGCTGCCGCTGAAGCACGCGACGTTCGTCTCCGAGATCGAGATGTACAGAAAGCGCAGAGTTGGTCTCAAGTTCACGAACTGGAAAATGGCAACCGGATGGAGCCGTCGACAGTCGCTGACGTCAAGCGACTCGAGCTTGGTCAGAGTTGAGGCGATCCACAAGGCACTGCGGTAGTTCAGCTGAGACCCGGCAATGCTGAGCCGTCGCAGAGTGCGGAAATTCCGGCAAATTTTGCTGATGTGCCATTCAGAGAGCAACGCATCGTTCGCTTCAAGAACTTCCAGTCGATCCAGATTGTCGAAAATGTGCAATACATCCGGTGAAAAAAATGCGTTGATGCATCGGTTCAGTTTAATTGTCGTCACGTGCGGCCAGACTTTCGTGATTCTGTAGGCCTCCCGCGATGTTAGCTGGCTGCTGTTGGAGAGGTCAATCTCCGCAAGCCTCGCCTCATCCAACGGATCGGATTGGCTCTGAAGCAGGAAGCAGCTGTCGGGCAGACTGGTGTTCAAAATCCTCAGCCGCTCCACGCTAGCGGGCAGGGCTGCCATTGCACCTTTACACAGCTTCACTTCGACCAGTTCGACTTCTCTGAGATGCGGCAACGTGACCGTCTGTGATTCTGCGTCGAAGCGAGACGCCGGCCAAGCGCTCGGTGACAGCGACGATTTACTCAGAAATAGGAACTCGACGCTTGTCGGCAGCGGCGCTTTGAGGTCAAAGTTAGACAGATGGAGACGACGAAGATTGGGGCAGCGCTGCTCGAGGTCGGAAAAGAATGCTGCACTCGGTCTGGACTTGACATCTTCTGAAACAACGCATTACAAAAACATTCGTGCTCGATGTTGACTAAAACTAATAGAATGTGATGTGGCATAGAAGGGCCGATGAAACATAGGCATGTCGCTACATTATTGTCTATCTATAATGCAGATACCTAGCCTATGATCCAGACATCTTCTCACCCGGTGTGTACTTTTAGTTCGCGTTTCGTTACGCACAAACGAAGATAGTTAACCTAATATGTACATTTTCTAGCACAGAAAATAGACAGCATTCGTGAATCTGCAGACAGTGTGTTTGATAAACATACCGGCTGTTTCATAACCCTTCAGTTGCAGAGATTGCAGTGTATCCGATAGGTAGTTCTTTGTGAAGGTCTTGAGCTGCCGCAGCGGCAAGTTGAACGGCGTCAGATTCACGTGTTTCCACAGGTAGCGATCACCAGCCACACGATTCCATCGTCGGCAGACCCTGTGTGACAAATAAACAAAATAGGTTCAGCAACTACAACTACAAAGCACTGCAGAGAATTCAAACTTTTGCGAAGACCGAAGGAGTCTTTCGGGGCCATAGACTAGTTCAAATACAGGGCTGGTCCCCCACGAAGATCCAGCCGAGACAATTTATTTCTGTTAACGCGGTCGTGCATCGAAGAGCGAATTTCAGCAAATAAAGCATTCCTAGTTTCGAATGCAGACCTTGACGGAGGGCACTTATCATCCCTAAAATCCAAACTGATTACTCGTTGTTTCGATGCCTGCCACTTCTCAGAATTAAGAATTTTGTATACATGTATACCCGTCACTTTCCGAGTAAGTCTGCTAACGAAAAGTAGCTAGCCCAGTGGAGTATTCGTAACATTCTTCGTGGAGATTACAACATGCAACCAGTGATCGCGGTCTCGTTTAATATTGACCAGAAATCTACATACTGTATAGTTCATGCACAACACTACTTTTTTTGCTCGCCGTTAAAGGCTAAACGATAGCTCTTCGTGTACACACCTTAGAGCTATAGAACGTCACCTGATGAGCTGCTGCACATGTCATTGTAAGACGCGCACCATAAATGCATGAAAGACTGGTACTTGATTTACCTAGCCTACTCCGGATGGACGGAAACGACCAAAATCACTAATTACAGCAAAAAATCTACTAAAATCACCGAGACAAAATCACAGACGCTGTGTGACAAAATCACCAAATGAGAGGCAACAAAAATCACGAAACGTCGCAAGTGTGAACCATGCATTACGTTTGGAGCTATAAGGCTTATAGTATTATTACGCAGGTAAACAGTCCGTCTCGATGTTAGCACTTATCAGTTGGCAGTGCTGGGCTAGTTACTTTAAAAAGTAACTAGTTACTTTCCTATATTTGCTTCAAAACAACAAAAGTTAAAGGTCTTATTGCAATAGCCCACCACTGATAAAAGCATCGTAACTGTCCACTACTTTCCGTTAGAAATGTCTAAAATATCAATTCTGCGGATTTTTACAGATGGACGGCTGGAAATGGGTACTAAATTTTACAGTTACTAGTTACTTTCAAGCAAAAGTAACGCGTTACTGTAACGCATTACTTTTGTAACGCGTTACTCCCCAGCACTGTCAGTTGGTAGATAAAATGTCCTGTAGGCCTATAACGAAAACGTTGTCAAATAAAGGCAAAGAATGTATTTTTGTTGATGACTTCCGATTCAGTAATTGTTACATAAGAATGGACGGAACCAAAAACTGTAGGCAAGTTTTATAGACTTTTAACGCTGAGAGCATTGGTATTTGGTTTTACGCTGATGTCTTACAGTTTGTATTGCGACTTGTTTGTGATTTTTGTATTTTACATGCAGAACATTACTTGTGATTTTGGTTGTCTCAGAAGTAATTAGCGAAACGCAATTAGTGATTTAGGTATACGCCCCGGATGGATGGAAGGCTGAGGCTGAGTTACATACCGAGCTGATGTACCTGCCGGCAGACAGTCACCCATCCAAGTGTTAACCGGGCCTGGCGTAGAGTAACTTGTTGATCACGACCAACGCGTTACCGCTAAGCCAAACCACCAACCGTTCCCGTTTCACATTTCTTATCCCTCTATGCCTATATCATGAAATGCAGCATAAAATAGTGTGCATGAACATTTAAAGCAAACAAGATTAACTAGATCTACTCACTTGGAGACCGTCAACAGGTCAGTTGTGGGAAGGTATTTAAAGATCTCGCATAACATTTCGTCTGGAACTAATTGTTCCCAAGAATACTGCAAGCAAATATTTGCCATTCTGTTTAATAACGTTCACACAGTTGTCAACCAAAACGGTGTAGACTGTAGAGTCTTCGTTATCTGTTCAGTTGTCTCTATACTGTCTAGTGACGTGACGTAATAATTACGACATCAGTAAGTAAGTGTCCACAGAACGATAATTCAGAAAATTGGCAGGTCCTATACACACGGAAATGTAAACATTGGTTTGAATCCGACAATTTTCGACATTCGAAATTATCGACCTCGCCGAAGGATTATAATACTCTGCACGCACTATCACACTAGGAAATTCACAATGACCTCACT
>Ga0209781_1000327_pt1 | contig 12041 bp, 8 predicted proteins | sample WorMetHERISLAND1_3_FD_187386 | JGI IMG/M metagenome (GOLD analysis project Ga0209781, IMG submission 187386) | Marine gutless worms symbiont microbial communities from Max Planck institute for Marine Microbiology, Germany - Olavius albidus HERON... | ecosystem: Host-associated > Annelida >...
CCTGCCATATTTGGCGCCAAAGTACTTTTGGCCGTTTCAAAGATTACTCGTTTAATAAAAAAAAAGATGAAAAACATGCGCAAAACAATACAGCCTTCCGTACCGGCATACGCCGGAACGGGCGGCTGTAATAATGTTTAATGTTAATAATAACCAGGCAAAATTCGAAAGGGTTTATCCGGAGTGACTGCGTTTAATGAGAGAAGAGTAGGCAGAAATTGGTGACTTGCAGCATTTAAGCCACTTCTCAGAAATGATGCAAGATAGGATCAAGGTTGCTATTCATCAGTACTAGGAAACCGCATATGCGAAATCAGTACTATTAGCGCCAAAATGTAGTGCAGAGGTTCTAGTTTCAAATGTAAGGTTTGTGTGGAGATTCATTCCAGTATCATTGATGTGATGGTGTGATGTTGTTTTTTGTCATACAGCACTGACCCGACCGTGTGGCTGACTATGCTAAGCACAGCGGTCCTCGTCGTGGTCGTTGGTAGCGTCGTGGCCATGTTAGTCTCTGCCGAAAACCACAGAGCTGAGGAGTTGAATCAACAGAAACAGACTAAAAACCAGCGACAAGCACCGACTCAGGGCTCAGGTCGAGTTGAGGATTCCAGGTAATCTGGACCAGGATTTATCTCCAGTCTTATCCAATCTACAACCTTCTTAATTCCTGTAGTTACACCACACCATGTCCTCCAAATCCTTTCTCATGGGGTATTGGTCGGACATTGCTGTAGACTTAATGTCCGTGTTCTAATGTTCTACTGGCTATGCATACAGTTGTTTGCGAGACTGCATATATATAAGTGCCTTGCCCAGCAATATGTCTGCCATGTGCCAGCGCATTAGAGCTATTACACATTATGCGCGATATAAATTTACGACTTACTTACTTACTTACTGTCGCCAAAAACCCTGGCAATCGCTACTTCCAGTCAGCCACATATGTTGACCTTTTCAGTACGAGCCACACGTACAGTCTGCTGTGGTTTTCAGCTTGGCTGTTGCAGGATCGACCAATATGGAACTCACTGTCAGTGCTGCTACGCAACTGACAACTTCTGTCGTCTTTCCATCATGAGCTGGAAGATGGAACTCTAGTATCATCATTAGCACACTTACGGATTTCATGTAGAGAGAGCGGGCGAATGTCACCGTCATCAGTTTCTGGGACGTAATGTATCGTGTGATGTTACGTGCTTTTTGTGGTACATTTTGTAGGGTTCTGTCTCGCAGTATAATTAATTACATGATACTGCATTGGTGACTATGATATGTGATTGTTATCCATGACAAGGGTTCTCAACTTGTGATCTGCACCCCCTGGGGTCCACAAAAATTCACAAAGGGGGCGGGGATAACCGAGTGGTTAGCGTCTCGGACTTGAGTGCAGCTGGCCCGGGTTCCAGTCCCGGTGGGGGCAAAGAAATTTAGTGATGGAACTTGTAAATATTTACCATGCATTGAGTTGATCCTTTGTTGTTGAAATTATGCGTTTGTTTGTTGTTTCGGTTTGTATTAATTTAAGTTACGGCATTGTTGGTATAACCTGGCGCTCGTTCGTATTATCGTACTAGTAGCTGCCTATTGAGTTGCCCATGCTAAACCTTGTATGTTACTTTTCGTTATGCGAAGGCCTGCGTGCTGGAGTTGGTTCATTGAGTTATATTGTACACGTTGATTGTTGCGGTTTGTCAACGATTGTAATAAAGATGATGATGATTATTATTATTATTACTTGCAGGCAGACAAAACTTGTAATATACCTTTTAAAACACATCCTCTGAATTCACAGTTTCTGTGTTTTTCCCTGTAGTTTAGATTATTCGATTTAACTGCCACATGGCATGCAATATTGTATTGTTGTGTTGTTTGTTGGACATGGGTTAGAGTCTTAGAGATGACATCAGCAGGTATTCTTTGTCTTGGGTCCGTGTTCAGTTAGAAATGTTAGTGCGATCTGCCTAATAAAAACTTGAGATCTGTGATGTGGCAAGTAAATCTGCATGTGTCTGGTGTGGGCAGAGTTGTAAGACTCAAGTACTGGACTTGGACTTAAGTCAGACTTGAGTCCATGTTCTGGCAGACTTGGACAAGAACCTGAGGACTCGGACTTAGACTCTAGGGCTCGGACTTCGACTTTGATGACTTCACTACAAGTCTGTGTGTGTGACGTCATGTGCAGGCCAACTGTTCATCTACATCCGCTCTGTGCCGAGAACTATGATCGACTGCTGATACGATCCAAACCTGGAGTTCGACTTGTCATCATCCTAGTCGATGAACAGTCCAAGTCATGTCTGCTGCAGAACTATGCTGCCGTCATTCTGCCATATTCAAGGTTTTGTGATTGTGAATTCTTCCCATTAACATTGAGATTACTGATAGGAAAAGGATCTGTGATGCACCACATTAAATTGAGACAAGACTCGATACCAAAAATGCAGTCTTGGTCTTGGTTTCAAAGTCTATGCTGTTGATCTTGATCTCACATTGTTTGCTCTTATCTTGGTCTGTCACTAACATTATGCCAGTAAGCAAACAGGCAGACTGTATGCTGGCAGTGGACTATGTTACTGATTCAAATCTAGTGGCATTCTGACTCACTTCTGCTGCTATTTTGGACTACATGCATTTATCACAGATAGCATTTTTGCTGCCATTTTATGATATTTACTGTCTGCCATATTTAACATTGCTGTCACTAGTCTTTGAGTGGTAAGTCCTTTCTCAGCCTCAGAGTTTACATAAATTTCATATAACATTTGCAAGTTATTGGCTGAACGATGTGAGCAGTGCATTATTTGGAATGCTTATTATGTAGTTACTCTTGCTGTCAGTACCTGGAAGATAAAAGATAAAATGGCAACAGTAACAAGAAAGCCCAGCTGACGCAAGGATAATGTGCGACAGCACTGTCATTCCAAGATGACCGTCAGCCGCCATCTTGGATTTTATCGAACTAGAAATAGCGTCATTCGATCCGCCGACCCCGAAAACCCTAACCTAGAACCAAACATGGAGTGGATCGGATGCACCGTTTGCGAGATATTTGCCTTTAAACTGTTCTGTGACCTTGAAACTGGGGTTCGGGGTTACTCAAGGTTATCAAAATTGGCACTATTCGATAGAGCACATACGACTTTGTATTCGTCTTCCATAGTAACTATGCCTCTGTCTATTACCATTTCCGAGATATAGCCGCATATTGGTCGAAAATTTCTACCCCCACTTGTATATGGCGCCCCCGTTGGGGGTGAAGCCGTCAGATTTGCGCAACGATCCTTGGCGATGAAAAACTAGAATGATGGGCCTAACAGACAGTGAAAAAATTTCGATGATACGTTCAGCTGTTTTACCACATTCGTGTGACAGACAGATGGACGGAATTGGCGTGGCATATACACGCTATAGCATATATGCTGTCGGTCGCGTGTAAAAACCGCAATGAAAAAAAACGGCAACCAGTAAAAAGGGCAATGTTAAATTTGGCAGACAGTAAAAATCATAAAATGGCAGCAAAAATACCATCTGTGATAAATGCATGTAGTGCAAAATTGCAGCAGAAGTGAGTCAGAATGCCACTAGATTTGAATCAGTAACATGGTCCACTGCCAGCATACAGTCTGCCTGTTTGCTTACTGGCATAATGTTATTAGAATTATCTTACGAACTGTAACTACAGCTGTGCTGCCCTGCTGAAAAATTTGTAACATAATAAATTTTGCTGCAGACAGTGACTTTTTGTTCACATTATTAATCCCGTTTTCCTCTATTTTTGGAGGATACTATTTCCATTGCCATTCCACCTGTTGCCAAATATAGGTCTACCTTGTATGCCACTCATTGCCAAAATTACAGTTGCCATTTTACCAGTTGCCACGGACACTGGTTAAAATTGCAACTATACCAAGAAATTCGACAGGCCAAGCCTAGCTTTGTTAGTTTTAACTATAATTGAATGCACTGCAGCTGTGAATGGCAAATCCGGCTAAGAATTTGGCTGGATTTCCTGGAATGGGCTCAATTCTGGACCCGCCAGCACCAGAGCCAGGCTCAAAATCGGGTACATTCCTAGTTATTAAAAAGTTCCGAGTTATGTATTGGTTTGCAAAAAGTCTGTGGCTTACAGGTCGGATGCATTTGTGTTCTCGTTCCTGATGCTGGAGCAGTATCTGCCGTGGTTTTACAGGTCAGATGCGTTTGTGTTCTCGTTCCTGATGCTGGAGCAGTATCTGCCGTGGTTTCGCGAGTTGCTGGAGTCGTCCATCGACTTCCGTCGCAGTCTGACGAGCATCAATCAGAAGAACTGTGTTGGCACAGTGCTGGCAGTCAACGGCCCACGCCAGTATTTCTCTATCTACCATGCAGCTAGTGAACGTGTGGCAGCGCACCGGCGCCTTCGCGAAGTCCGCTCTCAGAATCCTTCTGATAACACCGGACTCCGCAACCGACACCACAAACCAACTGGAGGCAAGTTCCTCGGACTTGAGGAATCGGACTCTGATGACGAAGGTTCCAACATTGATGCGGCCAAGTTGTTCGAGTCAGACTTAGTCCGCGGACTTGGAATGTGGCTGGACAAGTTATGTGAGGGTACACTCAAGCGATTTAAGGTGACTGAATGGCCATCAATGACAGCGTCAGCTTAACGTTTTTCCACTTTATACGAGTTGTTATCAACAACTTGGCCCAATCAATCGAGTGTCACTCCATTCACCTCTCATAATAATTGTTCATGTTAGTTATCAACTTGTGTGTTCTAATAGGCTGCTTCGTATGTGTGTGTGTGTGTGTGTTACTGGGCTTATACCATGACAGCCACAGGCATGAAAACGTGAAAACTAACGGCGTACTTTTAAGAAATCGCCAAATTCACTGTCATACCGTCATCAGAAAACATCACCAAGGCGTCCTCTAAAAGCAGTTGTTCCGGGGGCCCGTTGTTCTGCATGTTTATGGCAAAAATAAAGTGCACTAAAATGCGTTAAAGTGTGCATTCATGATCAATCTTAAGCCCTACACTTTGCATGGGCACACGGTTTAAACTGGCCCAACTGCGCAATTTCCCGCCAAATGTACTGTGTCTTCACATGCAGTTAAACTCATTGACATCGTTGGATAAATTTCACCAAGTTGTGTCTTTGGTTGTCAACTTGTCATGGTATGTGGCCATCACGGTCTTTGATTGTGGCCGTCATGGTTTGCCAAGAAGCCCGTGTTACTGCGTGCAGTATTTGAAATGGTACGGTAACAGTGTGGACTGGTTTTTGTTTTCGCATATTTGCAGTTGAAATTAAAATTTACTAGAGTACAACTGTTTATTGTTACAAGCCATTGTCTTACTACAGTGGTTCGATATGGACCTATACCATGACGACCACAAACGTGAAAAACTAACACCAAATGCACATTTGAGGTTCATTTAACATCGTTGGTCGTCAAGAATTGTGGCTGTCATTGTCGAACCCCTTCGATATTGTACTGTACCTTTAGTAGTTGTTCTGTGTTGGAACGACCACAGTTAATAAGTAAGTTCGTTTGTGACGGGCAAAGCAGCAGAATTTGGAGCTGATGTTATTAGCATTCATTACAGACATCAGTTTATTCTCAATGACATGTTAGGAAGCTATCGTCTTGCATTTTTACATTCTATTTATCCATGTGTGCTTTGTAACGAGTGATTCGCTGTGAGATATTTATTTGCAGAAAGATGTTTAAGAATAATGAAACAGTGTGCAGTTGAACAACACAATGTAACAACAAATTTCATTTTATGGCTCTTAGAGAGCCTTCACAATAGGCAACAGGTGTGCGTGGTTTTCTGATAATATCAGTGACAGACAACATTATGTGTGCAATGAAAACACTCCATTGTAGGACAACCCGTGAGATTCAGCACCGAATTTAATCCATCCATTAGTGAGATCCCGAAATTTTCGTTTCAAATTAACGGGTCGCAAATATTCAAACAGTAATTTATTGTACTGTATTACAAGTAGTTCAGCAAGCAAAAATGTCAAAATTAAGGGTATACATGTACATCAGATGTGACCCAACCAAAAAATCAATCGGATCGTTCAAGATTTCATTACTGCTGGCCACCGATGCACTGCACCATCACTCCAACAATCACTGCATACATAATGTTCTGTCACTGTTACTGTACTGCAGACACTGGAATGTGCGTTAGCATCAGATTATACTGGGATTAATGATGGCCAAGACGACATATCCCATCATACAGTCACAGTTGCAACCTACGTCTACAATATCACGTCTACAAATTATAACCAGATATGCACATATCCACAGTGTCTAAAACTAGACTTTGGAGTGGCAATGAAACTTGGTACTGGTAGCTTGGTGTGTGGTCGCCCAGAAATGATCTAATCTTGACTTGCACAGATACTGGATACAGCATTTTGACTTAGTGGCTCTGACCTTTAATCTTTCTTAACGATGTAAGTTATTGGCACATAAACCCTCTGCTCCCAAGCAGAATTATCAGGCCCCTTGTCGGCTGGCTAGCTGGCTAAATTTAGCTTAAATTGGCTGGCTTGCATCACAAAAAGCACGGCTGACTAGCCAGCTTAAGTTATATTTTTATGACTGTCTTTCGGCTGATGATGGCGTGTAAATTTGTTGGCAGCTTAACCAATGTGAGTCGGCTGGTGATGGCTTAGTACTGAATCGGCTGCTGTTCGCGAGAAATGGCTGCGGCTTAGAGGTCTATTGGCACATAGCAAACAGTAGGAATGTGCACCAAGTTTGAACACTCTGTAAGACTGTCCCTCATTTGTGCCTAACTTCCTAGGTTTGTTGTCTTTTACCTATAACCTCAAGACGGCACCGCGCATGATGTGTGCGGCGGGGAACATGCAGACCGAATTTGAACTTTCTGAGCCTTACATTCTTCAGTTGCAAGCCCCAATGTGACATACTACATACGACAATGCTGTATACGGCATAATGACTGTTCTATGACTGAATGGTAAACTCCATGAAGCATTTAAGGCACAAGTAAACAACAACAAGTAGAAAGAAACTGATCACAGTGACGTGTTTAGGAGCCCAGAGCTGTGCAGGGGAACAAAGAGCCTGCACGAGGTCGCAAAACATGCTGTGAAATGGCAAGGCAAGGGATGCAACCACAAGGTCACTTAACGCAGCAGCACTGACTGTTCACATACAAGTAGTTGTACGTGTACTAAAACAAACTATCAGCCATTCTGAGCACAACATAGCCAGCGAGACTGCACGTAAATGCAAGACACTTAACAAAGACAGTCAGTACAAGGTATTACAATGGCAACAAATACAGATAAATGGAAATGTGTTGGACTGTCAAACTCACAATATCACGGACCATGAAATAAAAATCCAGTGGCAGAATGATGATGCTCATCTCGGTTCCTGTATAAAATACTAACTGCTTAACAAGTAACTGACATCTGACCTTCAGTTGACCAATGACCAATTGTAGTGCAGGGCACTGGGCATGCAACAAACGGAGATGTGTGAACACCTGGAGAGACTGCCATGAATGATATACCATACGAATTTAATGCATAATGTATTATAAAAAAAACTGACAGGTAACCAGCTTTCCCAGTCTACTGCTCATGGCCAAAACAGAAAATTAAAAAAACCAAAATTATAAATAAAACCAATTAATGCAATAAGTCTGGTGGTACCAAAACAGTCTACGGTGGAAATGATTTGACATGCACATAATATGGATATGAAGAATTCTGGGCTGTTTCAAAACAATGCTCAAGTAAGGGACCAAGAGAATTTTAATCACGGGGAGTTGATTAACCCGCGTTTAGCTTGAAAATGGCCGTTAAAAAGCCTTTGTTACAGACGGACCAAGATAATTTACAGGTGCTATACTCTTCCTGATGTAGAAGCAACAGTGTTGAAGCACTGGAGACATAATTTACCGAAACCTTTAGCAAAAATAATCAGTCCAAAGCCTAAAACATCAACTAACAAAATATACAAATTTAAACAAATGAATAACACAAGAGCACATCAAAAAAACAATAATATTACGTAAACGATTAAAAATTCTTTATCGCGGAATTATACAATACAAATATACATGTATATATTAACTGAATAGTCATCACACTTGAAGCTACAGCATAATGTTACCATCACAGAGCAACTAAGATATGATACGCATTATCAATACATTATATGTATTCATAATGCTTAAACTGATCACAGTACATGTATGCAGAAATGCATCACATGACGTTCTGTCACCACGCCGGCACCACAGTGACACAGTGCTGTTTTGCATACATAATTTTTCATACTGTCACAGATCACGGTGCATCTTTCCCCACTACTTGCTCAGGCTTGTAGCCTGAGAAAATTCAGTGTGAAAGTCCACCAACGATAACCATAGCCAGCCAGAAAGTCAGAGTGTTATGCAAAGCAGAACTGAGCCGTGCCATTTATAAGTTTTTCTGCACGTGCCACGATATTGCTGAATGAGTTGTCAAACATATTTATCATACCAACATTTGCCAACATCAAAGCGGCCTTTTCACTGACAAGACCAACATGAGCTCACCAATGTAAACAACTGTGACAGGTCGAAATATGAACTGTCATCTGACAGCGTGAAAATTATCACCGAATACAATAAATTGATGTAGACTTTAATTGGTTCTTATCATCAGCATCTGTTATTTCTAATGTCAAGTGTAGAAACGTAAACAGGATGTACAATTTCAAGCTAGAATTCCAACACCGCAAGCTGACGATGAAAGCAAATAAGCTAGATACTGAGAGCTTGGCTGAACAATCTCAAGCACCAACTTCCAGCACCATTTTACTATTAATGAACACAGACTTCACTCCGAAAACAGACAGCAGCAGTTTTTGGCAACAATGCGGGGATTTCATCAATGTGAGATGGCTTAACCGACTTGGCTATAAAAACAACACTGCTGGAAACTGTATGTGGTTTGTAGGTACAGTAATGCATTCCACGACAGTGGTAACGATAATGATATGATGTAACAAATTAAACAGCAGTTTTCAAAATCCGGTAAAATATAAAATTATGAATTTTTGTTTGCATTTAAGTATACTCCAGCACCTATCACAACCAGCTATATCAGTTTGTCCGATACTTTCTAAGATGCCTGTAAGTCCTAATTCACATTTGGACAAAAATGAAAAATGTTTAATAATAATGGAAACTCTTTCTGGACAGAAAATAAATTCGAAAAGAAAGACAACAGGAAGTGTTTTATGCCAAAAATTTAAAAGAAATAATTTAAAAATGAAACGTGCAGTTACTATCAAAGTTTATCTGTAAATTTCAGACCCAAATGCCAGCAAATGTGTGGCAGTATTTGTTAATAGACTTAGCAGAGAAATGATTTTAGATGTTGTAAAGTAATAACATCAAAAATAAATGTTACATGACCGCGATGAAACGATGCATTGGACGTAAGTCAATTTAACTAAGATGAAGTTGACTTCCTCCTCTGAACAAACATAAATAAAGCACACTGTGGTAAGCAATTAACAATATGAGAGATTCCCGGCTTTGGCTTCAAGATTTTACGCTAAACAACTTTATGCTCGGCAGAAGGCCTGTGACTGCTCTCGTAGTCGAGATGGACAAAAGCTCTTTCCACTTCTTCCAGGCATTCCAGCTTAACCTGCAGTGTCTCTCCGATGTCGTGCGCCTCGAGAAGACTCATTGTCTTTGGAAGAACAATGTCCACCTCCACCAGGAACCGATTGCCGAAGTGAAACGCGCGGACCGTGTCGATGTGCGTGATTTTGTCGTGATGGCACAGCGCAATCCACGTCAACTTTCGGAGGAAGTCCGGCCGTGCCGTGTGTCCCGTCAGCATCTTTATCTGCTCTGTCACGTTACATCCACACACACACATTTGTATTATAATGGGTCGACAGTGTGGCTAAGTGGTAACGCATTGGTCCCAATTATACTCAGATGGGTCACAGGCAAACCATCTTGGTATCTAATGATCCAGTCAGGTCAACTCAGCTTTCTACTCTCTGCAGGACGGTAAAACGAGTATCAGCTTTAAGCTGAGAAGTAATCAAATGGCAATGGTGTATATGGACACTATAGCTGCCTATTTAGGCAGACTAGTGGCATAAGCTGCTGCAGCTTGGTTCAAAGCTTGGCAGCTCACTACTGCACTCTTCTGCATTCATCAAATGAATGGGTAACTCTCATGACAGCTGTGATATAATAACAGCACAATATACAATGTCATGTCATTACTAGGTAGGGGAGAGGTAAGGGGTACCAGTAAGGTAGGGGGTAGGGGAGGAAGTAATGAGCATCAAAGCAATGAAAGTATGTTTGTTTGGTGCTTTGATGCTGTTGGTTGAGTGAGTGCGCACACACACAGACACACAAAAGTGAAAACGGTATATCCACCAGTTTCACTTCGTTCACTTGGCGGATATAATAATAATAATCAGATTTGTAGAGCGCCATACGTGAAGATACAGGGGTGCTGAAAGGGAGATTTCTTGTAGATGATTCACTATTATAAACTGATGCTTTACTTACTTACTTACTTACTTATTCACTGCTCTCTATTTCTCTCGCTTCGTCACTGTCCTGGCCAACAAGCAACTCTGTAGCTTAGACTATGGTGCTCTACAAATCTTATTAGTATTATTATTACTAAAAGCATTACAAAAACAGATGCTTAGTACAAATAAAGTTACTTAACACAAAGACTTACCCCAACCAGCCCTAAACCAGCTGAAGATGATGTAGATACTGATTAGAATAGCTCCGATTGAGTCGGCATATTTCCAAAGTCTGTATCCTAAACAACATGATGGACATCAGTACAGGTTGAAACACTAAACCAAGTGCACATTCTTCATGTCAATAGTCATCTGTGCTTAGGTTCGGAAAACTAACTTTTAATATTTATGAATTTTATTGTAAAAACAAGGTTTTCCATCTGTCCATGGTCACTGAAATGAATAGGCCAGCAAAGGTATCATTAACAGCTCCTATGTGCCCAGGCCAACTCCAGGGAGAGAAATTCGCAGTAGGTCACTTATTGTGGTATACAGATTATTAGGCCTAGAGTTGCTAACCATGATGCCACGACAATGGATGTCTGCATGACCTAGTACCCAGTTAAAACGGGCCATGTTTGGTTTCATATTATGTCATACCAAATGCACAGATTACCATTAACTAATGGCAATTAGCTGCCACTGTAAAGCACCGCTGCTCAAGTACCTTTATCTTCACTATCTACAGTAAGGACATGGGCATAAACACACTGCCAGGTGTTATATTCCACGACAACACAGGTTATTTTGCCAGCATATAGTAACAGCCATTACAACACGTGTCCAAATCTACACCATTGTAATGTAACGTAAAAAGAAGGCATTTCATGTGACGACAAGCATACAACAGTGCACAGGCACCCTGCAATGTCAACAAGAAAGCCCAGCTAACGCAAGGGTTATGCGCGACAGCAGTGCATGTATGAAGACCCCATCGTAGAAAACTAAGCTCAGCCAGCAACCTCATCCTAAAACCAAACATCAAGTCGATTGGCAAAGTGGTTGCGAAGTTATGTCCATTTTTGTATATCCAAGATGGCCGTCAGCCGCCGTCTTGGATTTTTGAAATTCAAAAGTTGCACCATTAGATCAGCCGACCTTGAAAACCCCAGCATAGAACCAAACATCATGCATCTATGTTATATACAGCCGGAGTAATACTAGTTTTAAGTACTTGAAAAAACAATGGCGGCCGTCCGTCATCTAGTTCAAGGTCATCCAAGGTCTTCGATTTTGGAGCCAATCGAAAGCGCATACTCAACTTCCTATTACTCCAACTTCCTATGTGTGGCTTGGTGGTGTAGCGGTAAGGGCGTCGGATTCGTGATCGAGAGGTTGCGAGTTCGATTCCCGGCTGTTCCGCCGCTAGGTGCAACTCTGGGCAAGTTGTTCACACACGTGTGCCTCTGTTCACCAAGCAGTATAAATTGGTACCG
>Ga0209781_1000328_pt1 | contig 12025 bp, 10 predicted proteins | sample WorMetHERISLAND1_3_FD_187386 | JGI IMG/M metagenome (GOLD analysis project Ga0209781, IMG submission 187386) | Marine gutless worms symbiont microbial communities from Max Planck institute for Marine Microbiology, Germany - Olavius albidus HERON... | ecosystem: Host-associated > Annelida >...
CGCCAGCTACCATCTTGGATTTTATCGAACCGCAAATAGCGCCATTCGATCCGCCGACCCCGAAAACCATAACCTAGAACCAAACATGGAGTGGATCGGATGCACCGTTTACGAGATTGCCTTTAAACTATACTGTGTCCTTGAAATTGGGGGTTAGGGTCACTCAAGGTCATCGAAAGCGGCACTATTCGATAGAGCGCATACAACTTTATATTCGTCTTCCATAGTAACTATATGCCTCTAAGTTTTATCTATTACCGTTTCCGAGATATAGCCGCATATTGGTCGAAAATTGCTACCCCCTTGTATTTGGCGCCCCCGTTGGGGTGAAGCCCCAGATTTGCGCAAAGACCCTTGGTGACGAAAAACTAGAATGATGGGCCTATCAGATGGTGAAAGAATTTTGATGATGCGTCCAGCCGTTTTGACACAAATCACGCGTGTGACAGACAGACGGAATTTGCGTGGCATATACGCGCTATAGCACATATGCTGTCGCGTGTAAAAAAACATACACACATATCTCCTTTTAGTTTTGCAACTAAAGAAGATTTCGCATAGACAAAGCTCCGTTACGTGTGTGCTCATCCCCTATGAGTGGGCGAGGAATTCAATTAAACTACCACATCAATAAGACAAGTTGATCATGTATGTTGCCTGGTACGTGATGCCGGTGCATAGCACTACAGTACATAGACAAACTAGAAACCATACAGAGAGTGCGAACCTCCACCAGACCGCCATCTTGAACTTTGTAGAAAGTCTTAGTTCATGCTAAAATTACTTCCGATATATCTGTCGGATTGCCAAATTTGGTGAAGATGTGTCGAACCACGGTCCGACGGCCGAGCTATTAGACTACAATGGGTGAGGTCAAGTTTCGCTAAGTCAAAAGTCTAAGACCCGTGTCTAGACCCAAATTGGGTCTTGAATGGGGTCTTAGACGGAACTTGATCTCACCCAATAGAAGATTTTCAGTACGGCGGTTTTTGACCTTCAACTTTAACCTTGACCTTACAAAAGTTAGCAGTGATATTTAGCACGGATGTTGAATATCTGTGCCGAATTTCACGAAAATTGAGAAATTACACCGACCGAGCGTAATAAGCAAACGAACCAATGAACTCGTGTGATCATAGTACCTCTAGGCTAACTACAAGACTGTCACAATGCCGTAGGTCGATCGTTAAGTTAAAGCCGAATAAAGCCGTCGACGAGAACTCGTTCTTGAGCTATGGGGCGTCATCTGACATGGGCTCAGCTGCCACCCGACACAAGTGAACGCGCCGCGCCTTAACCCCAGCCAGTAAGCTGGTACTCGATTTACCTACCCCGGAGGGACGGAAGGCTGAGTTGACCTAGGCTACCCGGAGCCGTACCTCGAAGTCGTCGTCGGAATGACAGAGTGCGTATAATTGGTCTTTCAGATCCGATCATCTCATTGGTCTGAACGTCTTCCTCGATGTCGCCATTAGTTGCCATCATCTGCCACCAGCTGCAACAACAGACTGACGGTAACCGTGAACCTTGAAGCCCGCCCCGGCAGTCTCGCCCGTTGACGCGTCCAAAACCTACAGTGACACTGGCCTATACACTATACAGTCGGATCTATGTTGTGAGGCCGCTGATTTCAGCAGCAACCATCAGAGATACAGCTTTATCAGCCTAATAGCGTCATCTAACTGTGCAGGCTCGCTGCTGTATCCAGGCAGAGCTAGGTTCAAATTACTAACCTTTAAGTTCTAACTTACATAGTAAAACTTCACCAAGTTCACTTCGCATAAGGCAGCTGGCAGCGCATCTGCATCACCATTTTTATCTGTTCAAAACAAATACGATCGTGACATATGAACAAGAAGGTAGGGAACGCGGCCAATGCTCGGCATGTTGATTTCCCCAAATTTGGAGAAAGGGCCCGAAGGGGTGCCCCTATGGTGGTAGACATTGGTGGTGTCGGACAGGGCGTCAGTGAACAATACGACTGATGAGACTGTACTGGCGTCAACAACGCCGTCAGCTGCTAGTGCTAAAGAGGCAGTGGGCTACAGTTAGTGCATTAACATTGCGAATAGGCTACGTCACTCGACAGGTCCGTAAGTAACTGAACGTACTGTAGCTGGCACGGCACTGGCATACGCCAAATCCGGCTAAAAATTTGGCAGGAACCGGACTTGGCCGGATTTCCGAGAAATGTCCGGATTCCGGATTGGCCGGAGCCGAAATCCGGTATAATCCTATTTATTTCGGAGAAGCCTTACACGCTGAGTACAAGACAGCTGGCAGAGATTCAGACAACGTGCGAGTGACCTACCAGTACATCGATGTATTCAATCGACAGTAGAGCAGCAGCAGCAGCCGGATAGACATCACCAGCGTTGACATGCATCCTGGGCAGCGTTCAAACAAGGAAGTGCATGTAGATGTGTTGATGAGGCCCGCAGCCTTGCATGCTGCACGGATATAGATACTACATCCGTGACTACTGTAGGCCTACTGTTCTTCGGTCTACGGACAAATCGTCACTGACAAAACGTATCAGCAATAATCGCCAGTTACTATAATTAATAAATCTCTGCTAATAATCACCTTGCTGCCATAATAACGTTAGTCTTGATTGAGCTGACAACCTGAGCCTGTCACATGTCACTTTGTTTCTCGGCACGGTTATTTTGCGCTGCTCACCTTTTGACTCGATTAAATTCCGACTTTCAGCTGCATTTATTATACATCTTTATCATACGATCGACCTGTATCAGCCCTGAAAAATCGCTCGCGGGAGGGCTGATATAACCTTAGCAACGGGCTGATATAGCGTTAACGACGGGCGTTTACAGACCGCAGCGCATGTGTCAGCGACGGACGTCTCTGATTGGTTGTTGCAGGCAGCGCGCCACTGCGTCGCCGATGTGTAAACACCGCAGCAGACGATCAATCATTCTACCATTCAGCAAAGTTACTTTCAAGTTTTCAACATATTCCAAATAATTTTCGCTGTTGATTTATCATTTAAACGAGCTCGATCGTATGATGAAGAGGTTATAACACGGCTGTTTTCATAACGGCACATATATCAAGACCTCGATCGATATCAGCCCAAGACGATGTTGACGCTCGGGCTTGATATAGGTGCCATTATGAAAATAGCCATTTGATAACGTCTAATTATTCGCCTCGTAGGGCAGAAGCACGTATAAAATACAATTTATTGCTCACGTTCACAATAACTAGACTGTGGACCATAAAGAATTTACCACTTTTATTTTTATAACTTCAGTAATTGTAGATAGATTTTAATAGCTCTTTCATTTTTTTGTTGTGTTCTGAGATAAAACTGTGCAGAATGCTGCGATAAATCCAGGTCACCTCACCCTTACCTTAAATCTGTTGCCACACTAGCATATGAAAAATTGAATGTTCACCTGCACATTCATACATGTATTGGCCAGAATAATCTGCACAGCTGCAGGTATGTATAGTGTATACTGGGGTGTCTACAAATCTGCTCAATAAATTTCCAGCATTTCCAAGAGAAATTTCAGGAAAATTCCAGGAAATTTTCACGGACATTTATTCAGCACTGAACATTCACTCAGCTTACAGCAGGTCAATATTTGTGGGTGGGTGGATTGTAAATTTAAATACGCAAAAGTTGGAGTATCATAATGATCAAGTTTACTGTAATTTCTGCTAGATAAGAAAAACTTCCTTCCGTGCATCTATTCACCGGCAACGGCAGCAACATGTTATGTAAGAATGAAATTATCGGTCGGTCCATCAGAAAATTTTTCCACGAGGATTTACAGAGTTCCAGGAAGGTTTAAAATTTCAGTATTAGAAGATTTCCAGTAGTTGTAGAGACCCCATATTATGAGGTTTCAGTTGGCACTGACATGTCTGTTAACCCTGAAGGACGCTGAATGAACATTTTCACAATATAAAACACAGCATCTATGGACGTGTGTTTTACTCTGTGTTAGCTTGTAGACTGCAAGTAAAGATGCTCGAACAAAGATGTATTAAACAAAACTGCTAGTTTCGATGTTATCATATTTTACAACAATAATAACAATCCTAGCGAAATTAACCGACAAAAAACTACGAAACTCCGAATGTATCTACGATGACGACCGTGAATATCACGATCGTTAATTAATGCACTGACACCCAAGATCATGATCGTTAATGCACTGACACACATGCGCAAACATGCACTGACCGTGCAAACATGCACGGACACACGTGTGCAAACATGCACTGACCGTGCAAACATGCACGGACACACATGTGCAAACACGATGTGTTCCTAGTCACATAATGCAGTCAACTTCTAAACGTCTAAACAACAACGAATTAAGACTTTTCCGAGATTTCAAACAGCTCACACAATTATTATGGACCTGACGATAAATATCTTGAAAACCAAGCATATGAAACGGCAGCATAAAAACAAAGCAAGCTAATTTTAATTCATGTGCTGCGAAAATCATAATAAAGCAAGCCACTGCCGAATAAGAACAGATATAAGAACGGTTAAATAAGCAGCTTTCAAAGCAATTTCAGCTAAGATTATCAATAAAGCTGCAACAATTTGTTTTCTTTCAGCGTCACGTTGTCGACAACCCGCTATCTCCCACCGAACTTTTCAAAGGCTACATATAACTGAGGTGAAAAACCAGTATACAAATATATAACGAACTGAGGATTGTGGATGAATTTGTGAACACCATAATTGCAGCAAACTTCTATAAAATAAACAGAATTATATCAACATGATTGCAAAATTAACAATGAACGAAAACTGTGAATAACTCGGCAAAAACGGCTTAAAGCAATTCATCTGAAAACATAAATTAGTACAATGTAAAAACAACATTATTATTAATAATAACAATAACTGACAAACTGTGCTCAGTGGTGCATAATTTAGCAAATAAACGATAAACGGATTTACCAGCAGTGAACAGAAGAGGTAACATCATTGGCATGTTTTTCACTTATTACACAAACTACTACTTTCCACTTTCGTTTAATCCGTCAAGTTTCCACGGTTGACCTGGGTTACATCAGGTACCCCAAAGTTAACTTTTAGAAATTGATGGGAGCAGGCTTTTTAATGACCAAATGCCCTTCTTGTTACTCAATCAACAACCTCAGCACTGAAGGGTTTCAGGCATTACAGAAAGATGACATCAATTTAATATATCTGTGTAAAAGCCAACAAAATTACACTATTTACTTCCGGTATTCCATGCTAAAAATAACAAAAAAAAACTCCATGTCTCTTATCACATGCAAACCAGTTAGGCACATATCAGACCATTCTTGATGTTACCATTATCATATTACTACAATCTGCCAATCATTTATTTACTCTGTCAACTACAACAATAAATGTACATTTTCTCCATATACTGAAGAAACATCGTCTGAATTAGAGTACTGTAAATTTAACAATCTGTCATAAAATCTTATAAAATGAAATAAATCTTAAAATAATTAATACAATCTATATACACAGTACAATGTGTTACCGAAAAGTGGTATATACGGCAATATTCCAAATATTAATCACATTCTATTTTAGCAGTGCAGTTGCCGTGACCAACGACAAAATGACATCTAAACAGTATCACCAACCTCTCATTGGACACAGAGCAATGGTTATAAAAGTCAGATATGTTTGCTTCTCCTTGACACAAGAGTACCAACGTTCAAATAACCAGTTTTATTCATACCACAAGAATCCCGATTATTAGCAAAACCCGCAAAGACAGCACCATGCAGTTTAAGTTAATACAGAAGACAATGCTGAGAGATTTACAGCAGAACGTCCACTTCACGGCCCTAGTCCTAGCCAACTAGCAACGAAACACTTGGCCGCCAAAATCCACACATTATGAAACAAGTCACTGCAAGCACTAGCACGGACTATATTGCACATGAAGCGATCACATCAGCACCATGGGCTCACAATCAGCTGCCATGTCTGAATGCTGACTAAAGCCATCCTGCAAGAATACTGCATCTGCTGTCAACAATGCGGCTGATGGACGGATATCGTCCTGGCAAGCCTAGCACAAGCTACGTTCTCTCTCTCTACATACATTGATGGTCCGCTCGCATCATTGACCCGCATCACAGCGATACATTATTTTGCAATGCAGCCCACAGGTTGGCTTGGCTGAACTCAAACACTTCTATTGCCACATTTTAACATCATATTGTGTATTGCATTCGAAAATCATCGACAGATCACACTGGTGGAGAAGTGAATGTAACCTCAATGGACCGATAACTACCAGTATATAGTTCAGTGGTGTACGTGTATTCAGACAGCTATAGTCATTACTCAAAACTCCAGTACGAAACTGCATCCAACAATCGCCTGAGCACAATCAGCCGTGTCAATTGTAATGTCGTTTCTCAGAATGCCAACAGAAATGGCCATTACATTGATTTCCATGCAAAGATTCATGCAGTCTCCACAAAATACAAGACAATTAAATCATCGTTGTGTTCGATCGAATGCCAGCATTAAACAGATTACAAGTTTTCGCTTTTCGCGACAAGCAGCTTAGTTTGGCATATTTACGACTTGAGTCGACCACCGTTCCAACACCAGTCCACATACAACGAGTCAGCAGCAACTGCGCAACAATGCAACCAACATGATCTAACATCTATAACAGCGAGACCTTTACACGTCGTACTACAGCCGTTGCTACTAGAAAGAGTTTTGCAGTTGTCTGCTGCCGGTTGGAGTCTCGGGCCAGTTCAACTCGGCACGTTCTTCTTCGCTATCGGGTTCGTCCTCGTCATCATCGTCGACCTCGTTAGATACTGGCGGCGGCGGAGTAGACGTGCGAGAAACGGACGGTGACGGTGGTTCCGAAGGTGGCTTTGGAACTTGCTGCCAAGAGTCCTACAACCGAAAAATAATGCTGTCCCAAAAAAGAAGATAAATTTTTAAACTTTCTTCGTAAACTGAGAGTAAATTACTTGTTCATTTCAAACAAGAAATGTCTTGACAAAAATGCCGCAAAAAACACCCCAAATTTTAGCCGGAACATGAGTGGGGTATGGAAAAATTGGCTCTGGGCATATAAAACCGGCAATATGTCCGAAATGGTTGAACATAGAGTGAAAGTTACTATTAATGTCCTATATAAAATCATACACGGGCTTTCAATTGTACGGACTGTTTATACTGTAGTATATTATATAATAAGGAAAAGAAGCATTTTGGATGCATCAATTCAATTCATACACAAAACCACAACTAGTTAAATTTAAAAAAATAATCACTTTAATCTATCATCAACAATTAACAATGCACAACCATTTCCATAAAATTTTTCGCAAAATTTATCAGCTCAACAAAATTCTAATTACAGCCAAAATCTACTCCAATTTTGTTCACTTTTCAATATGACTCAAACAAATTCCCAAAACACCATTCGTGGCAATGTCAGTTGTGGTTTTGTTGAAATAGCTGATCTTTCCAGAGTCAAACCAAGCTCCGCCAGGTCCCTGAAAATTTCCATCCCTGCAGTGAATTGTTTTTACGGACATTTCGCTGGCACTCGACAGAGAGCACCAAAAACAGCAAAGCCATTATTCCAATCGTTGGTTCGTTTCTGGTAGTTCGGTTTGCCGCATCTAACCACCGCTGTCCACCCGCCCACTCCACCGCCCGCCCCCACGGTTCCTATTGTTGTACAGTGGCCCAGTTGAGATGGCTTGTTAGTGCACTACGCACTATGGAGATTGTACAGCTCCTAAAATGCATTATGTGTATAGCGTGAACTTTCAGTACAAGTCCTCAAAAACCACCTACAACTTATACACGGGTCAATGATTTTAGACCACACAGGGACTCGCTTTCAGGGGGTGGCGACTTATATGCGGATACGGTACTCTGCATTAAGCTGGTTCGCAAAACTAGAAATTCAGGAATTACGGCAGCCAGTAGTACAAAGCATAACTTACTATAACGTCCGTTGAAAAGTGTTCTGGATGTATGCGATTCAACGCCAGCGAACGTGCTTTGCGGTAGTACTTGAAACAAACAAACAAACACATGTGTACACATTAAAATAAACACTGAGAACAGTATCAGCATCGAACTGCAGAAAAACTAACGAGACTAAACAAATCACCTCCAAAGTGCCACGAGTCAGGACAGTCTAGAAGCATCAAGTCTTCCGTGGATCGAATCTTATGAGAACCTCATGGTACAGAAGTCATCACGTGTTGAAAAGTGGATTACTGAGACTGACTGTACTGAAATTCATTAAAGCCTAATTAATGTTTCAGTGCCACTTACAAGTGTCCTTTTGTGTTTACACTGTACAGCTCTTGTGCCGTTCGTGCATTCTGCTTTATTGCTTGCAGTTTCCAAACGTAGAGTTTGTGACTATGTCGTCAGCTTGCTTCAATTATGCTTGTGAGAGTTGTGATTGAAAGACATGATGTCGTTGTCATATCTGGATGTTTAATTCAGCAAAATGCTGTAAAACTCGCGCTACTAGCATGTGAAATTTCAACTTTTCCAGGGGAGGGGGGGTAATGCCTCCAGTGGGGTAAGGTATGACGGGAGAGTAAGGAGGTGGGATAGGGCCCCCATAACTCTGTCCAGCCTATGGCCTCAAAAAACCTCAATCTGGCACTATTACTTACTTATTTAAAACAAAGTTTGTTACAGGTCACAATCAAGGCTGCTGACATTCGTTTTATTTGGTTTTATATTTTATTTGTTTAGGCCTAATTTCAACACAAATTTTAACTGTAAAATCAAGCCATTGTTTATTATCGCATCCTGTTAACCGCTGTCTCCGAATCCGAGAAATGTATAAATAGAAAGTAGAATGGAGAGATGAGCTCACAACGCCGAGATTCCTCCAGTCCAGCAGTTCACTCAGTCGCTCCGTGCGATTTCTCTGAATAATTCGCTGACGACGAGACAGGTGAGTGAAGTCAAACATGTACTGCAAGAATGCAGCAAATGCAACTATTTTTACCAAATATTCTACTACAAGAAACATTTCCGGAAGCAAGTACTGTAACCAGCGACAGACAGGTATATGGCCGTTAAGCACTAGTGACTATTTTACGAACTATTGTACTGCAAGAAACAATATTTCCAAAAGCAAGTACTGTAACCAGCAACAGACTGGCATTTGGGACTCGTAAGCACTAGCTGGCAGTAGCTGCTACTGCTCCTATTGCTTCCCATTTCTGTTTAATCAGCCAATTTTTGTTTCCACAGTTCCTCTGGGTTACAACAGATTCCTTAAAAAGCAAACTTTTGGAAACTGAAGCACAGCTTTTTACATACACTTCACATTACCCACCGCAGAAGATTTCTGCATGGACCAAAGTCCACTATGTGGGAGCTCATCGCCTTTAAGCCGGCAAGGGTTAAACCCAATTAAGCTAGCATACACCCAACGAGACCAGACAACCTGCTCCATTAACCCTTAACCAACTAGGTCAGACAGAGTTGGAGAACCGACTGCAGCTTGACAGTGTGTTGACAACTGTCAACGTCATCGTTCAACGATGTTCGTCATCGTCCGATCGTTTGACAACGTTCCACAATACGTCAACTGTGGGCAACGACAGCCGCCCTTGAGTGATGCCCCAGTCAATAAAATGGCTGTCAACTACCATGAGGGAGAAACGGATCCCTCTGGATCCAAACGGATCCTTCTGGATCCAGAGTCCGGTGAAATTCCTCATCTCTTTGGGACATTTTGTCCCCGATATAGGCAATGCCTAACGGGCTTGTCACAATGACGAAGACAACAACAACAACTACTGGGTCAGTGAGCCAGCAGTCCTAGTAACACGGCATACTGTTATGCAGAACTCACCATTTCGTCCCTAGTAGTGGCCATAACTATTGACAATACTCATTACTCAAGTTACCTAATCAATAAAAGAGAGGCACTCAATCAGTCAATTAATCAATCAATCATTTAATCAATCAATCAATTAATCAATCAATTAATTGATCAATCAATTAATTGATCAATCACTCAATCACTATGCTGCAAAGAAACTACAAAGAACGTGGACCTGCGCGAGCTGCTGGACGGATTCCTCGACACACTTGAAGTGTCGGTCGATGATGTAGATGCCGTACGACATCGGATCAGCAATATGCTGCTGCATGAAGCAGCCGAAACCAGACAGATTTGTCGAGATGTTGGGAATTCCCATCACCGTGCATTCCGCTATAACAGTTACCATCAACGTACTAACTTCAGTGACTAATCAACTTATAATGTGATCAGCAAATTATACATGCAAGTAAGCACAGAACAGCATATCGATGATATTATGTCAAAAAGAAATGACTCTGACTGCAGCTAAAAAAAACCAAATTTATATAAAATGAAGATTTACAGCAAATTTACACACAGCATAATAAAACTAGTAATCATTTATTTACAATATGACGTCATAAGTCAGTGCTTTATAAAGTACAGGTTATAGTAAACATGGGTTACGAATGGATTGTGGTGATGACCCAGCGCTGGAAAAGGTTATAACAATGTGCTGAAGATAAGATAATTAACACAAAATGCAGGACTGCACTAAAACTGTGCCATTATGACGACACAAAATGCATTAACAGATCCATCATCTTATCAATCGAGGTCCTGAGCTACGGAAGCTGAAAAGATTCTGTTTATCAGAGAATAAAGCTGAACCTGTTAAGACTTTCACCCAGAAGCACAAGGAATCTGTCAAGTTTTGAACAATGTTGCTGTGTCAGAACGTTAAAAATAACGGATAAATTCATTCTTGAGATTACAGGATGATTTTTAAGACTGTGGTGCATTTAACTAGCCGGTATGGCTTATGCCAAAGTGCCAGAACAATACAACCTTGAACTGATAGCAGTACCTGGAGTATAACCCCACGGCTCATAGTATGATGGGAAGACGCCAAGATGACAACCTCGAACGAACTCCTCGTAGTCAAGTCCAAACAACGGATTAGTGGAACTCAGGAACTCCGGATGAAATATAACCTTAATATACAGTTAATTTGTTACGTTGTTAAAAATCAGTAATTAACGTAACAGACAAACGTAACAAAAAGCTCCAACGGCTGAACAAATGTCTGAAAAAAGTCAAATGCTCTGAAAATTATCAACAGTATTAGAAACAAGGAAACCCAGAAAACTATGGTGTGAGTCAAAAAATCCCTCCCCCTGAGGTTTTCAGGCATTTTCCTTAAATGGTAGGAAATTTTTAATCAATTTTATTTTTTTACAGTCCTATTATACATTCCAATCTCTGCTAGATTACAAAATTTTATTCAACTATCTCCAACTGTGACTAAGTCATGCCATATTAAGTGTGACCATCCAGCGTGTGTTTCAGCCGATGGTGGACATTTTGTGGATATGATGTGAACTGGGTGGTCAAGCTAAGATAATATAGCATAACTTCATCAAAGTTGCAGGTAACTGAATAAAAATTTGTAGTCCAGCATAGATAGATATATAGGCGTGTAAAATTTGGACTAAACCGTTTGGGACAAATGTCAGAAAACTTCAGGGAGGTTAGCGGAACAAAAAAAGAGAACAACAAAGCAAAATGTAGTTAACTGGCAGAAAACATCAATCTTTACCTTGACGCGATCATGGTGGCTGTTGAACAATTGACATCGTCTGAAGGCACAAAGCACGGGGTCAACTCCATCGTCCATGATGTTGTGTGTACAGATTGGCGGCATCGTGTTACGCTGCACACAACAGTCAATGCACTGATCGGTTCACTTGATTAACTCACAAGAATACAACTTCAACACGGCTGCTCACTGATATGCAACAGAAAATCCACAAACAGTAAGGTGCTGTGCTGCAGAACACAGACAAGCTCAGTGGTTGTCGATTATCTCCAGTGGGCTGCCGGGCTGTGCCATCCTCAGTGATTGGTTGTCGATTATCTCCAGTGGCCTGCCAGGCTGTGCCATCCTCAGTGATTGGTTGTCATTTATCTCCAGTGGC
>Ga0209781_1000329_pt1 | contig 12010 bp, 10 predicted proteins | sample WorMetHERISLAND1_3_FD_187386 | JGI IMG/M metagenome (GOLD analysis project Ga0209781, IMG submission 187386) | Marine gutless worms symbiont microbial communities from Max Planck institute for Marine Microbiology, Germany - Olavius albidus HERON... | ecosystem: Host-associated > Annelida >...
AAATAAAAGTAGTTTAACTTTTTAGTTAACTATTTTTTTATACTTTCAGTTAAACTTTTTGTTTAACTAAAAAAATTAGTTTAACTAAAAGTTAACTCTTTTTAAGTTAACTTTTGCCCATCACTGGCCTTACCATCCTACCTGTACGTTACCTGCACTATAAACAGCAGCTGAAAGACCAATCAGGCTAACACACATAATATACATCAGTTAAATGCAATTGATGGCACAGAAAACAAGAACTTATTTTACACAGAATACACAAACGGCCACCTTCACAGCAACAATTATGACAACACTGCAGATTTCAGCAGCAAAATGTCACTTTGATGCCAAGCAGTATGTACATTGTGCAACATTCTTGAAACTCGCCAACTGCATAATTCCTGGTTATATAATGTGATGCTTCAGAAGTAGTTCCAGTAACTTATTGAAAAGCACATTATCATTAACTACATTAATTTCACCATCATCAGCACAAGCAAGTTTTACACCAACTCAAGGCTCAAGCTGGCGCCAAAACGACAGTTCACATCAAAACGTTATCATGGAAAATGCAGCAAGTAGCACAAAATAACGCACTTAAATTCTGTAGCCGACAACTACATACATCTGTTGTCATGAATAGCAGTTATAAACCGTTAATTACAGAACTACAGACTTTATTGCATGTACAGTTACATTTTTAGTGCTACAATGCTATTGGCTGGACTTCCAGCCTTGAAACCCTGCTGCAGCAATCGCCAAAGTTTCTCCCCAAGGCACTTGACCTGACCCGGAGTAAATCCAGTATGAAAAATAGGCCAGTAGTAAATGTTGTTAAGGTCACCTAACCTAAAAAATCAGACAGAGTGTTGAACAGACGCATCAGTGTGAAAAATGCACATGCAGAAAAGTGGCCAGCAATTAAACTACTTTCTGCATGATAAATTACAATCAATGGTGCTCTGAGGTAATACAGTATTGCGGAGCTGCAAAGAACATATATAACAGAAGATCTGGAATGACTTTCTTCATAAGCCAGAGGCAAGGACTGCTCAGAACTTTCAGAAGCGTCTGCAGGCGTGCGTGGACAAGACTGGAGGAAACTTAACATTTCATATCTCAACCATACTTTAGCATACGGAAAGTTGTTTAACTACTTGTTACTTTTCAGAATGTGCATTATTCTTGCAGCTTTCTGTTGACGCCGTGGTGCTAAAATCTTTACATACAAATTGCCAGCATGGATAACAATAATTGGAACAATATCTGCAAATTCAAGATACATGAACAAAAACTACAAAATACGTGCATCAGTACTGAGGCTACTGCTGTGGTTATGGAAACAATGATGAAACACTGTAAGGTGTGGGTCACTTTTTGACATCCAGTACAGTGTGATTAATACTTTTGGTTTGTGTTTAATTGACCAAATTTTCCGAAGTAATTCCAGATTAGGCGAGATCCCCCAAGAGTGAATTTTTTACCTTGTTGGAGCAAGTCTTTCTACAGGCTGAACGACCTCACTGGTTGGTACTTTATATAACATGCAGAACCACAGTTTATGATACACATACATGTAATACTTATACTGTAGAATATATTGGATAAAGCCTGCTGAGACAAGTGCAATGGAACGGCGAGATGTGGAAATAAATGACATTCTGGTACTCTGCTACGGAATATCATGACTAGTTCACACTTCACAGAAAGTAACAGAGACAAGTCAGCTGCACGATTTCATCATAAACCAAATGTCAGCTCAAAAATGTAAAGCAAGCTGTCAACAAAATGAAAATTAATAGACAAAATATAGAAACGATTCATATAGGTTCGTCACGATGCTGGAATTCGACCACGAAGATATTCAAGAACAGCTGCCGTACCCTTGGCCAGTATAGCGGCACGCGGCAGCTTGAATTGGTTCCCTTCCAGCTGCAAAGTCCTGAAAAATACAATAAAATTACATACATTTTTTATAAAGCACCAGTATTACCCATGCATCTACCATCACAGATTTTAAAGTTAAATCCTAATTAAAGAGTATGGTTATTAGCTAATTACTGAAACTGAAAGTTATTTATTTGTAATCGCCTGATGGTGCCAATACTGGTAAGCAGCAGCGCCATCTGGTGAATACAAATAAAACAAGCTGTGGTGCGAAAGCACAACAAACTCCACCCCCGTGTTGCCATCGCAGCATCGCACGGTTTCTCGGAATTGACCCACAATTGAATCAGGTCGTCCTATGGTCACTCCACACCTTCCCTGAAAATGTCATACAAATAGGTCCGGCCGTTTTCTCGTAATCTTGCTGACAGAGAAACAAACAAATAAATAAATAAACAAACAAACAAAGAAACAAAGAAATCGATCGAAAACAATACCTCATCCTGTGGGGTAAAAATTATCATGCAGTGGCTGGTAGAGTGTAAGTGCACAAAACAGTGGTAACAGTCACCTGTTACAACAGTTCTACATGCCCTTTCCACGTCTACAATACTTTCATAGTTGTTTCTTTCTGAACATGACGAGGCAAACCTGAGCTGTGTGCAGTTTCCAAGCTGCAGTGGAAGCGATGATATGCTGTTGTTCTGTAATGCAAGCGTAGCAATCATCGGCATCTGACACAACCCTTCAGCATCAAACTCACTGATCTGATTGTCATTAGCCATCAAGATCTCCAGACGTTTGAACTGATAAATCACCCGCGGCAGAGACGAAAACCTGAACCAGTCAGAGTTGACGAGAACAGTCATCGCCACAGAGTTCAAAAATATCACAGCAACAAACACAGTCCAAAGGACATAATGGTAATATTACCATGCAAAATTAACATGAAAATTGAATAAAATAAAGCCGCAATCATTCATTCATAATATAAATAAAATCTTTCATGAACTGCACAAAATTAACTGAACATAACATATAGCCTAAACATAACAACCGTTTCAAGTTCAGTGGTCACAATACATTCTCCTATCCCAAATGCACAGTCAAAAATAGATATAAAATCAAAGTTTTTAAAGGCCAATGTATTCACAATTTTTCTCCAAATTTCTAAGGTTAGCCTGGGTTCTTTAAAAGTGGAAGTTGCAGGCACTGATACAGCAGAGTGTTTTTATAAGCCAAATAATCCTGTTGCCCACCAAATGGTGTCAGAGCATTAATAACACTGGACAGGAAAGTATAGAAACTCGGCATTACACTCAAGCATACCAAATCACATCTGGTGGACAGTTACTCCTGCCCTGCCAGGGACATGGATCACGCTGTTTGACATCTGTCAATACCAACAGACATAACCATGCAGCTGAAGCATAGGGCCTGGCATACCTGTATAGGGCCTGTCATACTTGTATAGGGCCTGGCATACCTGTATAGGGCCCGGCATACCTGAATAGGGCCCGGCATACCTGTATAGGGCCTGTCATACTTGTATAGGGCCTGGCATACCTGTATAGGGCCCGGCATACCTGAATAGGGCCCGGCATACCTGTATAGGGCCTGTCATACTTGTATAGGGCCTGGCATACCTGTATAGGGCCTGTCATACTTGTATAGGGCCTGGCATACCTGTATAGGGCCTGTCATACTTGTATAGGGCCTGTCATACTTGTATAGGGCCTGGCATACCTGTATAGGGCCTGTCATACCTGTATAGGGCCTGTCCTACCTGTTGTATGAGATTGCAATTTCTCGCAGCAAATGTAACGATGACAGTTCATCAGGCAAATCTTTTAACTGATTGTTACTGTTCACAACACACACAATGGCTGTCACAGGTGCTGCTACAGTTTCAGTTTTTATTCAATAGCCAATTTTAGACACAACATCTAAGTAATACAGTACACTCATAAACAGCAAGTCTACCTAAATACTAATTTCTATCTAAACTCAAGCAATAGGTTTCACTAATATTTACTAATATTTAATATTTAATAATATTTACTAATATTTAATTTCGCCGTTTCACTAATATTTACTGGTTTCCTGTCATTATTTGGCACAATTTGTTTCTCATGCTGTCTTAAAGTATCACAATATTATTAATATCATATTATAACTATCATATTATGATAAACTATCATCTTATTATCACTATTATTTTGTAAAAACAAACTGTGTACTGTCAGTGTACTCACAGTGAAATAACCTCTGCTTCACAGCTAATGTTAGTTGTACTAGAAACTGAAGAGATAAGAAGATAAGTCATCAATGTTACCTAAGGTCCAGCATTAATAACCGGTCCAGTCGTCCAATGCAGGGATCTAGTACGGACAGTTTGTTGAATGACAAATACAATTCAGACAGCGACTTCTGCAGGTCAGCTAGCCTGTCAAGTGACACATTCATTCAATAATCACTACAGAAGTATACAATATGTCTGTAAATAAAGCAGTAAACAGCAATAGTAATATGCTAATCAAAGATTATCATGCCAGTCAATGATACTGGTCAGTCAGGCTTTTCCAGTTTACATGTGCAAAACTACATAGGTACAGCTGTAGTGTTCATAGATGTTGTAATTTCCGTTAGTGTGCAGTATCAACTAATGTGAAAATATCAAAGTGGCTAAAATTAATGACGTCTCTGACAATTCAAATCAAACGTGCATCAAATGAACACGACATCATCTCCTCGATGAAATCATCTTGTTGCCAATAGCCGGCTGTTTTTATCGAGTGTATGTTTTTTTTTGGCAGACTGCTTATGCTCAGTCGTTTTCTTTTTCTGTTATTTTTTTAGTTTAGTCACACACATTACACTACGCTGGAGTCTGATGAGCTTTTCAGCATAAATGATCCATTCAGTATCCTATTATATGATAACAATAAATCACCGACCCAGGAGGCACGGCTGTCAGACAGTTGCGGCTGAGGTTGGCAACTGTGACTTGACTCTCCGCTGAGACAGAGATCAATTCTGATGGAATTTCAGTCGACTTCTTGTCACTAACATTGTAACAACAACATGACATCTAATCTCAAACTGCTAAAACAACAGTAAACGGTAGGGTTAGGACGATAGTCCCATCGTACTATCGTATCGGCCGATAGTCGGACTATCGGACGACAATCGCTCCAGCCGATTGTTTCAGACCGATAGTTTTCCGATAGTGCGATTGTGCTGCCATCTTACTGTGATGCGTTGACAGATCGTTGGCAGCCGGTCGCCCCAGCCAGGATTATTTTAGTTGCTAGTAAACTTAGTACAAATTGATTGTGTACTGTGGGTGACTGATAATATCATATGCTTGCATGCATGATTTATTGATTTACGATTAAAGTTGTTCATTGATCTTCTGTCATCTCGTGTTAACGATCTTCTGAAACTATCGGAGTGCTATCGCATCGGTTGATTGTTTTGACCAATACTATCGACTATCGGACTATCGGATTTTCACACAATCGTCCTAACCCTAGTAAACGGACTGTTAACAGGTAAACTGCTGCTTAAATATATCAAAAGGAATTCATCCTTGGCAATGTTTTAAGACACTCACTCACTCATCACCCCATGCAATGACTCAAGAATCATAGTGATCTCCACAATGTCCAATCATGTGCTGATGTCCATATTCTCCAGCTATGCAGTCCCGGTCTGTTAAATGTTGCTGTAGCATACATTTACGTCCTGGTGGCTGCTTCCACTACTGCTACTGTTCTCAGTTTTGGTTTAACTTGTCTATGTTCTGAAGTTACTCCGAGTCAGGAAAGTTTTAACAAGCCAGATATTACTACTCCTGCCATCCAACAAACATCATCAAAGAACTGACATAATGTTACTGTACAACACCACCTATGCAGCGAACCACCCGCTCAGCGAGGGTGGTAAATACAGCGACGAGGGTGGTAAATACAACAACAAGGGTGGTATTTACGGCGACGGTCCACTTCGCCGTTTCCCATTTCGCCGTTTCCCATCTCGCCGTTTCCCATCTCGCCGTTTCCCATCTCGCCGTTACCCATTTTGCCATTTCCCATTACCTAACCCTAACCCTAACCCCTAATCTAACCATATCCCTGACTCTAACCCTAAACCCTAACCATAACCCTATCCCTAAACCCTAACACCAACCCTAACCCCTAGCACTAATGCTATCTCTAACCATAACCCCTAACCCTAACCCTATCCCTAAACCCTAATTCTAACCCCTAACCCAAAGCCTAACCCTAATCATACCCCTAGGAAGCGGGAAACGGTGAAATAGGAAACGGCGAAGTGGGAAACGGCAAAATGGGAAGTCACGGGTATTTACCACCTGCTCAGCTCAGCGAGGGTGGTATTGTTTTCAGAAGTTTCTGTTTGTGTGTCTGTCTCTCTGCTGTCTGGTTACTTGCCGTTTACCAGTAATAAATACCAGTAACATATTACATAAATTATACATTCCGATTTGTCATAGATTCCAACATGTTTCAATTTCATACATATCATCCTTACAATTAACTATTATCACAAGTTACAGAATACACCCACTTTCATTACTTTCCCATCAATTTCATCCAGTGCCTACTGAAGTAGAGTGCTCTTAAACTGTTTTACCTACTGAGCTGTACTGACATTGCAGGAGTCTAAGCAAGTGCTCTACTTGTGATAATCAAGCAGAACTGTTGAAAAATGACTGGATAACAGCCGACCAGTATTCCAGAGTCCTTGTCGATGTAATCCGATATCGATCCACGCCACCGTCTCCAGTACCACCAATAATGCCACTTGTGCCACTTGTTTGCTGGAAAACTGGAGTGGAAACCGGAGCGGAAGCCGGTCGAGTGGCTTCCTCCGGCTCAATGCGGCTACGCAGGTACTTCTTGAGTTCATTGGTTCCTCGCTGTTTACCACAAACACAGCTTCATCACGATGAATGATACAGATGTAGTATTACAGATAGTCAATCGATACTAGTAACATTCTCACCACAAACACAGCTTCATTACGATGAATGATACAGATGTAGTATTACAGACAGTCAATCGATACTAGTAACATTCTCAGCAGCATCGTAGAAACTATGGATGAGCCCTGTATGACACTGCAGTTATGTCATGCATGCTGAGGAGGTAATGTAATCATCTTTAGTGTGCATCTGTCTTGTCTGTCTGCGTGTCGGCAGAATCTAAAACATTTATGAACGGATTTTTATGACATTTTCTAGAGGAGTGGAGCACGGGCAAAGGAATAATTCATTAGATTTTGGTGGTTATCTGGATTAATAATAATAATAATAATAATACTCTTATTTATATAGCGCCAGCATGTCGGATGACTTCAGAGGCGCAAATTCATTTGTATGGATTCATTTGTGGCTCCTGGATCATTTTTCAGGATTCTTCATCTTCATGATAAGACATACCAGATCGGAGCTGCCACCTGTTGAATGTATATGAATTAATATATGCTACAAAGTCCACACTAGCCAGTAGCAGCAGCCTTGCCTCAGCAGAGGTACAAGAGCTCTACTGAGTGTTCTCTAGTTGAAAGTTATAAATTGTGGAGTCTTATAATCTAAGTTGTAATATAATGCTAAATCTCTTCTGCTGCATTACCAGCAGCTGGTAATGTGAGCAACAGAGGTAACTCATATATTTCACTAGCAATACCACACTGCAAATCGTCGTATTACTAGTGCTTAGAATGTCAAATTAATGTGATAATTCTCAGAATAACAGATAATTGCTAAAATAATAAAATATATGTACAAAACTGTACCAAATAAAAGACAGAATGTAAATGTAATACAAAGCACATCTACAGAAATACAAAATAAAATGTGCATTTTGAGTAATCAAACTGTAAAAATAAAATAAGCTAACCATGATTATATCTCGGCGAATACTCTTCATTGGATTCCCGTCCAGCACAATAGCTTTCAAGTTCGGCAAAGTTCCTAACGTGTACGGAAGCCTGTAATACAAACATTCAAGTTCACACAAGAAACAATATGAAACAAGAACCTCAAGACATGGTAACTCTGAGTGGTGGCGTAGTGTAGTGGTTAGCATGTTGGCTTTGTTCAACGAAGTTAATCGACACTGGGCCTGGTTACTACTTGGATGGGTGACTGTTTGCTGACAGGTAAACCATCTGGCCATGTGGCCAGCCACCTAGGTCAACTCTACTCTGGTCTACTCAGCCTTCTACCCTGCGTGGGACGGTAAAACGAGTATCAGCTTTTGGGCTGAGTAACAATAAATAGCAATGGTGGCTGTACTTTACTGGCTACCTACAGGTGGGCTTAGGTTGAATGGTCGGCAGCCACTGGCGCTGTTTCTGCAGTCACCAGATGAACTGGGTGAACTCTCGCAGTGCTCTAAGTATGACGACTGCACCATAAATATATTCACACTTTTGAGCACATTGAAAGTTTAATGCTTTAACATTAAAATTTAAAAGTCACATGTGTATTACAAATCATAATTTTAGATACACATAAGCAGACTTCTCAGAGTTGTCACAAACACGTTCACACGTTGATTTATGAATCAACATTATTCTTTAATTATTTACCACCAAACCATCTCACTCCATCTTATTCTTATCCCATAATATCCAGTGCTCCCAATTCCAAATTCAATTCCAAGTCCAAAAGTAATATATTGAGTACTGAGAGAACAAATGTATTTGTTTAACCCAGTGTATGCAGTGCATCAGAGTCATTGTACATGACATGCTAAATAAGCTTATGATTTACTTATTTACTTACATATGGGACGAGACAGTTAAGTAGAGTAATTAATATATAGCTAACACCGAGAGGCTGTTGTTGGTAAGGTCCAGCCGCTCGAGTGTCTGACATAATCCGATCTCGTCAGGCAGTTTGTCGAGTTTGTTGTCACGTACATCAAGAACACTCAGTGATACGAGACTCATCAGGGTGTCGGCACTGATACTGCTCATGCAGTTGTTTCCTACATGTAACTCCTGCAAACATGCATCAAAAACACTCACTGATACAAGACTCGTCAGGGTGTCAGCACTGATACTGCTCATGCAGTTGTTTCCTACATGTAACTCCTGCAAACATGCATCAAAAACACTCAGTGATACGAGACTCGTTAAGGTGTCAACACTGATACTGCTCATGCTGTTGTTTCCTACATGTAACTCCTGCAAACATACATCAAGGACACTTAGTGATACGAGACTCGTCAGGGTGTCAGCACTGATACTGCTCATGCTGTTGTTTCCTACGTGTAACTCCTGCAAGCATGATCAAAGTAACAGTGAACCAGTGACAGACTGTATTGAACACCATGGACATAGTAATGATTCCACGCCACTAAATGTGCATATTTTGTGAGTGGTTAAAAGCTTAATTTCACAAGCCGGTAGGTGCCCTAGGTCTCCACTCCACTCTCGTAGGAGATCATTATTGTCAGCGTTTCACCCTAGCTGGTGAATTGTCTCCACACTGTGACAGTACAGCTGTAGGCTACACGCCGTTTCCATGGTGCCACCAGATCGGGGTGAATTTTGACTACATCGAAAATCTAATTCTAACGTTTTGTGCATATGCTAATGGTCTGTCATCAGCCAAAAAAATCTCCCAATTCTATCAAGGGACAAAGAAGCAGTAGCAACTTTTCTGTTTCTGTGAACAGACAGACAGACAAACAGACGGAGTAAAAGACTGACAATAAGAATCGCCTAGCAGAGCAGAGTGAAGATCAATGCTTACAACTCATGCTACTATTGCTTTGTTGTTAACCACTTTCAACACAAATATGGACAATAATTACAACAATAACAACGACATTATGTCTACTTAACAACAGCCCACACAGGACTAACTGGCTGCAGCTAGTTCAGCAACATGTGTCTATGAACAGCATTACTGCTTGATATACCCTTACTCTCTTATATTTTCACTAGCAATGCACTTGTAGTTTACAATCATCCCAGGATACAAAGATATTGCTAAAATCAGCAACACAGATGCAAATTAGACAACGTGACACAACCGTAATGATTCTTTTTTAACTGTTGTCATGCCACGTTATGTCAACACACTGTTATCACCTGCCAACGGTCGGCTGTAATAACAAAGTGACCTCATGCATTTAATGGACCTCATGTCAAATGGACAACTTTTCTGATAGATAATTAATTATCAACACAAGCTGGCAAAATTAATGATCAAACATGTAATTCCTTAACAAATGCTGCCACGGTTGCAGCCATATGTATATATCAACTTTCTATTAGATTGCACACCTGAAGATTCTGCATTTAAAATGTAGAATGTCTTTAATTTTCACCAAAGTGAACTTTTATTGCAGTATAAGAATATAATCAATGTTATATTTAATGACGGATGTTAACTTAGCAATTACTGCTCAATGACTGATGCATGCCAGAATAGAAAATTATCTGATATGTAGACTAGCTGTCTGGTCAAAGCACAATATGGCCAGATAGTATTAAACACTAGAGTGGCACTGGGATAAGACATCCATGACATCCACAGTCAACAGCATAAATACCTTCAGAGAGGTACAGTTATCAAGCACCGGGAGATTGGTAATCTTGTTGTGCCGCATGTACAGACATTCCAGATGACGCAAAGCTCCGATGTCATCCGGCAGAGTGTGGATTTGATTGTGTGTTATCTCCAGTATCTTCAGGCCTACAGTAGAATGAGACACAAATGGATAGACAATTCATCATTATGATGCAATATTCTACTGTTATACTGTTACCGTCATATACACTACTAAACAACAGTTTACAACTCATAACTGACACTATATCACGGTCTAGTTACTTGCATTTCAGAACACAATCAGCCTCTCACAGTGCACTGCATGCAGTCAAAAGCTTTTCCAGTGTTCCAGAAAAAAAAACCATTTTACAAATCGGTGTGTTGAAGCCCTCAATCAGTGAAGTGTGATGACGTGTGGAGTCAACAGTGGCAAAGTAAATGACAAAACAGCTGGCTAAGTGGCTAGTGGAATAAAGGATAAAGCAGCTCACTGCGTAATAGACTGATCTCATGCGGCAATGTCTGCAGGTTGTTATTGGACAGATTCAGTTTCATCAGCCTCGTCAGATAACCAATAGTGACCGGCAAAGATGTTAGACGATTGCCGGACAAATTCTAGTCACACAAAACACGTTAATGATTACGCTGCACACACTGATGGCTAACAAGCTAAATATAGCACAATACCACTGGGCCTCATAGCTATAAAACTGTGGTTTGAAGCTCACTGAGGTCAATATTGCTAACAACCTTGAGCAAGATGCTAACCTACTGCATGCTCAGACCAACTCAGATTCCTACAATGTGTACTAGCTTATGGGCTGTGAGAAGAATACCTAATGTGGTTGACAGAGGTGGTGCCATGTCTGCATTCTGCATTGATGGTCTAATTGTTCATAGCACTGGCAATGGATAGCTGCATAATGCACAGCAGTATCATTATCTCATGTCAATCAGCTGGCATTTCTGAGATTGTGAAGTGCCTCTGGTCTTAAGTCTGACTCATATAAGCAGCTCTACAGTAAGTACCTGCTAGACCTGGGAGTAGCCGAATTTTAGTCGACTTGCCGTCGAAAAAATAAATCTCGCTCGCCGCTGGAAAAAATTCAAGTAAGTGAGAAATTCATTTTACAAGTGAAGTGACTCCGGATTTTTCCAAGTTGAATTTTTTTCTTGTTGTTAGCCTTTTAAAATAAAGTACGATATAACTAATGCACTTATTGACAGTCTGAGTCTGAGACAGAATATTAGGGCCTATGGTCCAGTAACACAGTGAGTATTAGCGGTATAGCCTATAGCCAGTGAGTGTTTACTGTTGTATGATAGTTGGTATACTTGTCGGTGATTGCTATTCACAATGTTTGTTCTTCTAGTACTAGTAATAATAATATTACATATTTTATGGTATGTTGCTAACGTGCCATGCACTCGATGCAGCGCTGCTGGCAACAACAGAGGCTAAGTCTGAGCACCAAGCTGCGACTCTACCAGACCTGTGTTCTTCAGATACTGTTGCACGGTGCTGATACATGGACCCTGCTGGCT
>Ga0209781_1000330_pt1 | contig 12004 bp, 9 predicted proteins | sample WorMetHERISLAND1_3_FD_187386 | JGI IMG/M metagenome (GOLD analysis project Ga0209781, IMG submission 187386) | Marine gutless worms symbiont microbial communities from Max Planck institute for Marine Microbiology, Germany - Olavius albidus HERON... | ecosystem: Host-associated > Annelida >...
GGGGGGGGGGGGCACGTGTCCAGGGGTGCAAATGTCTGTGCATCCCGTAGGTTGTAGGGCTCGTTGCTTGACATTCAGCGAGTTGTATCGATTATTTTAAGAACAGCCCTTTAAGTCAGTTATCATCATCATCATCATTCATACTGCGCTAAACAGTGAAATATCATTTTATAGCATTTGGTCAATAATTTGTTCAATATGTCTAGCTCGCCCCATGCGTTATATGTGTTAGTCGGTAGATTGTTTTGCACTAATAATTTCTCAACGATTGAAGAATGTAGGCATTACTTTAGTTTTGTGTTAATGTCATATGAGAAGTGGAAACCTTGCGGGGTTGTAATATGTAATGCAGTGGATGAGTAGGACATTTCACTTGCTTAAAAGTGCATTGAGTTATCTCTTCACGGTGGGTGTCTATGCGGACAAGGTCAGATTTTCGAAGGCTTCAGTAAATTACTTTCAAGCAACGTTTCAATGTGTTTAGATAGTCTGTTAGACAATCGAGGATACCAAACAGCACATGCATACTCCAAAACAGATCTGACAACTGAACAATAAATACAAACCATATTGCATGCCGGTACTCCAGCCTTAGATAGATTCCAAATGCAGTAAATACACTTAGCACATTTTGATAGAGTATACGAGACATGAACATCCCATGTGAAATCAGAGCTGATTACCACTCCAAGTAACTTAAATGTCACGACTCTTTCAATGTTCCTGCTATTAATACAGAGTTGTGAACTGGTGGTACGTCATCAAGACACCATTGCTTATCGAAGAAGATAACCATTTCTTTAGTTTTGTATGTTTTGGTCAATATTCCATGTACATTTGTCCAAGACAGTTGAAGACACAAGATAATCAGTGGCTTTTTGAAGTGAGCAATTACACGGATTATTCGAAATGTTAAAGGCTGTGGTATCATCAACATATTTGACATAGCCTAAGTCAAAATTTATGCGTGTTTCATTGCCGTTCACAGTTCCTGATACGTAGTAAATTCGTACTTGTTATTGCATTGTATTGTAGATTTGTATTATGCTACATTGCTGCCGTCTGGCGTATTCAGTAAATGAACGAATGAATTAACTAAATAGCATTCCTAACCCACCCCACTCCAAAAAGTTTGAATCTCTGCAAATTCTAAGGCCGATTTGTCATATGTTTATAGTTGTCATATTTCTCAACTTACAGCCAGTATGTCAGCATGGCACCAATATTTCGCTAATATTGTTTGCTACCAGGGTACATGTCGGTTGGAAATCACCACTAAGCAAGTATGAGTGCGTTGTGCAAGCGCGTAAAATTTTTAATCTGGTTACGATTACGAATCTTCCAAAATCAAGCACGGTAGATGGAGACGTTTCAATATATCGAAATTATCAAGATATATCAGCGACACTCATATTATCGGTATCACATCGTATCGGCGATTTTAACGTGGGTTTCTTTTGTGTATCATGTTCTTAGGGACCTGCGAATCGGCCGTTTGCGTTCGAATCGACTCTTCGAATCGAATCTTTTCAACTCCAACGAATATTAGTTACTAAAATCAGTAATTACAAATGAAGCAAAAGAGATGTGTGGAACTACATATTCCTCATTACAATCCTCAAACACGTTAAAGTACACCGGCGTGTGATCAGTCATGGAGCTAGCGAGTCTGTATACTGTACCACTAAGTGCCGTTAATGGTTTGAGTCGTTTGACTAACTGTACGACGAGCAAAGGAGAAGGCACGGCCGATTCGATTCGAAAATTTTCGAATCGGCAATTTTTTTCTTATTTTTTTTGTCTTATTGAGCAGTTCAGGTAGTTTTTGGTAGTATTGGCTCGACAAATCTCAGTTTAAGAATATGAAGAATAAAAATTTCAATTTATGAACTGTGTTTATTATGTACTTCGGTGCAGTATTTCTTAGTCATTTGTAACTGAAACTGGAATGGCAAAATAACAAGAAAAATAAACGTAAAACGAAATATTAACATGCGCTATCGTCGTTTTTTGTTAGGAGGCGACTGTAAATTAACGCTGTGGACATAGAAAAATATCTCCAATATTATCGGTATTGCCGATATTTTAAGTTGAAAAATATCGACATCGTAGTCAAACAGCTGCAGCCAAGTGCATTAATGCAGGAGTTTGTCTGTGACAGTGTGTGCACGTGTTTTCTTAATGATTTGCAGCATTAACTCTTTTAGGAACTGGGTACTCGGACACGGTTTCAACTGTTTAGTAAGTAAGGAGAAACGACAGTGCAATAACACATAGACATTAAATTACTGAATATATTTCTTATGTCAAATATGTGTACAATATCGACCCGTCACCGATGGTAGGCAAAGACAGTGAGTGGGTAGTTTCTTAACGACACATCAGCACAGTATAGGCATTTAAATACTTATAGGCTATTTCGTGAAGGTATTGACAAGAATGAGTGGTTACAATCAAGGCTATTGAGCTACAATGAAACGTGGAGAATGTATACTACGGTTTACGCCAAACTAAAATATAGTTTGTAAGATAAACTAGATACATAATCTACTGAAAGATAAAAGTATGTAAATAACCAAGGCTATGTTAGCTACGATAGCAGTTACAGCACAACCAGGCTATACAGCCTATTGGGAGTTGTGTCCAAAGTTCTATAGAAGAGCAGCAGTGATCAAGGAAAGAAAGACTGTGAGCGGAAACGATCTTTAGCCACATGTCACGGAAGATAACCTGAAACGAACATCATTAAATACTTACACTGCTATATGGAAAAGGAGGTAGGCCTATGCTAAACATTATAAAAAATACAACTGAAAGTCATAGATTAAGAATTTGTGACTTTGCGTTTTAGAATTCGTACAAATTCACGAATAATTTTTAAAATTCGTTTTTTTGCATTTCCCTAATAACAATAACTTTAAAATTCGTACAGAAATTCGCAAATTTATTTTGTTTTAATTGGTAAAATTCGAGTTGTCAGTCTATGCTGAAAATCATACTGTAATGTTCGTAATATCATGTTCATGTTCGTCTTCGTTATCGTCGTCGTTCTTACAAAAATCGTTCATAGTAATAGATAGCCACAAAAAGTCTTGCTGAGCAGAACCCGCCCGGTCCATGGGGAAAGCTGTACTGGGTCCAAATCGTCTCGAGTTTCAGCCAGGAGTGTCCTGAAAGAAAGAAGTGGGGAACGACTGGAACTCAAGTGACGTAAGGTACAATCTTGCTTGAATATTTGCATGTTTTGCGCTTATTGAAACTGCAATATGCACAAAAGTACAAGAAATAATACATTGAAAATTATTGTAAAATGAAAATTTTAACTTTCGAAGCTACAGATAATATTGCATAATAAAATTTCAAATAATTATAGACAGAGAGATCTTCCAGTAAGTAATCCGATGAAATCTGTGAGCCTACTTTTATATTGATTTCAGTAAAACTGTAGGACGCGCCCGCTCCCTGGAAAAGTGTGGGACAACCGACCGACCTCTCATTTGGAAAAAAATCAAATCGCCATATCTCCGGAACGTATCGTCCGATCAAATTCATGTTTGGTTCTAGGGTATGGTGTTCGGGATCGGCGGATTAAGAGGCGCTATATCCGGTTGGACCAAGCACAATAGGTACATACAATAGAAAACAATGCGCGATTAGATAGTGATGAAGATGCATCCTGTATAAATTACAAAATAACACATGTTGAGAAATCTGTACCCTCCGTAGCAGCGACAAGACGTGGAACTAATTCCGACCAGAACTGACAGTAGCGATCTCTGAGTCCAGTCTGAGTCTGAAGTTTCCTGCCAGTATCAAGAACAAGTACCTGTCGACCGTCATTTGTGTATTCCGGCCACGTCTGGTCCGTTTGGTCGCCAGTATCGTCCTTGTTTGGATCCCTAAGCCAACAGTAATGCCACCAGCGTCACATTATCAACATGACGTTGTTTCTGAACTGATAGTACAGTGCACAGAATTAGACACATTTAAGTAACTAAATAAGTAAGTAAGTATGTACAGCATAGATTTATAACTAGCACATTTCGTAAAGAAACCTCTAATTCGCTGGAAACATCTCACGTTGTGCAGTCTGTCGTTCGAATGCCAGAATTTCGTACCCCCTGTTTTTCTCAGGATGAAAGCTGCGTCCATGCTTCTATGGGGTGGACGTCCCTCTACTAACTTGTTTTAGCACCTACACTTACTTTTGCGAATTAAATGACAACGACGACGACCACGACGATGATAAACAGTCTTAAAGGTCACCAAAATGATGATCACAGCAGACAAATCTAGGTAACGAGTAACATCTCCTTTTTTAGTTTTGTACCTTAGTATTTAGCTATCACAGTCTCATGTGTAGTATTTGTCAAGACTCGGTAGCAGGCTGATTTACGCCCTAAGGAAACTGTGTATGACATGACATTTCTATTACATACCCAGTCTTGGCGAAGTTAGTCCAGAAAGTTATCATGCGGCCGCTGAGCGTTCGTTCTTTGTCGTTGTACGTGTTGTCGCGAAAAGGAACTCCAAACATGTAGTGGATCTCGTGCCCGTGAATGGCATCGCCAGCCCACTCCGGAAACTGACTAGCCGAACTGCGATGGTTGTATGCGTACATGTACACCTTGTTCTTCAACAATTACAGAACATGTCGATTGTTCAAGATAACATCTCGCTTGCGAAAGCGTATTTACACGTACCGAATGCACAGTTAACTTGCTGCAACAGTGGAACTGCAGTCTGTCTATTCATAACTAATAAACACTATGAAACCATAAAACTAACGAACATAATCACAGCTTTTTACACCATCCGACGCATATCGTTGTTCTGAATAGAAATGAAAATGAAAACGTCAAATTACCTCTCTGGCGTAAGGCCTTGCCGTATCAAGTAATGGGCACTTTAACCAGATGTCACCGAACATTCCATCGAGCGCCATGAAGTAGGTCTCCCCGTCATCGTCACCAATGTTGCCTTGTGATCCGCACGGCAGTGAGTAGATCGACGCTATCGTATCGATGACAACGTCAGACGATGAGTTTACCAGCCTCAACTTTTCCACCATCTCCCGGTACTCTTCGCTCGTTATGTTGTCGTTGTACTCTTTCGTCAGATCGAAGGTATCCGCGAACGAGAGGATGATAAACCTGCTGCCCTCATGGCTGTTGACGCCCTGCAGGATGTCCTTTCGCTGAAATTCGCCGGGATACTGCATCAGCTCCGCGGGGCTTTTCGTCAGGAACTTGTCGTCGATCGTCGGTACGAACGTGAGGGCAAAGCTTGGAAATTGCCGCACGAGCCACTGCTTCGCGGCAAGCAACTCCGGCGGCTTTTCTCGCATGCATTCTACCGCGCTATCGCGCGAACAACCCACCTTGACACATTGCCACAAAACAGTACAGCATAACTGGAAAAGGAATAAACTGATTTTACAACTGTACGAAAACACTGGTAACACAGAAGTATAATTGCCAAAGTATTACACTACGGCATTTTAGTTTCCCTGTAGCTCATCTGCTGATGCACTCAGCCTATAATTGGCGATCGTCGGGAAACACGACATAGGCTAGTCAAGTGATAGTATGATTTGAAAATTATTAGGCACTCCATTTTTCTTCTTTTCTTCGCTCTTTTCTTCCTTCTTCCTTTCTCCTTTTATGTTAGTTAAGTAGGCTTATGTAGTTAAGCTCTTTTCAAGTATATTGTATAAATTTTTTTCTTATTTTAAGTTGGCCAGGTTGAAATTGTACAGAGAGCCTGTCTCTCTTCTGTTATCTGACCAGTTAGCACCTCAAGTGTTATTTCATGTACGTTTTTTGTTATTTTATGCATTTGTTTGGGGTGCTAATAAATTGAATGATTGATTGATTGATCATACTGTACCAGCTCTGCCAGTTTGTAAGCTCTCTCCTTTGCTTCTTCTGGTTCGATGAAGGCCCAGTGCGCTATAGGAGTGCCACTCTGTAGGATTGCCGACCGAAAGAGGTTGTCAGATCCAGGAGACAGTAGATGATAGCCCACACTGGCGGCACCGGCACTGTTGCCAAAAAGGGTCACCCGCGTTGGATCTCCACCGAAATCGGCGATGTGCTTATGGATCCAGTCCATAGCCAACTGCTGATCTAACAAACCGACGTTTCCGGGCGCAGACTCGTTGCAGAAGGACAGGAAACCAAGCGGGCCAAGCCGGTACTGCATTGAAGCGACGATGACGTCACCCTTGGCCGCCAGAACTCTGCCGTCGTAGACGCTTTCTGTTGATGATCCGACGACGAATCCTCCGCCGTGAATCCACACCTAAACAACGGTTCCAAAGCGTCAAATAAACTGATTTCTATTACCCTGCTGATGAGATATCTGCAACGTTACGAGACACTTCGTATGAAATGCTTATAAACTGATCAGTTTCGAACTGAACCCAGTTACCAGGATGACGATAAGAAACTATTTTAAAGAGCTTGCACTCAGAAAGCGCAAAGCTCCGCCTGCCCGCGACTAGTTCGAGGTTGCCCTGCTTGTGCATCGGTCGCTGTCCGGTAATATGCCGTTCGTACTTCAGAGAGAACCGAACACGGACCCACGACACCTTTGGTGACAGAACTTTAGCATCTGCCTGCCCCGGACTATGGAACAGTTTAGCATCACATCTCAGAGATGCGTACTTCTCGTAGTGAGTTCTGGCAGTCACTGAAGACATTTTTGTTTGGATAGTGAGACTAGGGCACAGTGTGAACTGCTACTTTGTCAAGTCTTATTTCGTGCCTAATATCTGAAGTGAAGATATCTCAAACCACCGCCATGTTTTACGACGGACTTGAAGTTATTCAGTTTCAGTACCACTCGACAGACAGGCGGCGATTGTAGTTATTACGTATTATGTGAACGTAAGCTTACCATAACAGCTTTGTTGCGACAGCCGTGTGGTTTCCAGATATTGAGGTAGAGACAGTCCTCGCTCGCGTTGTTCGGACCGGCGTCGACTTCTGCGGTAAGTGACTGGGAACAAGTTGGCGGTAGTTCTGTGGCGTCGTACTCGTCGAATGTATCATTGAGCGGCTCCGGGGGTCGGAAACGAAGGTTCCCGATCGGCGGCTGAGCGAACGGAATGCCAAGAAAGACATCAATTTTCTTCCGGAGCGTCTTCACCTGGAAGCCGTTAACTCGACCAAATTTGTCGACGTCGACCTGTACCGCTGTCGAACCAGCTGGTGCTCCTTTGCAACGTCATCAGCAACATGTCTATACATTTGGGCTACATATCGACCTAATACTACTTTTTTTAGAGTAGGCTAGTTAACTGCTTATTTAAATAGCCTTACTGTTAGGCAGATACTTTATAGAAACGAGACAAGTAAAGTTACATTTTCCTTACCTTGTGAAGAGGCAGCCAGAGCGAATATCAGGCCAACATACACAACAGCCGACATCATTCTTTGCTAATTTGTGACAATATCATTTCACAGAGGTTTGTATGCTCCCTGCTGCTGCTGCTGCTGCTGCTGCTGAAGACGACCACCTACTAACTAGCGGCATTAAACGCTCGCATTCGTATCGCGAGTGTGCGACATTACCCCTCTATGACAAAACCCCTCCACAAGGCTAAAATTCTGACGGCATTTAATAGTCTGCAAGCAAGTCTGGTGTGTATGTTTTTAAGCATCCCTACACACAAAGATGTCATATAAACTGTCATAGTGTGCTTCATTAGCCGACGGGGAAGGAACTATGCACTGCAGTATAAGCTCCCGAACTTTACGTAGTTTTATACGTGGGACTTGATGCAAGCTCGCTATCACCGACTAAAGTGTTGTAATAATTTTTCATAGTGACATCTTGCACTTTTGACTTCAAACGGTAATAACAGGGGATAACTGCACACTCACACACAATTTTTTTCACCAGAAAATAGTAAAAAAGGTAAAGAAGCGTATAGCTGTTAGTGGAATTCCATCTCACAGCTACGGGACGTCACTTGCCATATGGGATCACACATTGTTACCTGCCACCCGACACAAGTGAACGCGCCCCGCCTTTACCCCAGCCAGTAAGCCGGTACTCGATTTACCTACCCCGGAGGGATGGAAGGCTGAGTTGACCTAGGCTACCCGGCAATGCACCAGCCGGGAACCGAACTCGCAACCTCTCGATCACGAGTCCGACGCCCTACCACTACACTAACCGAGTAGACAAATTAATGTGTGCATTAGTTAAATTTAACGACAGAATAATAATTAAGCATATGGCGAACACATCAACAGTGTGTCTCAATAACAATGACACCCAGCTTTGTCTGACATGGAGCACACAATAAGTTTACAAAATGGAGCATTTATTTACTATTTTTACATTTCTCTTGTGGATTGTTTCTTCAGCAGATGGACAGTTGAACATCAGCATGCGTTATAACAGTGTGTTGCGGTTTTGTCATAAATATCTTCCTGAAATTACTGTGTAAAACAATTTAATGGCTTATATTGTTTCTTGCTAATTGGGCAAAACTCTAATCCATAATGGAGCACTGGATGACATTTAGTCTTTAAAAGTTCAATATCAACGGATTCCGAAGCAACATCAGCAACTTTATCTAACACGGCTGTTCACTAAAGTGGGGGGGCACGTGTCCAGGGGTGCGAATGTCTGTACATCGCGTAGGTTGTAGGGCTCGTTGCTTGACATTCAGCGAGTAGTATCGATTATTTTAACGAACAGCCCTTTAAGTCAGTCAGTCATCATCATCGTCATCATCATCCGCATCATCATCATCATTCATACTGCGCTAAACAGTGAAATATTTTATAGCATTTGGTCAATAATTTGTTCAATATGTCTTGCTGTCTTCGCCCCATACGTTATATACGGTAGTCAGTAAATTGTTTTGCGCTATTAATTTCTCAACGATTGAAGAATGTACACATTACTTTAGTTTTGTGTTAATGTCATCTGAGAAGTGGAAACTATACGGGTTGGTAACATGTAATGCAGTAGATGAGTAGGACATTTCACTTACCTAAAAGTACATTGAGTTATCTCTTCACGGCGGGTGTCTAAGCTACAAGGTCAGATTTTTCGAAGGCTTTAGTAAATTATTTTCAAGCAAAGTTTCAATGTGTTTAGACAGTTTGTTAGACAATCGACGATGCCAAACAGCACATGCATACTCCAAAACAGATCTGACAACTGAATAATAAATACAAACCATATCGCATGCCGGTACTCCATCCTTAGATAGATTCCAAATGCAGTAAATACACTTAGCACATTTTGATAGAGTATACGAGACATGAGCATCCCAGGTGAGATCCGAACTGATTACCACTCCAAGTAATTTAAATGTCACAACTCTTTCAATGTTCCTGCTATTAATACAGAGTGGTGGTACATCATCATCAATACACCATTGCTTTCCGAAGTAGATAACCATTTCTTTACTTTTGTTGATATTGATCAACATTCCATTCACATTTGTCCAATACATAAGATTACAATTACACGGATTATTTGAAATGTTAAAGGCTGTGGTATCATCAACATATTTGACATAGCCTTAGTCAAAATTTATGCACGTATTATTATTGTTCACAGTTCCTGATCTGCAGTACATTTTTACTTGTTAATGCATTGTATTGTATTTTGTATTATGCTGCATAGCTGCCGTCCGCCGTATTCAGTAAATAAACGAATGAATTGATTAAATAGCCTTCTTAACCCGCACCCCGCTCCAAAAGCTTTGAATCTCTGCAGATTCTAAGGCTGATGTGGCCGAAGTTAGCTGGGCATGGACGTACCCATCCATGCCCACCCGTGGCTAGGCTACTGCTCGACTATTTAACTATAGGCCACGGATGGTTCGCGTTGAATATATTCTTCGATGATGAACTAGCTACACGTTTCCGGTTAACTGAACGCACTAGCTAGCGTAGCCAAGTTAGGCGGTTACTAACTGAAAGCATCTCTGGCTCAGGCGTAAAAAGTGTTTGGAGTCTATTACTACAGCGTGATTTATTGCACAATAAAGTGGATGTAAATAATGCAAATGCAATGCTGCACCAACATTGGCCGATATTTGAGCAGAGCGATATTGGGCCACAATCTTGTCCCGACCCGATGTTGGGCCAATATTTTTGTCATATTTGTCAACTTATAGCCAGTTTGTCAGCATGGCACCAATATTTCGCCAATATTGTTTGCTACCAGGGTACATGGCTGTTGCAATCACAACTAAGCAAGTAGAGTGCGTTATGCGAATGCGAGTGTGTAAAATTTTCAAACTGTTCAGGATAACGGAATCTTTAAAAATCAAGCACAGTAGATGGAGACGATTTGAACGTCATTAATGCAGTGCATTGTGAGATATATGCTGTGACAATATCTGCACGTGCTTTATTAATGATTTGCATGCAGCATTACCCGTTTTAGTAATCGGGTATCCGGTCCGGTTTTAATTTTTAAGTAAGTAAGGAGAAACGACAATACAGTGATGCATACACAGTTAATTACTAAATATTGAACTTCACAAAGTTATGTAGTTTTCATATAAGACTTCCACAGTGTACTTGTGATATCTAAATGTGTACGATATCGACCCGTCACCAATGCTAGGCAAAGTGATTCGTTTCTTAACGGCATATCATCATATTGTAGGCTATTTCGTGCCATCACGGTGTGAATAATAATTAAATTGAAGGTATAGATAAGAATAAATGTTTACAATAAGGCTATTTAGCTACAGTAAAACGCGGAGAAGGTATACTACGGTTTACTTCAAACTAAAACATAGTTTGTAAGATAAAACACAGAGAGAATCTACTAAAGGATAAAAGCAGTAACAGAACAGAGGCTATGTTATCTACGATAGCAGTCAGCACAACCAGGCTACACAGCCTATTGGGAGTTGTATCAATGTCTATAGAAGAGCAGCAGCGATCAAAGAAAGAAAGTTGCTAATGTTGCTTCGGAATCCGTCGTTATTGGACTTTTGTAAGCGGAAGCAAACTTTAGCCACATATCACGGAAGATAACCTGAAACGAACACCATCAACTACTTACACTGCTAAATAAAAAAGAAAGTAGGCCTGTACTTAACATTATAAAAATACAACTGCAAATCATAGATTAAGAATTTGTGACTTCCTGTTTTAAAATTGGTACAAATACACGAATATTTTTTTTAAATTCGGGTTTTTGCATTTCCCTGGTAAACAGAACTTTTATTCGTAAAAAAATCGCAAATTTATTTTTAATTCGTAAAATTAGAATTGTCAGCCTCTGCTGAAAATCAAAGTTTAGGCTAATGTTCCTCATCATCATCGTTCTTACACGCACTGTCTTGTTACAAAAATAATTCATAGTAATAGATAGCCACACAATGTCTTGCTGAGCAGAACCTCCCGGTCCATGGGGAAAACTGTACTGGGTTCAAACTGACTCGAGTTTCAGCCAGGAGGGTCCTGGAAAAGGAAGTGGGGGAATGACTGGAGCTCGAGTGACGTAAGGCAAAATTTTGCCTGAATTTTTGCATGTTTTGCGCTTATTAAAACTGTAATATGCACAGAAGTACAAGAAATAATACACAGAAAATTACTGTAAAATGTAAATCTGTAGTTTTTGCAGCTGCAGAAACTGTTGCAAAATAAAATTACAAATAATTATAAACAGAGAGATGTTCCAGTAAGTAGTCAGATGAAATTGTGAGCCTTTTTATATTGATTTCAGTAAAACAGTGGGGGACGCTCCCGCTCTCTGGAAAAGTGGGGGACGACCGACCGACCTCTCATTTGGAAAAAAAATCAAATGGCCATATCCGAAACAGATCGTCCGATCCACTTCATGTTTCCGATATCATGTTTCCTATATCCGGTTGGGCCAAGTAGAATAGGTACATAGTAGAAAACAATGCGCGAGGAATAATTAGATTGTGATGAAGATGCATTCTGAATTAATGACACAATAACACATGGTGAGAAATGTGTTATTGTGTCATTAATTCAGAATGCATCTT
>Ga0209781_1000331_pt1 | contig 11968 bp, 11 predicted proteins | sample WorMetHERISLAND1_3_FD_187386 | JGI IMG/M metagenome (GOLD analysis project Ga0209781, IMG submission 187386) | Marine gutless worms symbiont microbial communities from Max Planck institute for Marine Microbiology, Germany - Olavius albidus HERON... | ecosystem: Host-associated > Annelida >...
ATTCATGAAACATGAAACAACGAAATAAACCAACTGACCAACTGTCACAGACGTTATAAGGCCCGGAACAACTGTCCGTGAGAACCATATATACACACCATAGGGGAATACTGTACTGTATCGTCCAATGTGTCAAGAATTGCCAGAGAACAAGCATTTTAAAGAGAAATCTTGGCGTTACCATTATGACGTCAACAAGTCACGTGACTTCACCAGGAGCATGTCCAATCAATAGACCATGGACACTTTTCTATAGGCTGTCCATTGGAACCATCTCTCTATCTGGCTTCGTTTCGGAAATATTTAGGGACAAATAATATTCAGGGTGTAGTGGAGAGGGGGTATATCGGGTATATATACCCTCCCAAAATCAGTCCATGTCGCATTAGAACGGTCACTGGACATGAGTTTTAAAGTTTTATACCTCCTGGAAGGCTTTTATACCTCCCCAAAACAAATTTCTGGCTACACCGCTGAATTTTTTATTACGTGATGACGTCATCAATGACGTCATAAGGTTAGGATCAACTCTACGCGTGGCCCATATAGACACATCGTAAAGGAAAACATTGTGTTAAAACATCGTATAGTTACGTTAATAACTGCCGGAGAAGAGCCATTTTAAATATCATGACGCCATCATTATGACGTATTCGGGACATAATTATGATGTCATTGGGAACATGCCTGGTGGATAGCACATTGACACTTTCCTATAGACTGCTCTGTTGCGGCGATAACAACATAAGAACTATTAAACGATATTTTTCGACACTTTTTAACGCAAATAACTTTTACCGAAAACTATTTAACCAACAGCAAAACGGTCTGTCTAAAACCCAGAAAGTCTCATCAACATTCCTCCCCCTTGTGATGCCTTACAGACATCACCAAAACACACTGAGTATAGTCAATAACTACTAGTCAAAAACTACTACTTACTGACAGTCTCTATGCATCAACAGTCACTTAATGCAAGTTCTATACTACAGTCAGTGATCTACTATCACTACACCATCTCAGCCAGCATTACTCTCAAATGTTACTGTCTGAAAACTATCAGCTGCAAGCAAACAGGAGTGTCCTAGTAGGCTGGCAACACACTTTGCTATCAATCAATGAACATTATTAATCCAATACTGAGTTCAAAGTGAAGAATGCTAGCCAAGCACACAATAAAACCAAACATTCAGTTAACGATCCTGAAACTCTAATGGACATAAGACAGCTACAGGACGCTTCGGAACAGTTTTGCCGACATGCACATCGACAACACGAACATGTCCGTCACTGCCTCGATAAACAGCGACAATCCTTTCAAGCGGCCAATGTCCTCGAACTGTCTCGCCGTTCATCACGAGAATAACATCACCGACGACAAAGTCTCAGCTGGGTGATGTCCATTTCTTCCTAGTCGCAAGACTTGGTAACCACTCCTTCAGCCATCGATGCCAGAAGTGTCGGACGACTTCCTGTACTCTTCTCCAACGAGTTCTCGGATGTTGATCTTCCTCTGCGATAGTTGGAGCGGATTCTCGACCAAGTTCTTCATGCAGAAAATTACTCGGTGTAAGCGGTACAATGTCCATGGAATTCGCGGACTGATATGTCAGCGGTCTCGAATTCAGGAGAGCTTCGGCTCCAATAAATGCACTCGATAATTCTTTATCAGTGACTTCAGCACTACCAAGTACTGCATACACAGCTGTCTTCGCAGCTTTTATCATGATCTCATACACACCACCGAAATGTGGTCCAGCTGGAGGATTAAAATTCCACTTTATACCGCGATGTACAGTTCTTCTCTGAATAATCTGTTTGTCCAGTTGCAACACAAGATGTTGAAGTTCTCGATTAGCACCAACGAAACTTGTTCCATTATTGGAAGTCACCTGTTCTGGAGGGCCTCTCCGATTCACGAAACGATAAAAAGCATTCAGAAACGAATCTTGTGTCGAGACCATAAGCCATCTCCAAATGAACAGCTCTGGTAGCCATACAAGTGAACAAACACAAATATCGTTTTGCACGAGTACGACCTCTTCCTTGGATGGTAGTGAATGGACCTGCAAAATCAACAGCAGTATGTGTGAAAGCACGTAATGATTCTGGCATCTTCTCATGCGAGCTTAGCAATGGAGCCATCACCTGCGTAAGCTGCTTTTGCTGCACGTCATTTACACTTCATACAGGACTGTTCCCATTCACAAATTGCTTCTCAAGCTGACAAAATCCAAAATCTTTTGGACAATTCAGCAAGTGTTCCATTAGTGCCACTGACGTGACTTCCCTTCTCATGTGCATGCTTTACGATCAGACGGGTACCATAGCTTTTACGAGGAAGGATTATCGGATAGCGAGCACTAAACGATAGATTCTCCACATTCACCAGTCGACTGTTGCTACACATCTTCATCAAAACGAGGATTAAGAACTAGCAATTTGCTGTTACGTGGCAATGCTCTCTTATGAACAAGTGCTTTATATTACTCGGGAAAAGCTTCTTGCTGACACGCCTTGATAACGATAACTTCTGAGTCCATGAGCACATCAGAGGTAAGCTCACCAGACAATCGATTCTGCTTCACACTTTTGCAGTTGTGAATAAATCGTAACAACCATGAATGAACACGGATCAGATGTATCCAACTTGAATACCGATGTCCATCAATCAACTGAACAGTGCTGTCAGTCACATCACTATTCGTCAACAATGTCACTGCACTTCGGACTGATTTTCTCACTTCATTACAAACTCCTTCAACATTCTCAACAGGTCGATTTGGCCACTGACTAGAAGGCAACATCAAAAATTCCGGTCCATTCCACCACAGTGAATCACATGCCAACTTCGATACTGCGACTCCTCGAGATGCTAGATCAGCTGGATTTTGCTTCGTTGTATAAAGTTCCACTGGTCGGGATTTGTTAGTTGCTGTATTTCTCCGATTCTGTTGGCCACAAACGGTTTATAAGTACGGCTGCAACTACGAATCCAACACAGAACATTCATACTATCACTCCAGAATGTCACATTAAATAATTTGATGTCAAGTGCTTTGGCAACTGAAGTTCCAAGTCGTAATGCAAGTAATGCTGCCATCAGCTCGAGTCGAGGAATACTGAACGACTCCAACGGTGCAACTTTGGACTTCGCACAAACAAAACAACACGATACATTGCCACTAGCATACAAACATCTGGTATAAGCAACTGCACCATAGGCGTCTGCTGAAGCATCTCCAAACATGTGCAGTTCAGTCAACTCGAGTTCTTCGGCATCAGATAAACGAAGACATCTTGGAACATAAATCTGTGCAACAGTGGATAACTCACCAAACCACTGACAGGCTTCTTCATTGAGTTCTGCATTAAGCGGTTCATCCCAGTCCGTTCCACTTGCCCGTACTTTCTGCAACAGTATTTTAGCACGAACAACATACGGTGCAAGAAAACCAAGTGGATCAAACAGTTTGGCTACTTTCTGCAAGAATGTTCGCTTAGTGAACACAGAATCAGTCACGATTGACTTAAATCGAAGTGTTAAAACATCTTGCTGTGCTAGCCACAATACACCAAGAGTTTTTGTTCCGTTTAACTGTCCACCATCAACTTCAATTACCGCTACTTTGTCTTCAGCTGGAATAGTGCACAAAACTTCTTCGGAATTTGATAACCACTTTCGTGTTGTCATCCCTGCACGCTTCTACAGACAGCTCTGTGAGCTGTCGGTACAATTCAATTCCTTCTTCGACTGTCACAACAGAATCCATACTATCGTCCATGTACGTGGATTTCAAAACTGTCTCAGCAGCAGCTGGGTATTCATTGGCCAGCTGCCTCGCATGTTCTTGTGCTATGAACTGAGCCAGAAACGGTGAACAGTGGTCACCAAACACAACTCAATCAAACTCATAAACCTCCAGCAATTGTTCTGTGTGTAAGTCACGCCACAAAAATTGGAAGAAACAACGATCCTCAGGTGCAATCTCAATCTGTAGATACATCTCAGAAATGCCACGCAACAGGGTTCTTAAGAAATCTCAGCAACACATCTGGCAGCTCACGCTGCTCTGGCAGCTCACGCTGCAACTTCGGAACCTGATCAATGGACTGATTTAACGACGTACCTTTGAATGTGGCAGAAGCATCAAAAACGATGCGAACTTTGGTCGTCGATTTATCTGGACGAACAACAGGAAAGTGCGGCAAGTACCAAACTTTATCACCGTGGCTGCTAGGATCTGCAACCTTGTGAATATATCCTTTGTCGAGATATTGGCAAATTGTGTTCTGATACGAAGTCTTCATTTCAGGACAACGGTCCAAACGTTTTTCAGTATTCTCCAGTCTCCGGACTGCCATCTCATAGTTATTTGGCAACGATGGTATGCCATCCTTCCACGGAATTTGCACTTCGTACAGTCCATCTTTATAATTCATTGACTGTCGCACCTTCTCAATCACAACACGATTCTCTGGCGAAATTACGGTATCTGTTGAAGGCACTTCCTCAACTTCCCAAAATTTCTGTAACGACATACATGTATTAATTTCCGAATCATCAGGTCCAGCAGTATTCAGAAAGTACGCATGAAAAAATCCACAATGTTTCTGTGCTGAACCATCTGGAGACAGGTTACCAATACACGTCCAACCAAGCGGTGCTCAACATCCAACCAAGCGGTGTTAAACGAGCTACTGGTTGACCAGGTCTTCCGAGAATCTCTGTACGCGACGAGTGCAGATCTGCGTAGTCGATTCCAATCAACAAATCAATGTTGTTGCAAGAACCAAGTCTCAGAAACTCGATGCCCTGCAGATGCGGCCACTGGCTGTTATGCTTTCTCCAGTCTATTGCTTTCAGATTTCCGGTTACTTTATCTGTGGTAAGAGCAACGATATTTTAGACTGACACAATGTACCATCAACACTCTGCAGAGTTACTTCAACTGGCATAGTATCGAAAACTTCATACTGACTATTTAATACACTGACAGTAATACGTTCTGACTGTCCGACAAGACCAAGTTCAGCTGCAACATCTGAATTCAAATACGTCTTGGTACTGCCGTCATCCAACAGCGCATTTACTCAAATGTATTTATCTCCATTTCTCAGAACAACAGGAACAGTACGTAATGCAATAAAACTCTCCGGCATATCTTTGGTAATCATCGTCACATTACCACGAGGAACATGTGAAACTTCTCCACCTTCTGACACAACAGAATGAACAGGCTGTGTTACCTCAAGCGGGTATGTTGCTGGAGTTCGATTCTGCAGTCCCACATTCGATGGCACAGTATTTTCGCGATTCCTGTGTAACAAACGATGATGTAACTGTGTACAACCATCCAGACCACAGTTTTGACTGTGTGTACACAAGTGACCATGTGAATTTCCAAGACAACGAAAACATAATTTGTCTTTTGCAAACTGCCATCGAGATGGTTTAAATTCAGAACACTTCCAAACACCATGCTGCTCCTGACAACAGGGACACGGAAACTGATTAACACGCATAAACAATGTCTGTTCTCTTCGATGTCGATTAACAACAGTAGACTTGACATTCTGATCAGAAGACAGTCCTTTTACAGCTTCACTTGCGATTGTCTGAAACGGTGATTCCTGATTAATCCAGTCCTTCAAACTTTCAACATCTTCATTACGATGATTCTCAAAAATCCAACGTTGATAATCTCGTATCATAGACTCTGGTAATTTCTTCAACAGTTTGAAATACAACGATCCATAACTGAGCTCATCCAAATGATCAGATTCTTTAAAGTTGATAACAACAACATCGATCAAGTCAGCAAGTGTATCAATGTCTCTTGCATTGCCTGGTGTAACTGGTTTGAAATTGTCAACTTCCTCCATTTTAGCTGCAATATATCGTCGTGTACCACCAAACTTGCGATCAAGTCTGTCTTTTGCTGCTTCGTAACTGGCAGCTGAATGTCCGAGATTCTCAATCGCTTTCAGAGCATCTCCAGACAAATATTGACGTAACTGCAGCAATTTATATTCGGCTGACAACGGCGATTGGTCTATACAAGCCATAAACGCAGCTTTCCAGTTTTCATAATTTCTTTTATCTCCAGCAAAAACAGGTATAGACACACGTTTCAATTGTCGCCACATGTCCTTTTCAATATTATTTGCCGATGACGATGGTTCATTACGAATAGCTTCACTATCACGTGGTGCAGCAGCAGCATTGTCATGAATTTACTCGTCGCTCTGAACTGAGGAAGTATCACTGAAACGATCATTGCTATATCCGTACTGTTGTGCAGCTTCCAAAGTTTCCGAATAGTCATGTAACATTTTATCCATTTCTGCGTGAATGCGGTCTTTACCACCACCATCAAGCAGCCAATACAAATATTCTAATGCAGTCATTGCCTTTTGCAACTGGGTTGCTAATAACTCACGTATCTTCTTCATTTCGGCTTTTATTACGACTTCATCGTCGTTCATCATTTCAACGATTCTAAAACGGGTTCGAACGAATTTTTCCGCCAGCCTGGCTGCGCTCTGCCCAGGCGGGCTGTCGGAGGCGCTCATGGCGAGGTACGATGATTTTCACTGAGTTACGATAATCAAACTATATGCCTACGATAAAACCACTCAAAACCACGCTCTGCTACCAAATTATGTTGCGGCGATAACTGCATAACTATTAAACAATATTTTTCGACACCTTTTAACACAAAGAACTTTTACCGAAAACTATTTAACCAACAGCAAAACGGTCTGTCTAAAACCCGGAAAGTCTCATCAACATGCTCATTTGAAACATCCGCTGTCTGGCTTAGTTTCGGAGATATTTAGCGACAGTATTACATAATGACGTCATCAATGACGTCATAAGGCCCGGATCAACTATCCGTGAGGACCATATAGGCACGCCATTCAGGGAAACATTGTGTAAGTATCGTCCAATTTTGACAAGAAGAAGCAAATTATAAAATCATGACGTCACCGTGATGTAAAATCGGGTCACGCGACGTCATCGGCGGATGCACAATCGATAGCCGATAGGCATGTTGCTATAGGCTGTCCATTGTAACCATCCCGCTATCTAGTCTTGTTTCCGAGATATTTAGCCCCAAAGTTGCGACAAATATGACATGACATATGACATATAACATGATGACGTCCGTAGTCAGTGACATCATAAGTCCCGGATCGACTATCCATGAGGATCATAATCATAAGTCCCGGATCGACTATCCATGAGGATCATATACACACTCCATATAGTGGAACATTGTGTTAAAGTATCGTCTAATTCTAACAAGAATTGCCCGAGAAGAAGCATTTTAAAGAAAAATCATGATGTCACCATTATGGCGTCGTCCGGTCAAGTGACGTCATCGAGAGCATGCGCAATTGATAGCCATAGGCAAGTTCCTATAGGCTTTACATTGGAACCATCCCGCTATGTGCCCTCGTTTCTGAGATATTTAACCCCAAACTTGCGACAAATATTATTAGGTGGTGACGTCATCAGTGACGTCATAAGACCCGGTCGACTATCTGTGAGACCATATAGACACATTGTATTGGGGAACATTGTGTTAAAGTATCGTTCAATTTGGACAAGAATTGACAAGAATTGCCGGAGAAGAAGCATGTTAAAGAAAAATCATGACGTCACCATTATGACGTCGTTCGGTCAGGTGACGTCATCGGGAGCATGCACAATCGATAGCCCATAGGCAAGTTTTTATAGGCTGTCCGTTGGAACCATCCCGCTCTCTGGCCTCCTTTCCAAGATATTTAGCCCCAAAGTTGTGACAATGTTTATTACTTGATGACATCATCAGTGATGTCATAAGACCTGGATCGACTGACCGTGAGGACCATATAGACACACCATATAGGGGAACATTGTGTTACAGTATCGTCCGACGTCCGATTTCGACAATAATTGCCAGAGAAGAAGCAATTGAAAGGCTGTCCATTTGACCTATGTGGCCTCGTTTAGGAGATATTTAGCCCCAAAGTTGCGCAGAGAATGAATGACAGAATGACAGACAGACAGACACATGAACCAACAATAAGGGTTGCTTAAACAAAGCTCGCAAACCAATAATGATGTAGTTTTGACATTCAGCCACTGTTTGTATGTATTGATTGTTCTGTGTTGTGTTGTTGTTGATATCACAGAAGTATGGTGACAGTTTGCTATTGTCAGTGTCCGGCATTTTGCCAGACATAAAGGACGAGGGAGCTGTACTTGTCTGCCGGGTTAGCATGCACTTGTCCTGTCATTCATTTACTTATTTTTACCACATCTACTGCACTCGTGCACTTTGTTTCTGATATGTAGATTTGCACTGTTTGGTACTGTGCTGTTGTTGGCAGACTTATGTATGAGTTACTCATACATTGTGCTGCTTGAGTACTAGTCCGCTATTATGAAACTGCCTGGTAGTTGCAGCGGGAGTTACACTTAACAATGCATCAGACTATCGGACCTCTATCGGACTTTTGGACTCCCGGCCGCAGTGTAGGCCTATCGGACTCGGACTATCACATAATGCAATTCAGACATTTTGACCCGACCTGACACGCCAAATTTGCCTAAAATTCTGACCCGACGACCCAATCTGACCCGACCCGCGGGTCGACCCGACCCGTGTCCGTCCCTGCTTATGACAAGTGGTGCAATTATATCCCAGCTTTCAGCTGGGTACTGTCACTTTGGCTGATGGTAAGTCGTGTCTGTTTTCCGTCTGTATGTCCATCCGTCTGTCTGTCTGTCTGTGACGTTGGTGGAATCATCGATCGTTGTTGCGTAAAGGCGATCCACCTGCTCCCAGGAAAACATGATGAAATTGTGGTGAGACTAGAGGTGGTGTATTGAAAAAGTGGACTGCTGGACAACAACAGCGGCAGTATCTCTGAAACACGTAAGATAAAGGAAAAGTTACTATGGACGGCTTACAAGAACTCACCAAATTCGACATGTACATTCATACTGTGCATCCGCACTAAAGCCCATTAAAAATATTGGGGAAGAGTGACCGTGGGCAAATTCAGGGACTTCCCATTTTTTGAGTACCCCCTGTTGTCTCGGGAACGGGCAAAGCTATGATAGGCCTACACTGCGGCAGGGAGTCCGAAAGTCCGACAGAGGTCCGATAGGCCTACACTGCGACTGGGAATCCGAAAGTCCAACAGAGGTCCGATAGAGGTCCGATAGTCTGAGTCCGATAGCCTACACTGCAGCTGGGAGTCCAAAAGTCCGATAGAGGTCCGACAGTCCGAGTTTGATAGGCCTACACTGCGGCCGGCAGTCCGAAAGTCCGATAGGGGTCCGATAGAGCTTTGATGGAGGTCCGAAAGTCCAATGGAGGTCCGATAGTTTGAGTCCGATAGGCCTCCGACCGGGAGTCCGAAAGTCTGATAGAGATCCGATAATCCGAGTCCGATAGGCCTACGCTGCAGCCGGGAGTCAGAAAGTCCAATAGAGATCCAATAGAGGTCCGATAGTCCGAGTCCGATACGACTACACTGCGGTTGGGAGTCCGAAAGTCCGATAGAGGTCCGATAGAGGTCCGATAGTCCGATGTGCTGTTAAATGTAACCGGTGCAGCAGTGTGTGTCTTACCGTCTCTTGCATTGATTTTTACCATGCAATGCTATGCAGAGTGGTTTTATGCCATTTCAAGTTGTCCGTCCGTCTGTCTGTTACATTTAAATATCGTGGTCACATAGGTTAAAATTCTTTTAAAATAATTTTATGGCTGATTAGCCTAACCTTTCTGCTCTCTGCTGACCCCAATGTGGATCTACTCTAAAGGGAACAGCTGGCATAGGAGTGGGGTAGGGACAAATTGGCTCCGGCGTACAGAACCGGCAATATCTCCGAAACGGTTGAAGATAGAGCAAAATGACGAGAGACAGCTTAGTAATGACTTCAACGCCGTGTAGAGTGGCTGGAGGCATTATCTCTAGTCTCTACTAGGCCTATGTATTCATTCGCCCGTCCATCCATGTGCTCCAAAGGGCACACATTTGGCTTAGCCACATCAATATCTCTGAAACTGTTGAATATAGAGCGAAACTTACTATTAGCAGCCTATATAAAGTCGTACATGGGCTTTCAATTTCAGCCAAAATATATGACCTTGAATGGTCTATGTGTGAGAGTCAAAGGTGTGTGTGTTTCAGTCCATATCTATTTAACAATGCACCGCTTAGTACTGTACAGCAATTTACCTATCTTGGCAGTATCCTATCAACTGACTGTTATTACGAATAAATGTAAAAAAACTTAACAGTTTAAAACTCGCTGTAATGATGACATGATGAACTCGGACAACTAAAACGATAAAAATAACAAGAAAGCCCAGCTGTGGCTGACAAACCAGCGCGACGCTTGAAATCCGGGTCACGGGTCACTCAAGGGCATCGAAAGTGACACCATTCTACAGCTTGCCTATGGTTTCCTATTAGCGTGCCATTTTATAGTAAATGTTTCTGTAAAATGCATCGTTTTGGAGATATTCGCCTTTTAAAACTACCATGACCTTGAACTCCGGGTCAAGGGTCACTTAAGGTCATTGGAAATGACTTGAAGGAACGGCCGCCGGCGGTTCGGGTTCTGGTTGTTGTGGTGTGGCGGTGGGCGTTAAGGGGTTACCTTCCTCCGCCATAACCGGGGCCTGGGAAACGCTATCCCCGCCGACGGCTTCCCACAATTATAAAACCCGATTTGCAAACCGGGCGAAGATTCCAGGCAGCTATTTATTCAGCCTTTAATCAAGTCCCTGAGGTTACCGTATGCCAACCAGAGGTGCTATAGACACGCGTACCCTGTACACGAGGTACGTGCACACCAGTCTGTTAAGCCTGCAGCTAGTAACTTTCGCGCGGCGCGACAGAGATCACTGCACGTGCACGCAGCGTGGCCGGTGCTTTAGGCTACTGTCACCAGCGGCGATTTATATTTCCACATGCACCTGGCCAGACCTAACCGGAGATCTATCCAAGTAGCGTGTTAACTACAGCACAAGTACCCTGCAACGACTAAAGTGATTGAGCTAAACACGTGTCCCTAACACAACTAGTATACTGAGTCTATGAGTCCTATCCCAGTGTGCTGACAGAAGCGTGAGTGCCTTGCAACTAAACTGTAGGGCTTTGCAGCCAAGTTAGTAAACCTTTACAAGGCCTAATTTATTCCCTAGTTGTTACAGCTAAGTTTTATTTAAGGAGCTGTTCCATTACAGCGACAAGTTAACAAGGCAACAAGTCCACTTCAGTTTAATTACTGTGAGTTATTGTAGCCAAGATAAAGTGAGTGAATTTATTTATTTATTTTATTTATTTATTTTTAGCGCCCCCGGTACTCAATTCCCGAGGGCTGAAAAATTAAGAAAAGGAATAGAACGTGTCTGGAATGGTCACGATGCGGACTCGGAAATTGGGAACGTGTCTGCTAGTTATTTATTTAACTTATCTCCAGTCGAGCTAAGTTCCAAACTGTAACCGTGAATAATTATTGTAATGTAATTTTATAGAAAGTCACTCGCCTTAGTACTGGTGTCTATGAAGTTGTCCTTGCAGAGCGAACGAAACGATACGATATACGATACGACTTTATTTACACTATGTTCAAAAACTTCCGCGCAGAACGTAACGCGTGACGCAGGCGCTGACACAGCAGCTAATCCATCCGTATCCTCAGCGATCACACGACGTGCAGCGTGGCCAACACGTGGCCGAATCCAACAGAAAACGAATTAATTAATAACGAGCTGATGACTGTACACACTGACTAACACGTTCCGAAGCAGCGTGGCCGCTAACGAAAACACGTGGCGACTCCCGAGATGACGTCTGACCCGCCGGTACCGTCCGCTGCTGAAGCACCCGAGCAATAGAAAGAGGTGCGCGTCGAAGCCCGTATATATAGGCTCCGACCACCATAGGGGGGGGGGGG
>Ga0209781_1000332_pt1 | contig 11965 bp, 7 predicted proteins | sample WorMetHERISLAND1_3_FD_187386 | JGI IMG/M metagenome (GOLD analysis project Ga0209781, IMG submission 187386) | Marine gutless worms symbiont microbial communities from Max Planck institute for Marine Microbiology, Germany - Olavius albidus HERON... | ecosystem: Host-associated > Annelida >...
CAGCCAATTTAAGCCAAATTTCGCCGGCTAGCCAGCCGCCAGCTTTCTAAGCCAACCGACGAGGGCCTCATAATTCGGCTTGGGGGTCTACACAGTAGCGACATCAAACCTATTCTAAACAGTCTTCAGACTGTCCTCCATGGGCTTCATTGGTTGTTGAAATTCGTTTATACCACCTACCAATCAATTGCTTTGTCAATCAGTCCATGACGGATGTGTAAGTAAGTAAGTAAATGTTTAGAGTGCACAGTGTCAGCCAGAGGCCGACTGAGGCACTTGGTGAGTCGCTAGGGGGAGCCGAAAGCCTGCTGGAAGCAGTGAGTGTTAAGAAGGCAACGGAAGGTATGGGTAGAGGAAGAGTCACGAATGCCAGATGGGAGTGAGTTCCACACAGTGGGGGCTGCAACACTAAAACCACGGGAGGCAAAGGTAGTGCGAACATGAGGAACGGACAGCGGGTTAGTGTTCGCAGCAGCTTGTCAAAACTTCTTTTAGGTGCTTCATATCAGAGTAATACTGGCTGTCCAAACTGAATATTCAGGCAGATCTCCTGAGATCCAAAGGGTTTGATAACAATTGTTTGGCTTGATGAACTCAAGACATGTTCTGGCTAAGGTAGGCAGCGGTGTGCAGCGAGTGGTAAAGTGTGCCCCAGGCTTCATTCTGACACTGTCCAGTTTGGGTCACATAGCGTTTATTTGCCATGGGGTGTGCTTTTGAACTCAAACTCACCAGACAGGTGTGCAAAAAGTGGAATATCTTGAATATTACCATTTCTAAACACATTTTTGTTTCACCTTTATTCCAACAATTATTTATTCATAAAGACACAGTCCCTCAGTAGCAGTCTGGGTTTTTAGACCACCATGTGCAACAAAACAGATATGAGTCAATGAACAATGAACTTCATCTACTGCAGAAGAAGAATGGCACTAAACTCTGACCTGCTCAGACAAATGAGTCAAGAACAGCATGTGGCCAAAATATATATTTCTTAAGGATGCAGATGATCAATTCAGTAGAGTAAGTGGCATATAACTGGTACTGTTTCTTAATCACCCAGGATGTCTCTACTGTAGTCCTTACACTACGATTACAGATTACAGACATCAGTCACCGGCACTGTGTTCTTTTTCCTGCGTCTTGGTAGAAATTTGTTAGGAAATTGCACGTGGATATATTTGCATCATTTGCTTGTGTGGTGCCAGTGTGAAGAGTCCGTTTGCAATTGCTCATTTGTGTTGTTATTCTTCTCGCGTCTAACATCAAATCACATGTTTCCGCATGACAATGTTTGAAACAACTAAAGTGAGGCAGCTTGAATGATTTCTGCTGATAAGTTTCTAAATATTAGTTTGTATATATATATATATATGGGCAATAAATCCAATAATATATGTATTCTTTTTGTAGTAATTAACAATAGATTAGTGCGATAAATAAAAATATCTTTTTAGTGTCATTTTGTGATGTAACCGACTCAAGTAATATGCGTATATGCTATAAATAGTATATGCTATAAACAATTTGAATTTGTCGTTGGCATTTATAATGAAACGAGTTTCATGATGTAATTCTGAATAAAGACTTGTAGTTCACACACTACCTTGTAAGTTACTGACTCCGTTTGGTTGTCATGGTATTGACCATTTATATTTAGAATACAAAACGTTATATTTAAAATAAAAAATGATGTAGTAAGAGTGTTTTCACTAGTGATGGGCGATTCGGCAAAAAAAGAAAACGATTCGATTCGATTCAGTGCCACAAACGAGTTGATTTGATTCAATTCGATGACTGTTTACCATGATAGCGTTGTGAGTGATGGTAATAGGCCTACTAATTAAATTTCTTAATAGATATATTGGAAATGCATAATATGCCCAAGTATTCGTGGGCTTTTGTTTGTAATTCTAACTAAATGTACATAATGTTTACCTGTGTGGGTGATTTAGACTTTATTTCATTGTTTGATATTGGAGTATTTTGGATGAAAACCTTAACAGTTGTATTATATTGTACATAGAGTGGATGAAATTGTATTTTGGATGAAAACCTTAACAGTTGTATTATATTGTACATAGAGTGTCAAGTCCACTGATGGGCAAACAAAATTTGTCTTGTTTGAATTGTTTTTGAGACATGTTAATACACTAACTGCTGGTTTGTATTTCTCTGTCTATTCAGTTCAAACATCACAGTGGTAATCACTATTCAAATTTGTAAAAAAAAAAAGGTAAAGGAGCGTATAGCTGTTATTGGGTTCCCATCTCACAGCTACGGGATGTCACTTGCCATATGGGATCACAGTGTTACCTGCTACCCGACACAACTGAATGTGCCCCACCTTAACCCCAGCCAGAAAGCTGGTACTCGATTTACCTACCCTGGAGGGATGGAAAGCTGAGTTGACCTTGGCTACCCGGCAATGCACCGCCCGGGATTCGAACTCGCGATTTTTCGATCACTGGTCCGACGCCCTACCACTACACTATCAAGGCAACCCAGCTTCATCCTTCTGATTAATACTTTTTGATTGTTTGTAATGTACTAGTTAACACACATAGAATATAGGCCGTTGCAATGGACTCGAGTTTGAGATCAGCACTTCAAGGGATATCACATTTGCTGGTTAACATGAGTGAATCAGATGTATGTAGACAAGTTTCCAGGCGGTTAATATGTGCAGTGTTAGACTGACAACAAGTTTTTTCACTAAGTACATTTATTACATTGCTGTCATACACACATAAACGTCAAGGCAACTGCTGCAAACATTTGATGTAAAAAAACTGCATCAGAGATATGCTACACAAGCGCTACTATCACAATACTAAAGATACGGTTAACAAGTCTCCTTATTGCATTCAATAGGTTTCTTTGCTTGTGGCTTAATGGCACTTTTAACACACTGTGCCTTCATGGACAAATAAATAAACTTTTGGGTACTTCCAAAAAACTGCGATATCTAGCAGTGAGTATATTATATTAAACAGTTCATTAAGTGCTTTCTGAAATGAAAAGAAAATAAATACAATATAATACAAGTTCTGTATATATAAGTATACGTAAGTGGCGTTTAAGTTATGCAATATCTGTCAAGTTACTATAAAAATGTAACAGACATGATCAGGAGATTCAGTAAAGAAAGAGACATAATAATCGCAATCATCCAGTGACAGCTCTTTACAAACTGCGCTTAAAATGAACAGATCACTTAACCTCAAAGCAATGCAATAACTGTCCCTTTTATGCATACTACTAGCAACTACTGAAAAACAGATGAGGCTTGAGCTAGGGTTGCATATTTAGTATTAGAAAGAACCATTAAATATTAAATATTACCAGTAACCTTGAACCAGTAAACATCTTAATGGGGACATGCATATAACACCTGTAAGCATAATCAAAATCAATCATGAAAACAATGCTCCTGAATAATTGTGTTATTTATTAATATAATTATAACACCTAAAATTTCATTTTATTATTTTCAAAACAACATAACGACCATTTAATATCTATATTAATCTACATTAATATATTAATATTATATTAATCCGGAAAGATTGGAATAAATTTCTGGAATTTTTTGCGGAGGAAATATCCGGACTCACAACCCTAGCTAGAGTAATACAACAAAATAGCACGTGTGAATAATTATAACTTAACTAAACACAATGCAAAACCTATTTACATTAATGTCCTTATTCCATTTCGACATAACAGATTTTCTCTTAACATTTTATTTGTTTTTCTTTCCTTGGTAAGTTTCACATTCTCTTATGTCTAAAACTGTTAAGTCACTATCGGGTATAGACAACAATCAACACACAACTTTGCCTTTTCAGCACGACAAACAAATATTGCCAGAGCTGTTAACAATACTTGACAAATATAATGGCTGAAACTTTCAGAAAAAGTGTTGTGTTGGCAGTACTGATAACTTATCTTTTAATTGAGTACAAACACACATGTAGCTCATTTGCAAACATCTCTAGCAATACATCAATTGATGAATGGCATAATTTCGCCAATAGATAAATTCATTAATAGGCTTACTAAACACTGCTAACAAGTATTTAAATATCACTTAAAATAGCAGTTTACAACTTTACATTTAAACACTTTTAAGCTTCAAGTATAATTAACATTTCTTGCAAAGTTCATTTCTGCTTGACAAGTATCAGTACTGAAAATTTTAAGCAAAGTCGTCATTAGTGTCGCTGATAACACTAGTTAAAAGTTATCAGCCAAAATGTATAGGGATATCAGATGCTTTGATATTAACAACCCTGAATATCACAACTCTTATTAGTGTAAACATTAATATCATGAAATACAACTACTGAAATATGCATTTAGTCGCAAAATACAAACAGTATCAAATACATTAAAGTATTTGCTACAATTAACGACTGATAACGAATGACAGCAAAGAATGACACTGCTACTATACACAACTTTGCAAGAAAAATTCACATTAATTAATTTACTAATAATACTAACAAAAGTAGCGATGGACGGCTCACTAGCTTGTAAGTGTACTTCTAGGAATGTTCAAGCAGCCGGTGGTAACACGGCTTTAACAAACGCGGTACAACAAGTGTCAGCTTAAGAAGAAAACAACAAGCATTCTGTATAGTATCAAAAAACAGTTTGTCAAGTCGGTTTGATATGACGGCAAAGAGATGGGACGAATAAGTAACAGCTGCAGCAATCCATCACTTATCACTCATCTGCAGGGTGTGGCACAAAAAAATCCCCTACCGTGTTTTGTTAATATCTCGACAACAAACTGGAATTTTTATAAGAAAATTTGTGTGGCTATTTCTCATTCATATCTACATGTACGTATAATTGCCAAATTATGTTATATTATCATATTTGACTAAGTTATATCGTTTGAACAGAGACAGCCCCACATTTCGTAATAAATCCCTTCTACTATTTTTTCATTAAACTAGAAGTACTCAGAGAGCACAGACCTCCGCCGAATGCCAGCATAATAGAATTGCTGAATGACTTTTGCAGGGCATCTGTTCTGTGTGTGTCGACAATGTGGCAGTTCTTCCCGCATCAGGATCTGGAACGGACTCCTGGATCTGGATAGTGATGTGGATCGTCTCTAGGCCACACCCCAGCTCTCCATAAAATTTCATCAAAATCCGTTGGTAACTTTTTCGATAATCCAGTGAATGCGAATTTCAGAATATGGAATGGACTCCTGGATCCGGAAGGTGATCCGGATCGTCACCAAAATGTAATCAGTTGATCTCTATGCAACACCCAAGCTCTCCATAAAATTTCATCAAAATCCGTTGGTAACTTTTTCAATACTTGTGGGCCCAGCTTTCAGCTGGGTACACTGTCAACACATATAGAAAACCTCCTTTGTATGACGCTAGTAAATGTGGTAACGTAACGCGCTGTACGTCTGAAAGCTGGGAATAGTGCGGATTCACTTTCATTCAATGCAGCAGCAGCAGAAAACCAGCGCGTTGGGAAAACCAGACGTTGATCTATTTACAGTGCAGACAGACAGACATGCAACCAACCAGCCTGCCAAAGTGACAGTACCCAGCTGAAAGCTGGGAAATCCAGTGAATGCAGATTTCGGTCTTCGGACTCCTGGATCCGGACGGTGATCCGGATCGTCACCAAAACTGAACTCACTGGTCCCTGTGTCATGCCCTACCCCTCCAAGAAATTTCGTCAAAATCCGTTCACAACTTTTTCAGTTATCTGACGGACAGACAGACAGACAGACAAACAGACCGAACAAAAAACAAAAACATAACCTCCTTGCCTTCGGCAGAGGTAACAACAAAAACTCAAAAGCAGTGACGTCACAGTAACATCAGTTAATACATCAATTAATCTGGCAGACGAACTCATTATTTTGCTAATATTTGTTAATACTGAGCAATTTGTTAATGCAGTCACCAAGAGAAAGGTGTCGCATGTGGACAAAATGCGAATGCAGATGCTGTGTGAAGAGTGATTCAGAGCAAAAACAGTAATTCGTATGTACCAGTGCAGGCCAGTGGTGGACACTTTAAACACTAAATATGACACTGAAAGTACAATTAGTAATGCTTTGTTGCAAAAAAAACTTTGTTGTGCAATTTGTTACGTGCTCTTTTCTCTGTACTATTGGTAAACATTTTTAACAACGTCAAAACTGTGGGGCTGTCACGTTTGAAATCACATAACTTTTGTCATATTTCAAGATAATTAAACAATATTTGGCAACTGTACGTCGATATGAACAGAAAATAAGATTGCAAAGTTTCATCAAAAAATTCTAAGCGGTTGCTTAAAAACTGGCAAAATATGACAGGGGATTACTTTTTTGTCGCACCCTGTAAATCTACATCATCTATCGAGACAAGTAAAAGCCGAAGGGCTAGTAGTCACCAACTGCAATTTCCTGAGCAACTTTCTGTGGCAGTTCGACGGCTGAAGTGATTGTAGGCGTCTTGGTTCGGCTGTGAGGTTTCTGTTTCTTGACGTAAAACGCTGCCAAGTCAGTTCTCTTCCACACCCACTGCTGTTGACTGCTTCCGCTGCAACTTGCCATGACTAGACTACCAGTTTCTGACAGCTCCATGCACAACTTAGTGCTGCGATGCCGCAGACTGCCATCCTGTAACCCACAGAACAGAACTAGCGATGACTACAAAACTGTCATAAGACACGTGGAAAAAATGAGACAATCTTCGACAATTCCCCCAATCAACACAGTTAAAAGCACTTTATTAGTCAAACAAACTGCTGAGAGCAAAAACAGAGGAACATGTTTGCCAAGTAATCTAGAAGCATACTGTGTGGTGAATTTTGAAATATATGTAAATGTATTTTGAGCAATCTATGATCACCTGTCGCTCATTACACAGAATGACTTCTTTAAAGCAGGAAAGCAGGATTGCTCAAACTATCACCCTCATGTCTTGATCTTTTAAAATTCATGATATGGTATGCCATATGCTCCTAGGTAAATTGGACAAACATAAATACCTTCGAGTTTTCAAATACTGCTTGGAGTACATGTATAAGTATTGTTTCTTGCCAAGTTCTTGCGGGATGCAAAAGTATCGGTTTGGAAATTTTATGAGTTTATTTTGCTGCAGTAAATGGCTCTAAAAATGGTTTGTGCACACATAGAGTTAGCAGAGAGCTGCAAATATAAACCTCGAGGTAGAGCCACTCTTGGTTGCCACGCTGACCATGACAAGGATAAATAACGACGGCCTGGCCGATAACACCAGAGAAGTCCATGCAGCTGTCATCACGACGTATCTCTCCAGTAGCACTTAGCATCCACAGCTACACGTCAAACACACCATCTCAGTCTCAATCAAATGCCTAATACCAATGTTTGCAATTATCTTAACCTACGGTAATTATTAGATTACATAAATTTCTAGTCAGCCATTGTACTTTTGACTTTGTCAAACTGGTTGGCTTTTTCGGAGTTACTCTAGGTTATTCTGAATCCCCAGAAATGAACTTTTGGGAACTGTCAGAGCAAGAATTTTCAACAGACTGGATGTACTTGTTGTGCCCAAACGTCAGCAACAGGAAGAGCAGGTTTGGGTAGTTATATTATGTAATAATAAATCTCTACAGTTGTTAAGTGTAGGACAGTTTTCAAAGCAGTGAAAGGTTATTTCATGAATTTCTGAACCCACAAAATTTCCGGCAGTGCAGGCTGTGAAATACCACAGTTTCAACTTCAGATGACAGACAAAACCTTGAGGTTTCACAATTATGCTGTAAAGAAAACTGAAAATCTATGCGAGAACTCTATTGTTAATCAGAAATCCAGATTCTTCGAGATTAGTAGAACTTTCTAAAAAAATCAGCATATTATGTCACATGGCTCTAACATTTAGGCTGTAACTAAGTCTGAAGTAAAATCACCAAAAACTATCCACCAGATTTACTTCACCATACTGAAGAGTGCATTGTACACTGCTGCATATTTTTCACAATATTTGAAATCTATATTTATTAAAGTTGCCTGGACTGGTTGGTTAGGCAGGCAATCGCAATCTTTGATGGCTTAGGTGATTGAAGGGCTAGGAACAGGGGATAAAGGGAAAGGCTATATGCTGAACACTGAAACTCTAGTACATAAACAAAATTACAATCTATTTGGATTTGAGCAGTCAAAGTTAGCATTTAAGAAGAACACATACCTGATTACCACCCTGGCCATGACACGGCCATATACGGACAGGGTGGTTGAAGGCGTTTGATCCAACGATGCCATCCAAACATCCCGCACTGCCACCATGCAGGTCTCGGTACTTCTCATCAGTACTACGTATCTGGCAACCACATACTTATTAGTCTCAATAAAAGTTCACTCACACAGTAAATCAAACTGCTCAGAGAACTGGCACGCCACATTGTGAAATTTTTCAAGTACATGGACACAATGGCGACATTTTATGCAATCTGATGAATCATACTTACCGCAGTCATTATTAATCAATGAATATTTTAAATAACACGGAAATTTCTGAGTATAAATGCATGGATATCTGCAAAGAATCTGACTCACCGCAAGCATCTCCAATACAACTAAACCATTATTTCTCTTACTGAATGACTTTAGTGGCGAGATCATGCAACAATAAATGGCTTTATATATGGAATAAAACGGCCAGATATAACTTTGTTTCAAGCAGTATGAACTAAACAATACAATGCCTATTCTGTGTGCTGTTACATACATTTCGGTTGTTGAAATAAGAAATTAAACAGCACTTCATCTGTTTCAAAATCTATGTTTGTCCAATCTCTTACGTACTTAAATGAGTTAGTAATCCAACGTATTAGTTTCATGATGAGTGTTTCTGTGGCATCATCGGTATGCAGATTCCATAGACATTTGATGGATATGTGGCTATATGCCAACATAGCCAACAATGTTGCCCACTCATCAACTGGTTGGTTTTGCCGCAGGACAAAAGAAAACAAAGAACACAAACTACTTCTTTTTACCCAAGAAATTGGACATATGCTACTCAACAAAAGATGATGTTGACTGGGTCAAGTGATAAATAAAGACAGAGGTGGAAGGGATGCATGGTGGGATTGTTTCAAGGAAGATATGAAGGGTTTTGGCCTGTCATCAAAGGACGCTCAGATTAGGGCCAATCATCATCATCATCATTTCTGGCATGCACCACTACGAGTGCGTAGCGCCAAATGTAGACATCAATCTCCAGAGTGGGCGATTCTGAGCCACGTCGATTGCTTTGTTCAGGGAGAGGTTAAATGATTCCAGATCCTGCAGGATAGTCTTCATCCACGTGGTGCAAGGGCGTCCTGGTGGTCTCCTCCCGTTCTCCAGGGGGGAAGCTGTTAAGATCTTCTTTGCATCTGTTTTGTCTCAGCCAATGGAGAATAAGAATCAAAGTGACAATCGGCTAACCCAGGTCTACCTAGGAAGTGACTGTTAAACTGGTGTGTGTGTGAGAGAGAGTTATTAATGGTAACTAAAGTACAACAGCAAACACGAAGAGCATCTTGCAATCTCAATGGCAAGAACGGACTAGCATCAAGAAATACTTACCTCCCCGGAGGCCAAGGCATCGGTCGGTATAAAGAGCTCGGGATAAACATTCTTCAGATACCAGTTGAACGACTGACACTGAAGCCGGCTTCGCAACTTATGACGATCTGAGACGTCACCGTGAATGGACTTCTGATGAAACATGAGAGAACAGTATGTCAACAACACATTTTAACATGTATCCTGTATTCCATTTAACATGTAATCCATAATCATACTGTGTAAAACACAAAAAAATCATAAAACAGTAGACAAGGCACTGCAAAGTATAAAAAGCAAATTCTATCGTAACAGCTGCTAAAGCAAGCATCCAAAAACTTAACTTTACAAATAAACAGAAAAAAAGCAATTAAAAAAGTACCGCAGACTCTTCCTTGCGCTTGTAACCAACTTTCTCGTAGAAATGATCTTTGTACTCGTCTAGCCACACCTCGGCAACTCGCATGTAGTTCTTGATCGAGCTGGCACCGCCAGGAAAGTTGTGCGTTGCATGACGTCGGAACACGTGGCCAACGTGAGAGCATGGCAGCACTTCAATTGACCCGCCACACATCCATATCTACCAGTGATACATCAGCACAACAGCACTTCATCTGCCTCATTCAACGTTAGCCTTGGTCAAACAAAAACTTTATTTCATCAATCACATCACCAACATTTAGATAAATAAAAAGAGAGTTTATAAAGATATCCAACTACTACTTTCATTTTTATCTGTCCCATTGCTATTGCACAGCATGGGACAGATTATGAAATCACTTTTTTTTCTCTGTGTCTGTCTGTCTGTGACCTCTCCTGCGGTCGCAATTCCCACTCGATTTTGATGACACTTTGCATGGTAGTTTGGAACCCAAAAAGTAAGATCGAGTTCGTTAGGGGTCAAAATACGAGAACTCCATCCCCAACTTTTCTCCAATTTTCCATCCCCATAATGCATTGTCAATGGCAAGGTCAGAAATGTCAGAAATGCAGGTATGAAGTGTACAGACTTTGTTCGGCATGTTACTTACTCGGAAAGACGTCTCCAAATTCTCGGCACCCCACACATCCATGCCAACATCATAGCCGCCGAGGTCGTTGAACCAACTGCGGCTAATGGCATACATGCCTCCCGACATTGTCGGACTCCTAACAACACACAGACAAAACATATAGCTAAGTCACACAGTTCATTATTTAGAAAAGACAGTGCCAACAAGCTGTACATCTGCGGACCATTCTTCTTTTTAGATCTCTCTGTTCAATGTGCTCTATTAAAAGCACAACAAATTCCAAAGGCAAAAACTCAAGTAAAACATTCATCTGAACTAAACGAAGTGCTTTTTCACAGCAGACTAACATCAGACTAAGCGACATATTCTCCCTTTACTATAAGGGTCTAAACTACAAGACTAGCATTAACGAGGGATCATCATCATCACCAGTCAGTCAACTGACAATCAATTGACAGTAATCTCACGGAGACTGCATGTATTATTTATGCATCCTTCAGTGGTCTGGCGCTGTTACTTGGGTGACATGAACGGCATCCAACCTGGAGTAAGTACTGCCACAACAGTGTTACTGGCTCACCATGACAGTTATGGTGGCAACATGCATGCTGTCCTAAGTCAGGAACACTGTGAACTGGCCCACGCTACAGTAGTTCCAAAAACTTTACTTTGTGGGATCGGCCTAACCTAACCTAATCTATTCACAAAAATGTGCCAGTTAAGCATAACCCGATGAATTATGTCATTATACCGGATTGGAGCAATGTCGGACGTACGGCGTCGTTTCTCTCTCTCGGAAATTCCAATCCACGTGAACTGCAAACTCCAGTCAAAGCCGCCAATATTTATCGAGTGAGTCTCAAATGACTTGTACTCAAACGTGGAATCATCGATGATGTCCATCACTGGCATCGCAATCATAGTTCGGTTTTCAGCAACGCGACTCAGCAGCGGCTTCAGCCATCCTACAACAATACAACAACACGTACTTGTCGGAACTGATGGAGATCAACGGATCTGAATCCAACAGACAGAATAAGAAGTGTTGTTTTTGTTATCACATTTGCCTTTAGTTGCAGTTACTATTAGTTTTCTCACTCTGAGTTTTAGTTATTATTAGTTTCTACCGCGCAATGCACTTTAGTGCATATGCGCGGTCTTGGGATCGCATGTCGTCTGTCCGTCCGTCTGTCCGCCCGTCTGTGACATTGGTGAATTGTGATCATATAGGGTGGAAATCTTGGAAACTAATTATACAGACAACTAGCCTAACACCTTCGCTCTTTGTAGCCAAAATGCGATCCACCTAATCCCAGGGGAACATGGGGAAATTTTGGGGAGAATAGAGGTGGGGTAGGGAAAAAGTGGCATGCTGCAGAACAAA
>Ga0209781_1000333_pt1 | contig 11919 bp, 6 predicted proteins | sample WorMetHERISLAND1_3_FD_187386 | JGI IMG/M metagenome (GOLD analysis project Ga0209781, IMG submission 187386) | Marine gutless worms symbiont microbial communities from Max Planck institute for Marine Microbiology, Germany - Olavius albidus HERON... | ecosystem: Host-associated > Annelida >...
GTCGACCTTTCCGATTCGTTTCAGTGAGTTCATCACTTCCCGCTTCATGTCCAAAATGGACTCGACCGTCAACAATATTATGAATGCCAACTATTTATGAAAAAGACGCGTCTAAAACTCTAAACACAGAATACTACTTTAACCAAACACGCAACTGAGTGGAAAATTTACGGCTAAGAACACATATTTTCGGCTGCTAAAACACTAATTCTTTCTCGGCGGTTTTTTGGCTAGCCGTAATTTTTTTCGGCGGTTTTATGGCTACGTTAAAAAATTCGGCTAGCCGGCTAAAATTCGGCGGCTTGGGGGTCTACCACTGAGTGCCCAGTGACAAACTGTTTATATACGGTACCTATTGAGTGGGGCTGTTGCATACATTGGTCTGTTGTATTTCGTTACAGTGCGCCTTGTAATATGTTGTTGCAGACAGCACACTTGAAAATATTGCACAGTTTTCGAGCTTGTCGGTGACTGAGCTGAGAATGTTCCAGGCGTGCCTCGCATGGAGCAGTAAAGAATGCCATCGTCGAGGCCTCGACGTCAATCCGGAAAACCAACGCGAAGTCCTGGGATCCGTTCTGTTTCATATAAGATTTCCAACGATGTCACTCATCGAGTTTGCTCAGGACGTGTCGAAGACCAACGTGCTGACAACGGACGACCGGTGCGCAGTGTTCGAGTACATCGCATGTCGTGGCGATGCGTGTTCCTACGTTGAAAACAGTAACGCAAAAGGAGCCGACTCCGCAAAGTCGGAAGTTACTCCAATTGTTGTCGATCAGGTGCCACTTCTGCGATTCCCGACTTCACCGCGCAAGTATCCTCTGCCGCTGATCCTCAGTCGATTTACGTCTTTCTGCAAGAGTGGCATTTATTCGGGTGACTGTAGCATGATGCGGCTGCGCAGTGACCGGCAAGTGGTTGTGCGAGGCTTCGGAGTCAGCAGCTCAATGAGCTGCGATCCACTGCATGAAGTAACAGTCAGCATCAAACAGGACCGACAGTTCATCTCTAATCAATCACTTTCAGTGTCTGATGACATGACAGGTTGGTTTTTAGCAAGTTTCAGTCTAGTAGTATTAGTTCGTGTCCCTTCAGTGTGTTGATGCTGTTACTTGTACTTCTGGCCTGTAGAAAGTCCTGCTACATCGAGTGACAAGCCTAACTCTGAAAAAAACTCTGAAAAACTAGGCAGGTTGACTAAAACTGAAAATAGTAGTAGTAGTAATTCATGTTTTTTTCAGCAGAGTTAATAGTGTAGTTTGGAATGCAGACATAACTAGCTTTGAGTGCAGTTTTTATGACATTTTATAAATGGTAACAGAACATAACCTGGACGATTTAATGACGGCAAGTGGTGTTAGGCCTTGGCCTTGCCACTCAAGACCTTGGCCTTGCTGGGACTGGCCTTGGCCTTTTTAATATCACTGATTATAGCCACTGCTGCTGTCCATTCCAGAAATCATGCACTAGAAGTTTTAGAGACCAGAGTAACAGAAGAATAATTATATGTAAGGTCCCAACAAGTTCATTTTTTGATCGAATAATGAATGAAATTGCGAAAAATAGCATCATGGATGAATCCAAAATTTTGGACCAAAGCCAGACACAAATTGGCCATGTGATCACCTAAAACTTGTCAAAATTTGCATCTGCAGCTCTTCCAATGGTGATGATGTGTGCCACATTATTTCATGTTGAGTGCACTTTCTCTAAACTGGACTAATACTGTCGCAATTTGAAAACTATAGATTGTTCTGCACTATATTTCGTTGGTGACACTGCGGAGTCCTTTAATGTAGGTAGCAGTAAACAAAAACATGTCAGTGACAATGTCTGGCATTTTCATAACACTTGAATATTGCTGTGCAAAATTACAAGACATTTAGAAATCAGTAACTCTGTATGTTTGCAAATTACGCAGCCATCATCACCAGTCACCTGAGTAAAATTTGGAGTAAAATTTAAAAATTGCACATACTTTTTTGACAAAATCGGTGGATGATGATTCTGGATGGACGAAAAATAACATTGGACAGCATGTTTCTTGGGGCCTAATGATATGGCTGTATGGCTGTAATGGGAGTATTGTAGAGCGGTTCTGAAGCGATTCTGTTGCAAAGAACCGCGATATAAATCATCTACTTTACTTTACTTTAATACTGCATCATCATCTTTTTATGGTACTTCATAAATTGTCATACAGTATAAGACTAATTCAATCAGTCAGTCAATCAATCAATAGAAGAATTTGTAATTACTGTAACCACATGTTATGATGCTTGCTTTGCTGTGGATATGTTCAGGTGAACCTATCAAAGTGTTCCTGACAGACCCGGTGTTGCTCCAGCCGTCGCTGTGGTATACAGTCATCATCACATTTCAGTTCCATGGTGAGCGCGAGCAGGGCAGTTGTCGGCGAGGCAAGGGTGGCTCCAAGTCCATACGCAGCGAGGGAATTCTCTTTGAGTTTGACCGCTGTGATTCTGGCAGTCTCATTCCAGAAGTTCTGTTCTCCCGCGCTTCTTGATCCCGGGTCATCGGCATTTCGTCCTTTTATTTTAGCTACATATTTTCTCAATATGTTAACTAATGATGGGTGATAGATATTAAGTAATAATGTCTGTGGAGATTTTTGCTTTTAAAATTCTTATTAGTAGAGGTTTTTACTGATGCCTGGTGTTTCAAATACAGGCATATTGATGGCGATTTGCCAGTAATGCTTTGTGGTTGTCATTATCAGTTAAGGTTATGTAATTGGCAGTCTGTTTCTCTGTGCTTATCCATATCAGTGTGTGCTTGAACCACTCAGCTTCTTCGACAGTTATGGTTTCCGACTTGTGTTGGAGCATTACGTACGAAAGTGATGTTGACCGTATTAAGACTATAAATGGTTAGAAACTACAAGCAATTGAGAACTCATTCAGTCACTCATTTCTGGCATGCACCACTACGCGTGCATAGCGCCAAATGTAAACATCAATCTACAGAGAACTGCTATGAATGAAAAGAACAGTCAGTGTAGTTAATCAGAATTTTATCTATTCAGTGTTGGTCACAGTTGCGTTAATACTATTGCAGGTAATGCACAGTTGTTTCTATCATTTTCAATTTTAACAATCTATACTGTCTCTGTAGGTCTCTTTTGCTCGTTTCTTTGCAGCAGCTTGACAGGCTGTGTTTATTTCTGGAAGTTTTAAGGTTGTAGTTGCATAAACAAATTAGAATGGAGTATAATTCCAGCAGATGACAGATGTTATTGTGCGTAAAGATTTTGTCAGCAGTTGCTCTGTGTGGTGGTTGATCGGTGTACATCTAAATCATTCTAGTCCTGTGCACACTGCACAGTAGCTTGTAGCCTGTGACACTTTTCACTTGTTTGTTGTTTGATCATTGTGTACATATTACTGTAATCAAGTGTGTTATTGCTCCCTCATCATACCCAGTTGTCGTCCACCTCTAGCTTCAGTGATTTTGACGGTGAGTTGAGACTGCAAATCCCACCATGACGTTAAGTACATATTTGCACGGTCGTTTGTCATGTGACTGTGTCTTGTGATTAATCACCTTCAGCATTAAAGAAGCCTGTTTCAGAGTAGAAACGTATGACATTGTGATTCTATTTGCTGTCGTTTTTATTTTTTAACTAGTAGCACATTCTGTAGAGCAAGTTTTCTGTCCAGTTGCCATGCTACCCATTGTGTTTAACCCTCTTTGGTGAACATTTTCTATAAACATGTTGATTAGTAGGGGATGAAAATTTAATCCCACTGTTATCTTGTAACTTTCTGGGATGTGTTTTAGATGTGATTATTGCACTGGCAATATGGTTTGCTGAAGTCTGTCTGTTGAAACCACTGCAGTGTCTCGCATGGTTGATGAGATTATATGTCTAAAAGTTTAGCCAAGCACATTCCCATTGAAAATCCATTGGACCTCAGTTTTGGGTTCTAAGGAATAGGGGATGATAGCATTTTTCATTGTGGCTTGTATAGCGGCTGCCGAGATTAATCATTTGAGCTATTAACAGCCACAGTCAGTTGACAGGTCTCATTCCCATTGAAAATGCATTACCGGGTGAAAATAGGGGAAAGTTTTGATGGATTTCGATGCCTACTGAATTCAGTCTTAGTTTTCAGGGGCCCGATTTTCAAAAGATCATAAGATTTATCACATGATTATCACAAGATTGTCTTAACTTTATCGTAAGTTATCCATTTAATTTTCGTCTGTTACAGCCTACTTAAAATTACACTCATGTTTGCCAATAACGTTATTATTGTATTACATCATAAGTCAGCGTTTTTGTGGTGTTAAAAAATCTAAACTGTTAAAAAATCTCAACTTTTCGTACAAATTTAACTTAAGATAATCGTAAAATTTTTGCATCAGTTATGTCATATCGTAAGTATGACTCAAGAATGTCGCAACGTTACTTAACCAAAATCTTGTCGTAAGTTTGACTTAAAAGATTTTTTTGAAAATCGGGCCCCAGACCCCAAAGTTTCATGAAAATTTACTGACGATTGTAACTGTAAATGTGATCACAGACAGACAGATTGAACTAGTGGTATAATTTGGCGCATGCTATAGCAGTGGGTTAGATGAGTACTTTAATTACCGGCATTTAAGCTTTTATTTTAGAGTAGAAAGATATATGATAGATGTTGTTGCATATTTGTGTGATTTTATGCGATCTAATTTTTATTAGCTAGTTATGATTGCACTGGGGGAGGAATTCAGCATTGTTTTGTCTTTTGCATTTCATGTAATTCATGTCTACTTTTTAAACATCCAGTCCACAGTAATTTTTTGACTTGCCTTTCCTGTCGTTGTCTGTTTTCGTTTGGTAAAGTCAACAGGAATGTAGTACATTGCAGAATGTTTCCTGTCCCTTCATCCACAGTTTCAGCTACTGCAAATCGCACCCAAGAGGTGAAGTGCGTATTTTGCATGGTTGTTTGTAGTGATTTGTAGCAGGAACTGGGTACCCGGACCCGGTTCAAAAATTCATTACCCGGTTCCAAATCCGGGTAATTGATACCTGGCTTTTGCACTCGTTACTGATGAAAAATGCAATTTTGGCCCGCCTTTGTATCTCCTCTTGTGATGACTTGGACTTCCCTCTATTTGCTACGATTGTTACTATTTTTTGTTGATGTGCGTACTGCGTATTCACATTTGATCATTCATTTACGGACATTCAGTGTGAAAAAAAACATAAATTTGTGAAAAATATTCGGTAATTGGGTGTGTACGTGTTATTGCATTGTCATTTTTCCTTACTTACTTAAAAGTTGAAACCGGGTCCGAGTACCCGGGTAATTCAACTGGGCACCCAGTTCCTGAAACAGGTAATGCTGCAAATCACTAGTCGTTTGTCGTATGACTGTATCTTGTGATTAACAACCTTTGGCACTGAAGCCTGTTTTAAAGTAGAAACATATATGACGTGATTCTGTGTGTTGTTATTTATTCACCTTTAAACTATACTGTGCTGTTATTTTTATTAACAAATAAATATAACAGCACACAGAATCATGTCATATATGTTTCTACTTTAAAACAGGCTTCAATGCTAAAGGTTGTTAATCACAAGATACAGTCATACGACAAATGACTAGTTAACTAGTAGCACGTTCTGTAGAACAGGTTATCTGTCCCACTGTTGTGCAACCGGTTGTGTTTAACCCCACTTTGGTGCATATTTTTACAAACGTGTTCGTTAGTAGGGTATTTGGCATTTTCTGCTCTATCCAAGAAAATTTGTATCGTCTTTATCCAAGCCTACATTTGAAAGACACCTCCAATCTTTTGAACTCTTCGTGCTAGGTCTGGTTTTCACTTCCATACAGTATGAACTCAATGTAACCATCGCCGTCATCATTTGCTTTTACAGAGCAGGCTCAAGATTCCCCATGCAAGTTCTGTTGTGTTAAATGCCAGTGCTAAGGCTATGCTCTTCTATGGAATTATTTTTGCTCATTTGCACCTGAATTTATTGTCATTGGAACGAAAGTAGAGCATGTAAAACGCATCTAATTGTTTTGTAACTGTACTTGCAGTGTTCTTAGTGCACAGAATTATTGAATTATTGTTACTTGGGATTTTATACGTGCTGGTATTGAAACTACTACTGGTTTTGTACTGCAGAGGTGAACAGTGACTGTGATGCACATTAGAATTGTTGTATGTGCTCGATAGTAACTTGACTAGTAAACTGACATTTGAAAAACAAATTTCCCAAGTATTGAATAAAAACAACATCATATCATCAAACAATTTTTAGAGTGGCCTAGGTAACAGTGTCACTACAATCCACAGTGATCGTTACATTGTATGTCGGTATATGGAACTGAACTGTGAATGCCTTAATGTAAGTTTACCAGTTTTGTGAAATAATTTGTGGAAATATTGACTTCTTTCACCATGAAGACAGCTCACAGAGTTTTTACATATTCTAGGAAAGTCATTAAGACAGATTAAAAAAGTACAATTACAGTTACAATTACAGATCATGTAGAAAACTCATTTTTTCAAGCCGAGGCTTCATGCAGTGTGCTAGTCTGCCAGCATCAAATGGTTTAAGGAAGGTAACTAGTTGCACAATGCAGACAGTAATGTACACTTAGGCAGCTGCTGTTAAGAGGGAGAAGGAACAACCGCAAAGTTCTTACAAGAAAGCTCAGCTGACACAAGAGTTACACGTCATTCCAAGATGGCCGTAAGCCGCCATCTTGGATTTTATCAAACCGGTAATAGCGCCATTCGATCCGACGACCCCGAAAACCGTTGCCTAGAACCAAACATGTAGTGGATCGGATGCACCGTTTGCGAGATATTCACCTTTAAACTATACTGTGACCTTGAAACTGGGGCTCGGGGTCACGCTAGGTCATTGAAAGTGGCACTATTCGATAGAGCACATACGACTTTATTATCTTCCATAGTAACTATGCCTCTATCTAACTATATCTCTATCTCTATCTATCTATCTGTATTACCGTTTCCGAGATATAGCCGATTATTGGTCGAAAATTGCTTCCCCCTTGTATTTGGTGCCCCCGTTGGGGGTGAAGCCGTCAGATCTGAGCAACCACCTTTGGTGACGAAAAACTAAAATGATGGGGCTATCAGACCGTGAAAGAATTTGATGATAAGCTTACGTTCAGCCGTTTTGACGCAAATCACGCTTGTGATGGACGGATAGACGGAATCAGCGTGGTGTCGTCCATGCGTAAAAAGTGTGAGTGATACTATACTATTGGGCGCGTACGCGCGAGGCCCAGCTTCCTGCTGGGTACACTGTCAACACATATAACAAACCTTTGTATGACGCTAGTAAACGAGTTGGGAAAACCAGACGTCATCCAGCAAGCGGCACTGTTTCACTGACCGTTGGCTGATGTCGATCTATTTATAGCGCGGACAGACATGACTTACCAGCCAGCCAAAATGACAGTACCCAGCTGAAAATCATGCAGTTATTCCTCTGCATTTGGAAAATTAACCTCTCAATTAGTATAGGTGCACATGTCTGTGAGTCACAGACATCTGCAGTTCTGCACCTATACTAATTGAGACTTCTGAGTGACAGTTTATACAGTTACACTGCACACCTTTTAGGCTTACTGCTAATATTACTAACAAGCTATTAATCTGACAAATTGAAACAGCTTTTGCCAATATTTTTTTTCATTTTTTTGTTCAACATCTCAATGTTCAGCATTCAGCATGTGCCGTGTCTACCGTTAATTGCCTGAGCCCATACACTTCGTTGTTCGTGTCATTTAACCGATGTTTAGTTGGAGCTCGTTGTTTACGTTTAGTTGTGTAGCGGTACATGCGTTTATTCATTGTAATATTACTAATATAATTATTACTACGTGCATTCTGAAGTGCATGAATCGTTAACATTGTTTTGTCAGATTCTGCGCTCACTTTTTGCCTTTTACCGGCGCAGAATGAGGCTTGTTCATCGCAACATTGACCGGCATAATGTTGGGTGAGTAGAAGATCTGTCAAGTACGTCTGCTGTCAAATTACCTGTTTGTTAATTAATTAAATTGTGAATGTAGCTGCTATTCTGAAGCGTGCTTGAACGATGTAAATGGTGTCAAGTTCGTTAAATTGTTTGGGTGTTCGTGAAAAATGTGTACACTCAGCTTTATGAGCTTTAGGCTGTTGTTGAAAACAGCTGCCTGAGTACCACAGCTTGGCCTTAAAATTTAATGTGGTTATGAAAATAGCAACGAAACCCCAGTCAAACACTGTAGAGGTTCAGTTTTTGGCAAAAGTTCCGTATCGGAACTTCATTTTTGTCTAAATATAACGACGGTTATTGAGTTCCTTTCCGGTTATTGATAACATAATAATAAAGAAAGGTATAAATTACCTCCTCAGTGATGGGAAAAGTATAAGGATGTAAAGCGACTTTCGATTAACCAATAGTTGACCGAATTAAACGATTGTCGAATAACGTTGCCGCTTAAACATTAGTCGCATTTCCGTGAATTTACACGCTACTCGTTCGTTGTTTGGCTATTGCCATGGCGTGTGATGAGCGTGGGACAACACAGCGGCTTGACAAGACATGAGATGACCACCCACAGACACCCACTGTTTCCTGGGAACTCACTGTATTCTGCCGGAGATGCCTATCACAGCGACCACCCAGGTTGCCTTGACCACCCATGTGAATGTGATAATGTCTAGCGTCTGACCGTGAGAGCGTGCTTGCCGCTGTCTGACGTTCCCAGGCACCACTGCATTTGGCGCCTGTAACCAGAGACCGTGTGGCGGCGGCGGGGTTTGGGTACCTGACTGCGACAGTGAATGCTTTGTTTACTTCAACGGGCATGCTGATTGCTGAATGAAAATACGATTATCGATTAATAACCAGTTAATACACATTCGATTATAGATTATGGAAAAATTTGAAAGTAGCATCCTTAGAAAAGTACCACCAAAAGCGTGTATTGCCTTCATTCTTGGAGCATAAATGACAGGCGACATTCCCTGAAACTGACACTGAAGTTCCAATGCGGAACTTTTTCCCAGTTGTTTTTGGACACACTGTAGACTGGCATGAAGTAAAATGTTGATGGAACCGTATATTATTCTGCAGATGTGTTGTTCTTATTCCTGAGGAGTCGGAGGACATGTGGCATGCATACAATTTGATTTCAGTTGGTGATGTTCTTAAATCAACTACAATACGGTTAGTTATCAACACAAACTAGATGTCTTTTCTTGCATTTTTGTGCATTTTGCCCAGTTTTTGTGTACATTTGAAACATTGGAAGTGGCTGTGTTTGTGCCGAGACGTAAACGTAGGCACTGGAGCCACTTTTAGTTTGAATGCCAGCATATGCCTAGTGATACACGACAATAGGCAGCCAGGCCTGGCGTACCGTTTACTACCGTATCCTACTAGTCTACCAGACACATGCAGCTCCGGCATGGGCCACAACATGACAGGTAGTGCTCATTCAATTAGTTAATTAGTTAAATAATAATTACAACATATTGCTGCGGATTTGCATGCTGACACTTGCCTTAAGAGAAGATGTGACATGACCAGGAGCAGCATTAATGGTCGCTGTGAATGTATGAGCTGCACTTCCATTACGGCATTTGAACGAGTGCACATGCAGAGTAAGAGCGTCATAACAATAGCCTTAGCACTATATTTATGGTTAGGTGTAACAACCAAACACATAATGGACTGTGTAATAAGAGTGATTTTTACCAGACTTTTTTGGTATTTTTTTGCATGTAAAGTACTAAAGTTGAATAATGCATGCTGTGCTGTTTCATTATTACTACTTGTAGTTTATTTTGGGCAATTTACATTTTCAGTGAGTGCGTCGATTTAATTTTACGAATAAGACAATTTTGTTGAACTGTTGTGCTCTCAGTAAAGTGTTGACTGAATCATCAACTGGCAGCAGTTCTAGCAACAAAGTGCGGACGATGTTATCGATCCGAGTGGAAACGATTGACTTTGATACACAGGCGTGTGTACTGCGTGTGAAAGGACGAAATGTGGAAGAAAATGAATACGTAAAGGTCTGCACTGTGAACAGTTGTTTTGTGATTTTACAGTTGCCAGATTAACATGTGACAAGAACTCGAATGTACTTAGTATTTTATTTTGCACAAATTGTTGTTCATTCATGATAAGGACTGTACATGTTAGCGGTGTAATTCATGCTGGTATCTTCAATGCAGTCTGTCATTACTGTCACCATTGCACATCAGTATTTTTGTCTTGATCTGTGGTTTCTAGATGGGTGCATATCACACATTGGATTTAGAGATGAACCGAAAGTTTACGTTGCAGAAAAGTGAATGGGACAGCGTTGCTCTTGAACGCATTGGTAAGATCTAGTTTTGGTTGATTGCAGTTCAGTAGATATTTACTAAGGACCAAACAAATTCGTTTTGGATGGAAAATGAACGTAATTGCAAAAATTGGCGTCAGGGACCAAAAACAAAATCCTCATTTTTGGACGAAATTTGGTCAAATGATCGCCTAAAACTTAGTCAAAACTTGCATCTATAGCTCTTCCAGTGGTGATGATGTGAGTTGCATTAGTCAGTGTTGAGCGGAGTTTCGCTACAACTGCACTAATACTGTCACCTAAGCATCATGATTTGAAAATTTAATTCATAGATAGTGCTGCACTGTGTTTTCATGGCGATTTTGTGGAGTTGTTAGAGCTAAACTTGTTTGATTTAGTTAACAACATGTCGGTGACAGTGTATGACATTTTCATTGCACTTGCTAAATTTGAGAAACATTTGAAAATCAATAGCTGTTTGTTTGGATATTAAGTACCCGTCATTACGTGGACGAAATTTGGAGCAAAATTAAAAAGTATACGAAATTTTGGACAAAATTGGTGATTTGGGGTGGACTAAAATTAGCATTTTAGACATGTTTCTGGGGTGCCTAGTAATTAGTAATTACTCGGATACTTTTAGACATGGACAGTGTGTTTAAGTGTAAATATAATGTACATGGCTAAATTTGAATGGAGAGTTTCGAAAAATGTGAGAAAAGTCAGAAAAATTTAAAACTGTCGTTTAACTTTTGAATACTGGTTATGTTATTATTGATGCTGTTTCTGTTAGAGATGGCATGCGATCCTATGCAGCATGCCGACCTCGGTGCTGTCGTAATGCAGGAAGGTTTAGCCAATGTCTGCCTCGTGACGTCGAGCATGACGCTTGTTCGTGCAAAGATCGAGACTAACATACCGCGGAAGCGCAAAGGCCAGTGTTCACAACATGACAAGGTACTCGGCTACCATTTGGTGCAGTGCATTGAATTATAAGTTAGCCATAGGGAGTAATTCCATTCTTACTGGTAATTATAGATAAGTAGATGTCATTTGTGAAGTTGCACTCATTAGTTCACTGGTTTATACTGCGTTAAAATGTTGTGAATAAATAACTGATGACGATTGGATGGTAGAAATTGTTACACAGGATATGAGTGAAATGTATGGATAGTGCAGGATATCCTGATCCAATATCTGGTGAACATGTGTTTGTTTTTGTCAGGCTGTGACGAGGTTCTATGATCAAGTTGCAGCTGCGGTCTTAAGACACATGAACTTTGACGGTTAGTTTACTTAATTGAAATAAGCTCAGCATTTCATCACTGCCAGTGCTAGTTAGTCTAACGTTTTTGGACCACCCGGTAGGTAACATTGTATCTGATTACTTAGCTGAGTGTTGGTTTGTTTCTAGTGTGACTGTTATGTTGATCTCATATTCTGCAGCTCTTTAACACTTGGTCTATGCTGTGTATATTTGTGCAGTTGTCAAGTGTGACTGTTATGTTGATCTCATATTCTGCAGCTCTCTAACACTTGGTCTATGCTGTGTATATTTGTGCAGTTGTCAAGT
>Ga0209781_1000334_pt1 | contig 11917 bp, 10 predicted proteins | sample WorMetHERISLAND1_3_FD_187386 | JGI IMG/M metagenome (GOLD analysis project Ga0209781, IMG submission 187386) | Marine gutless worms symbiont microbial communities from Max Planck institute for Marine Microbiology, Germany - Olavius albidus HERON... | ecosystem: Host-associated > Annelida >...
GTTAAATATATCGTATAATCAGGCACGTAAATTAAAAAAAATGCTTCAGTGTTAGTCGTTAAAGACGTCTAGAAATCGATTACAAGAGCAATCAACAAGGATTGGTTATAAAAGGCATTAAGAGTTCTAAAGCATGAAAGAAATGTCAGAAATGCTATGTCCTCTGATATTGTGAGCTGACATATAAACATAATGTGACTCGGGGAGGGGAAGAATGGTTAAGAGTGTTAACTAGTTCAACTCTGTTTTCTTTTTGTTTAAACATCTTACTTATTTAGAGTCAAAGTTAGGCCAAGTCCCCAGTGGAGAACTTCTTTGGATTGTTTTTTTAACACTCAGGTGCTTTTGCTGTTGCCCAACCAACCATGTCAAAGGATTGAAGTAATATATATACGTTTATTCGCCACAAAGGCAGAACATTAAGAAAGAAAGACAGTGCTCTACAGAGATACCTTGGATAAGTTCCATTTATCATACGATCGACCTGTATCAGTCCTGAAAAATCGCTTGTGGGAGGGCTGATATAACCTTAGCAATTGGTTGATATAGCGTTTAGGCGTTTACAGACCGCAGTGCATGCATCAGCGACGGACGTCTCTGATTGGTTGTTGCAGGCATCGCTGAGCGCGCCACTGCCTCGCCGATACGTAAACACCGCAGCAGACAACTAATCGTTCTACTACTAACCATTCAGCAAAGTTTATTTTCAACATATTTCAGATAATTTTCACCTATCTAGACGAGTTCGATCGTATGATAAAGAGGTTATCACACTGCTGTTTTTTTTCTGATATCAGTGTGAGCGATCTTTGACGCCGTAACTTAGCTTGGCAAGCTAAGTTATGGCGTCTAAAAGCTTGCAATTTCCATGTCATGCATCAGCGACGAGCATCTCTGATTGGTTGTTGCAGCTAGGCCACTGCATCGCTGACGTGTAGGCCTAAACACCGCAACAGATGATGATAACGATCAGTCATTCTACCTTTCAGCAAAATTACTTTCAAGTTTTCAACATAATCCAAATAATTTTCACTGTCGATTTAGACGACTTCGATCGTATGATAAAGAGGTAATAACACGGCTGTTTTCATATCGGCACCTATATCAAGCCCTTGGTCGACATCAGCCCTCGACTTCGTCTCGGGCAGATGTTGAAGCTTGAGCTTGATATAGGTGCCGATATGAAAACAGCCGTATGATAACCTCTAAATAAAATATCTGTTGATTTCTTGAATTGATGTTCAGTCAGTTGCAAATGCACACAATGTCCAGGGCTTTTATTAGTGCCAGTTACGGGTTATTTCTCCTGTCTGTACAGTTGTCAGTTTTGTTGCTTTAATGCTGTGATTAGTGAATCAGCAGATGTAATGTACAACTGTATATTTAATGCAGACAGCAGGAAATATGTCTCCATATCGTTTTTTTTAATTTTCATTAAACTGATTCCAGTTGGAACTGTGATATTTTGTGTTAGTTTGATGGTATTAGCGGCATCAGATTTCCAATACATTAAGTTAATGATCTAAATATTAATAAGGATAAAAGTTCCAGTAAAGATTTCAGATATTGCCTTAAATAGTTTATTCCTGGCTTAGTCTTGAGGGTTTTAGCTTTAGTGTCGCTGTGGAGGAACTGATGTTTCCTGAAGTCTATGGTCTTGTTACTGCATAGAGTGAACCCAGTTAATAGTATTAAAGGTTATGTGAAATTTAGTTTAGCCATTTAAGCTTATACTTTAACATGTGTTTGTTTCTACTGTGCAGTCTACGATTGACATATTGAAGATGGACATAGAATATTCGGAATGGGATGCACTGGAGACGATGCTTCTCAGGCCAGTCTGTCTTGCAAAGGTGAAGCAGTTAATGATAGAGTTTCACACTCGTGAGATTGATGCTAAAGCCACAAGTTCACGCTATGACTTGGCGAGGTACTGGCACATCTTGCGTGGCATTTACCACCTTGGCTTCAAACTCTGGAATGTGTGGGACAATCCGTCGTGCAACTTCCGCTCTAAGTGGAACCCCTCAAAGTCATATTGTGGCTGCTTCAACATGTATTTTCTTAACGTTAAGTATTTACTCTGAATTTGTATTGTGGTGTTTTGTAACATTTACTGGTTTGTGATGTGCATGTGATTCTTGCATTTGCGGGTACGTTCTATATTTATTTAACGTATGTTAATTTTATTAATACTTCACTTGGCTAATCATGTTGATACCGATGCTTATAACCGTCCTTAGTAATGGTACTTTTGTTTATAATTTAGCTTTGTCAGATTTATTGATCGAGATTGGTGCGTTATCAGTTATCACTGTGTTATACTGTGATGAGTTACCCTGTTTAGTCCCCCCAGAAAGTTACGCTCAAAAAATCCAAACGTTGCGCTAAAGTTGTGGCAGAAGTTGCGCAAAAAAAATTGGAAAAGTTGCACTAAAGTTGCGCGCAATTTGGCTCATTTTTGGATGTAAAATGTTACTTCAGTCCTTTGGTACTTTGGAAAATTTTGACAACGAACAACAAAACGTCTTTCAATATTATATAGGCCTAATGAAGTGCAAAAGTTAGATATCTTTGGAAACAAAGTCATTGTTCACAACAACAATAGGCTATACTGTAAACTACGCTGAAATGTCATTAGTCTAGGCACTCTAGCCCAGTGGCATCGAGAGTGAAGATACGTATGGAGGCAAGAAGTTGCACTCCGCAACATTACAATGTTCTGGTGGGACTACCTGTTGTGGCTGTACACCCAGGGCCTTGGTATATTATTGGTCAGTTCATGCTGTCCATCCATTTGTGGATCGTCAAAGCCATGTGTTGGTGAAGTAGCTCGTGTGGTACATTAATGTCGTGTGGTGCATTACTGTCTACTCACAGTATTAACATGTGTCTGGCTGGGGATAGACGAGCAGTTCTACTGTGTCTGTGCTCAGAAACATCATTTTTGCATTTTTACCTTAATTTATATCAGTTTTTATCCATTAATAACTTTAATGGCAGTTTACTTTTAATAAATTTTACATACCTGAAACCGAAATATTTTATACTGTTTTTAACAAGGGATGATTTCCTATGTGTTCTTTGTAAATTGTTCCTCCTCACATTAAATGCATGCATGGTCGTAGCTGGTAAAAGCGTTTGGTGAATACATACTGTAATATGTTGTCCATTACTCAACTGCCCAGTATTAATATCCGTTGATGCATTTTTGATATTTTGATGCATAGTGCTATTACTGCATACTTCACTTATCAGGAAACTTCTACTTTTATGTGGCTATTATACGAGACACTGCTCTGTTAATTTCCATGACTGGTCAGAGTAGAATTTTTTACAGGTGTTTTACTCTTCCTGATTGGGTTGCAGACATTTCCCCAGCTTTCCTCCCAAACTGGACGTTCCCTCAACAGGTTTTTCCAGTATTGGACAATTTCTGCAAAGTCAGTTTTGGGGTATTTATTTATGTATTTGTGCTGCTCAGCGGTGTTGTGTAACGGGCTTATTGGACCCGTGATATTTCTGGCATATATATGCATAAACTAGTCATCTTATATAAGTATGCCAATGATGTTATATAAATAAACAGTATACATGTGTTGCGGTACAAAATGCCCAATGAATGGGCACTTTCTCTGTTGTTATGCCAATAGGTAGGCACCCAAGAAATATGTTGTTCAAAATGCATCCCAAATCACTAATTTCATCCAAAATTTTGTCCAAATTTCTAATTTTCGTTCAAATTTTGCTCGGCTATTGCAGGATGTTTAATTTGCAGACAAATTTTTACTGATTTGCAAGTATGAGACAAAGAAAATTGGAAATAATATTAATGATATGTAGTTAGCAATATAATAGCAATAATAATTAACGTCACATCGTCTTGGTATATAACATCCAGGCTAGAATCATAAATTAACGTAATGTCCCAGGTTTTGACTAATCCTCATCTCCTACTAGAATCGCTTGTCTAAGACTCTACCTTCCTTCTACGTTTAGATCTCGTGCTGAGAAGTTATTACAGTTGCAAAGTTAGAGTTTTTATTTTTAAAAAACCTTTACGGCATACATAACTTTCTGACTGTGATTAACTTGTCACGAATGTTGCATTCGTTTTCGAAAGAAAGTTAATATATTCGTACCCGGATCATTTTAGGCATCCATTGATTCAGTCCAGGAAGGAATTTGATATTTCTTCACAGAAAAATGTCAAATTTTATAACATTTGACATTTTTTGGCAATCAGTTGGCCACTTTCATCAAAATTTTGTCCAAAATTGCGAATTTCGTTTTTCGACAAAATGCTAAACTTCTCAATTTCGTTCATTTTTCGTTCAAAACGAATTTATTGTGTCTTTACCGATAGGTAAAACTATATTCAAGTAACACTGCCCCCTTTATAACTTGGTATTGCCTACCATTTCAGTGTAAGCATAATTGTGAACATGCACTGTGCCAGTGCAGTTTTACGATGTTTTTGTCATCCGTTTGATCTCGAGCTTCGACGTCTGTGTAGACTTGAAATTTTGTTGGATCATCTTAGCGTCTGTTGATCTGCTTTTCTTGAAATTAGTCGTAGTAGTTCTGCTCGTAGTTAAGACTTACATGCTGTATAAACGACGTTCATGTTATCATGCTTGGCACAGTCTGTCAGTTGATATAGATTTTCATCTATTTGTGTCGTTCAGATGCCAAAATCCAGTAGATTAGAGTACTTGTATTTCTGTGTTCCGTGAGTTTTAGTCTATTTTTTACAATGTCTGAAAGGCTTACTGACAGTTAAATCAAGTTCTTGTTGCCTGACTGTCCTGCACACTTGCTGTATCATCGTTGTTATTATATTGTTCCTTTTATGAACAAGCAAATGATGATGATGATGATGAATTGATCATTTTTTTGTATATGAAAAAATAGTGTAAGTGCAAACTTGTGTATGCTACACAGTTATAATTTATTGTTACTCTTCTTTTGGAGTATGCAGTCGAGCATCACTGTGAAACTGGATAGAGGATAGTAGTTATTTTGTAGTGTCTTAATATATTCCAGTGCAGCCAGACCATACTAATATGGATGGAATCTGCTCACTGAATATTGTACATATGTGTTTGCAATGTATACCAATCAGTGTTAATATTTTTTTGTAGAAGTTTTTATTTTTAACTTGTACGTTGACAAATACATTAAATAAATTGTCCATTATGTTCTGGTTCACTTGATTTTGTCATATATTCTCTGTAATGTGTTGGTGGAGGTGTTAAACCCTGCTCAATCCAATCCTGTAATGTGGGTGCCTTTGATTGCACATCGGAGATGGCTGCCACACAGTTTTCATTGTTTGCCATTCGTGAAAACAAATCTGTGATTTGTGTGTATAATAATTTACTGCGGTATGCGATAACGGGCTTATTGTCTCACTTGACGTTGAACAAAAGTTGTTTGTTCATTTGCAGCATTAAACGAAAAATAATTAATAATTGGCTAATTGTGTCATAACAAAATGCTATTATTCTTTGTAGAAATAGTTTTTGTTGTGACTGATGATCTGCACATGACCAGGGCACACACATTCCGTTACTTATCGTTTTGTAGTTTTGATGCTTAGGATGACTCTGGGATTACATTTATGCTCTACTGGGGTGTGCATATTTATGATATTTATTGTCTCAGTTGATGACAGATGATATTTGTGCATAATTGTTGTAGCTGATGGTTGTGTTGTTAGTAATATGGTTGTGTCTAGTTTGGTTCGTCATTCAGCGATTTGTTGGTAGAAGATAGAGCAGCATCTGCCATAATAACTCTCCTGCACCAGCTTGTCCTAGAGTAAATCCAGAAAGGCGGCCTGTTAAACAAAAAACAAATGTGAATGTGGTTAGTGATAACAGTAGAGGTTGTGAACAGTGCAGTTAGCTGTTATGCCATGTTAATTTGTGCCGTTTTTGAAGGTTTGCTCTGCTTTTGCTTTAGTAACTACATGTACAGTAGTCTTATTGAGACTCGGCTTGCTGCATTGTACACCGTGAGTTGAATGAAGGAGACACAATACTCTTGCCTTATACGTTCACCGAATGTTGTCCAGTTTCAAAATTATTTCACTGACAGTCGTCAGTAAATATGCAGTAAAGCAGTCACTAAAGATCCCGTCACACCTCAAATGTATTGCTATACTGCTTTGTGATATGTTGTCAGAAAACCAGCTAGAATACTCACAAAACTTATCACATCATTTATTTGCACAGAGATGAAATTTATCAAATATTTTTAAACAGTCGAAGTCGGTGCTGTATGAATAAAATTATCATCACATTTGGTATTCAAAATGTCCACCAGCATACAAGCTTAAAATCAGTTGAACTGCTCATTATGTGCAGTTGTATACCACTACGATACTTGTGCTTTGAAGTCCACATTTTGTGCAGCTTTGCCAAGAGCTTCAAACTGGACCTTTCCATCCTTTCCCACGAAACTCGTGTAATAGGTCTCTATGGTGCATAGCCTTTACATCAAGTACAGGTTATTAATAAATTATTTGTATGCTTCAGTGTTAATCAGTGACAACCATTTCAGAGCCTTTCGTTAACTATTCAAGTTTATATGAAAGTCATCTGCTAATATATCTTTATAAACTATACTGAAAATTGTAACAGTAAGTTAGCAAAAGAAGTTTTAATAAATTGGTATTATGTAAAATTGCAGTTGTTGCCTGCCATACGTCAGGACTATGGTGAGTTAATCCTTAAGCAAGACTGCCAGAGCTTAATTGGCACTCGTTTTCTGACATTAATATAATACACAAATTGCGAGGTATTGTAGCCACATCTTTGAGGTGTGGTGGGATCTTTAATGATAGTTTATCGCAAATTACCTTAGTCTGAAAAGTACTGGACAGATTTTCACCAAACTTACGACATTGATGCATTTTAGAACAGAGATGATCGCCTCAGATTTTGGGAAAAGGTCACAGTTCAACAGGGGCGTCCATCCCCCCTAAAGCCATTATGCAGGATTCCCCCTCCCCTTCTCCCCTACTCTTTCCCATTTCTCCCCTTTCCCCCTTCTCTTAGAAGTAGGACCCCTTAAATCCAGCTAGAGGGTCTGGAGGAGCACTGTGAGCTCCCCCAGCGGGGTCTGGCTAATCGAATTTGGTGCATTTTAGCCTTAAAATGGCATCTGGTGGCAACAATTTTAATTATTTTCCTGAGAATCAACTGACCAAATTCAAACTGTCCCCTCCCCACAACTTCCTTATTTTTGTCCCCCGAGGATTTCTGTGACACATTTTGCGTCGCCATGGGTGCCTTTGGACGCCCCTGCAATTCAAGGTCATGGCGGAATAAAATGTGCTAAAAGATATCTAGAAACGTACTAGACGGATTTCCACCAGAAGTATGTTTATGGATCAGAGATAAACGCATCATATTTGGAGGTCAGAGTTCAAGGTCATGTTGCAATAAAATAAAATCTTTAGACCGAGGCATACATTACTCAATGTCTTACGTCAAGTTGCATTTTCTAGCTTGATTTACGATGCACATTGCTGTAACAGTTGATAGTGACAGTTTCAACATTCCACTGAGCACGTTCTGTTATGCCATATCACATGTACTTTGTTGTTGTGTGCTTAGGATCTCACTAATTGTCACTGTCAGTATCAGATATTTGATTTTTGTGTGGGCATTTACTTCTGTTTGACATCTCTGCACTTTAGCAAATCAGAAACTGACATTGCTACACTATACTCGGGCTGAAAACACACTTTTTAACACTGCTTTTAATCGTTAGCTTTTGGTTTTACTGACAATGTAATGCACGGCTATTCTTATTTTATCTGTAAATGGCGCACTACAATTTGTTTCTGATGATGATTGCTGTGAATTATCCTGCTGTTGTCCACAGCGAATGATGTGCTCTTTAATGGTCACTTTATAAAATATACCGTTCAGTGCGATAGTGAGAGGATTTTGAAAATCAGTCAGTATTTGGTGATGCCAAAGATATGACGGAGCTATAATACAATGTCTTTTGGGGAACCAGACACTTCGACCCAGAACACTTCGGACCCACAAAAGCTAATTCACTGTGATGTGGCGTGACACATATGTACTTTCTACGATGCATTCTGAAATGCAATGGCAAAAAACAGTATCTGTTTACTGTTTGTGAGATACTGTGTTTTGGCACATGCATTCTGATGTACCTTATTAGTGAGCACATGACTTGTCATATTTGGCTTACCGATGCAGAACAAACTACTGATACCAGAAAAAAATGAAATGTGCTGTTGTGTTTACGGCAGTTCAAACCCAAATCAGTTAGAGTGAGCCAATAAAATATGTAAGTGCAAAGTTGTGAACACAAGAGTTACAGTGTGGGCCAAAAAACCTGGGGCCATTGTATATTTTTCTGAATATCTGGACTGAACTGGAATATCTGGCCTCTTCCAAATATAATTATACAATTTATTTGCATATGTTAAGGCTAATGTATAGTGAACATGTCCATAATATGCGAGTTTACTGATTTCACTGCTGGAAGTGGCGCCACCTGGTTAATCATTAAACTCTTTTAACACAACGATGTTGCAGACACCCACCACAGGAAATAAGATGATGTATAATTAGAACACCTAGCATGGTCCGTGTAACTGCAATGCCTTCTGATCTTGTGTTAACTATTATGATAACAACAATGACAGAGTGCAAAAAATGTAATATTCCTCACGAAAGAAACACGTGGATGTTAACATACGATGCAGTCATACGACAAAGACCAGCAAACAAACTGTGAACACATAATACACAAAACATTCCTAGATGATCATTTCTAGTTCGTGAGCATATTCAATTGCTCTTGTTGCAAGGTCCAGAGATGGTATAGACTCGTCGGCTTTCTGTTCACGGTGGAAGTAAAACATACCGTCTGGACTTTCTGGAACTAGGCTCCACTTCCGCTAAACATGCAAAACCACCATCACAACAAAATATGTAAGCACACAATTTAACTACCGTATCAAAATGTTAAACTGTACTATAAAAGCTGTTTCTGTTAAAAGTGGGGAAATACATGTATAACTAGAAAACCCGATCATAGGGCGTAAACCTCCACCAGGTGCCTGCAATGCCACTGCACCTTTCAGCCGAGCAGCTGTTGGCCAGATGTTAACGAACAAACATACCAACGAATGAACCAACGAACACAACTGATCACAATACCACAATAAAACAACAAATACATATTTCTAAGCATACTCATAGTCCCCGATAGTATCGGGGACAGGGTATTGTTTTCGATCGATTTGAGTTTGTTTCTTTGTCAGCAAGATTACGAGAAAACGGCTGGACCGATTTGCATGAAATTTTCAGGGAAGATGTGGAGTGAGCATGGTATGACCTGATTACAATTTTCGTCAATTCCGAGAAACTGTGCGATGCCGCGATGTGAAACACGGGGGCGGAGTTTGTTCTGCTTTAACACCACAGCTTGTTGGTAATTTAACTACTGTCTGGGATATAGCTGACACGCAGGTTGCTAATGGAAAAACTGCTTGGTTAACACGGGGAATGACATTGAGCAGATAAACAGACCACAGTTTGGGTTCGATATGCTCACCTCAGTGCTGGAAATGTGCACTATACAATAATGATCATCTTAGTGAATGTTGGTAATGAAGAATGAACAGCAGCTTTCTCCTACATTTTACTGCGAGTCTGTGTACAGCAATGCCTCCTTCAGTTCAGTCAATACCATATGGCTACACCCACTGATATAATGTCTGACTGACTGATCAGTCTGAAGCATCATCCCGCTGTCTTTCCAAGGGTTCATGAACCATATGGCTCGTGACTTTGGTCTTAATGGTGCAGCCGACTCAGTAATATTTTGGTGAGTTTATTAAACTAAAATCAAAAATAAAATAAAAACTGTTAGTTTTAAATGCCGGCAACAGTCTAAAATTAAAGACACTACTGACCATTTGACTTGGCTGAGAATCTTATGTCAAAGCATGTGCACTGCACAGAATTATTTGACCTTAAATGCACCAGATGGCAATGCACAGTACAAAGTTGTGACCAAACCAACTTGGACACTGGGACAGGCAGGGACAATCTTCACATGGCACAAAGTGGGGCTCACTTTTTTCGCATAGACTCGCATCATCTTCTCTGCATCACAGCCGCGGTGCACATGGGGCTCTAGCTGCTGCGGCGGCTGCTGCTGTGTGTACTTCTTTCTAGAGTAACTGTTTCTCACTTCTCTCGAGTAGTCCAACATCAGCTGCTCGGTGTCGAAAAACAGCATCCGTCTAGCCTCCGAGAATGCAATCTTCTCGTACGCTTTTTCCAGACATCTGGCAATTTCGTCACTACAACATTTAATGCCAGCGCAGTTATACAACAGTGACCAACTTACAAGAGCACATTACCTACAAGTTATTACTAATACAATCAGATCTAAACTTTTAGTGATGGGAAAAATTCTCTCTTATTGGTATATAATTATAAGGACAATGTCTACTGTTAGAAACAACACAATAAATAATACTAAAACGTTTGCATTAGAAATATGCTCAAACTTATGGCTCCAAACAAAACTTACACACCTGCATCTGTACTGACTCATTCACCAACAGCCAGCAGTAGGTCTCCACCTTCGTAACCCATGATTAATGGATTACTACTCATTTAACCGACCCCAGAGTGATGGCAGGCTGAGTTGGCCATGTTGGTTGACTGATGGCGGACACTTTACCCACAAAGTGGTCACACGGCCAGCCGTCAGTCTAGAGAATAATAGGGAAAGTTCGGCGGCTGGCCGACGGTCTAACCACTACTACACCAACTACTGGGTACTGCTGAAAAATTTGCCTCATTATCTATAACGGTTATGGAGATAAATAATCACAAACTAGAAAATCTAACACCACAGCTGAGCATCGAGTACTGTATGAAGTGCTGTTTGCAGCATATATTATTCCACCATGACTCCAACATTTAATGCACTCATCTTTGTCTCACAATACATTTTCGTTTTTACTTCAGCTCAAATGAAACAGTGATTACGCATTTGCATTGACAACACATTTCCATCTGTTAAATCCTTTTCATACTGTATGTACTGAGAAATGTACAAAATAAAATATAACACAACTAATCTGACAGCTAATACCGTATTGTGTTGAGAAGAATGTCCATGAAGAACTTGTAACTTGCGGCAGGAACATTTCCACGTGCTAGAAATACCTACAGTTAATCCGGCTCACAACTCAGCACTTCTAAGCTTTAAAGCTTCCATATTATTATTATTATTATTATTATTATTATAATTTTAAAAAACCCTCGGTACATATGATCCCGAGGGAGATGAAAAATTATTATTAACCACATAAGCAGTACTATATTATTATTATTATTATTATTATTATTACGCAGCTGTTAATGCGCCATATGTCTGTAATAAAAACGAATCGCAGGTGCGAAAAAAACAGCCACGTGACTACGATTTCAATGATAGTCTATAAAAGTGAGTTTTGAGATTATGTTTAAAAGTAGATAAAAACACAGTTAAAATCAGCGGTCAGTTGAGGCGGCAGTGAGTTCCAAACTGATGGAGCGGCGTGGCAGAAAGCACGGCTGCCAAAGACGGTTTTGGCCCCTGCGTCATGGAGCAGACGATGGTCACTGGAACGGAGGAGTCGTGACGTCGTGTGGAACTGAAGTAGTTCAGACAGATAGGCAGGTCAGTAGGTCACTCAGTGGTAAGTGTTTTGAACATGAGAAATGCGATCTTGGAATTGATTCTTGCCCTGACGGGTAACCAGTGGAGGTCGGCGAGGTTCTGCATGATGCTGGATCGTTTGTCTGAGCCTAAGACGATACACGCCAGTGAATTCTGGACATGCTGGTTTAAGTTAGTCTCA
>Ga0209781_1000335_pt1 | contig 11895 bp, 6 predicted proteins | sample WorMetHERISLAND1_3_FD_187386 | JGI IMG/M metagenome (GOLD analysis project Ga0209781, IMG submission 187386) | Marine gutless worms symbiont microbial communities from Max Planck institute for Marine Microbiology, Germany - Olavius albidus HERON... | ecosystem: Host-associated > Annelida >...
TGAGAAACGGAAAAGTTTTAGGGATTTGAAAATCTGATAACAACAAGAACGCCAACAACAACAACAACAACAACAACAACAACAACAACAACAACAACAACAACAACAACAACGTTCGTAGCCGTTGGATACCCGTTTCCGCGGGTCCAAAAACTTGATAATGACGATGATAGCCTTTTAACGCGCTACCTGTCCGCCAGGTGGACATCGTGGCGAGTCGTAACGTGGTGGACGTATCGAACTATGTGAGTAACGGGGAGTGGTGGCTACTGACGACGAACGTCGAGCGGCACGCCGTCGTCTACCCTATCGGCCCTGCTACTTACCCGGACGTGACCGTGTCACTACACATCAGTCGACGAGTTTTCTACTACGTATTCAACATCATTGTTCCGTGTGTCTGGCTCAACTTGCTCAGCCTCCTCGCCTTCTGCATGCCGCCCGACGCCGGCGAAAAGGCGAGATAATGCGCATTTTTGTCCGCTGTACAATTTTATTTCTTAAAATTATAATTATTACCACTTTCTGTTACCAGTCCTAGGTCGACTTAGCCTTCTACCCTTTATGAACGGTAACTGATTATCGGTTTTCAGACTGAGTAATGATAATGAATGAGAATGATGGGTGAGGGCACTATAGGAACCTAGAGGCGGACTAGCGGCCCAGTCAGTTAGCTGGGTTTGAGGGTCGACACCGCTTGGCACTGTTCTATATTTATGATATGTCATGATCATAGCACCATAAACATTTTCCTTAGTATTATTATTATTATTAAAGTATAATACACGTGGACGTTGATATGTTGACTAATAATAATTATTGTTTGTGTGAAGGTAACGCTCGGTATCACGGTGCTTCTATCCTACTCGGTGTTCATGCTGCTTATCGCGGACAACATGCCGCCGACATCCGAGTTCTTCCCACTCATCGGTCAGTTACAGAGCCGTAGCAAGAAAAAATATTCCGAGGGGTGGGGCGGGCAAATGAGGGGAGTGTAAAACAATGGCCATGGAAAGAGTAGTGGAAAACGTTGCCAGTGTGAATGAAGACAATACATCCCTATAAGCCGATTAAATGTAAACGATGTTGTGGGTTTGAGAACATCCCATGAAACGGTTTAGTCGGAATATTAGGGGCCTATGCACAATACCATGCAGTCCCGATGAAAGTCATGAATATCTGAACGATTTTGAAAAGTGGTTTCTGGAATTCCGGGGAGAAAGCATTTGCTTCATTTGCTTCATACGTCACTGGTTCATCAGACAGAATGAGACAATGAAAGAATAATAAAATAAAATTCAAAAATCGGTCCACAATTGCGAAATCTATAAGTAAACTAGACAGTGCTGCCAGAGTGCAACCTTCGCCAGGCCGCCATGTTAACGAACTAACGAACTAACACGCCGATCGCAATAACCTCCTGACGGAAGTATGCAAGAGGCACAAACATCAGAATCAATTTAAACTATACGGTTTAATTTAACTCGCTTTCAGTGAATTCTGGCTTACTTTCATCATCGTCATCATCATTGCACTACCGGCAGGTGTTGTGTTGTGCGGTGCAGGCGTCTATCTGAGCTTGCTGATGGCGGAGACAAGCATCTCCATCATACTGACGATCTGGGTGCTGCGACTGCACCATGCCGGTCCAGACCAGGTCGAGATGTCGCCTCTCACTCGCCGTGTTGTACTCGGCTGGATGGCACGTCTGGTCGGCAGCACCGCGCCAGCTAGCGTCAACCGAACACACAGGACTCGACGATCGGACATTGCCGGCTGTCATTCCACCAGGGACAAATTTACTTCCCATTCTCCAGGTACGTCAGACCGATCGGTGTTTCATTGACATCCCGATAGGGGTGCGTTTACTCCCCCACTTTAAACCAAGGATCGATGATACGCGTACTCTAAAATAAATAGAATACGTTACCTAGTAGCTTACGTACGTTTCTTTCAACAAGATAGAATACGCTTATGATACGTCCATTTCGTAGGCTAAATTCAGTTTACCCAGACTTATCGGAAACGTACGTTACTCGTTAACTTCAGTACAGCTGCAGCTCTATAGGCTTATGACACGATGAAAGAAAATGCACGTCACGAAATTTAATAAAATGACCAGTCTGCAATTACAGTCGGGCAGTAAATTGGGGAAGGGCCACCCGAAGTGGGTCGGGGTCCCCCCCAAAAAAATTAATCGTGAAAATTTAAAATTTGCCTTAAAATTCAGCGTGTTAACCACTATAACTTCGGGGCTAGTGGGAGTATCACCACAAAACATTTTCCATACGACGTGCAGCGGGACAGGGGTCATAACGTGGGTATAACTTTTGGAAGGCCTGCCCCCTAAAATTTGGGAGGGCCAAAAAACGTCCAAAATTCAGCGCGATTTTTGACAACTTTCGACTTTGATCGCGAATATCTCCGGAATGACTCCAGATATCCAAAATCTGAAAGAAATGTGATCGACAGCGATTCCTCTCGCGTTCCATGAAATAAGTCCGGTGAACTTTGGTCCACAAACAAAAAAGTTTTATTGGCTAGAATTGAGCCACCCAAGTGAATTTTTGGAGGAGACTATATTTCAGCCCTTAGGGGGTTCTGCGCCCTGAAATTTATACACGCGCTAGAGATTGCCAGTTTAAGTATTTGAAAGCAATGGCGGCCGTCCGCCATCTAGTTCAAGGTCATCCAAGGTCATCGATCTTGGTGCCAATCGAAAGCCGATATGCGACTTCCCATTAGTCATTAACAGTAACTTTCGTCGTATCTAGTACCATTGTCGAGATATTGACGCACAAAGCTAGAAAATAGCTTGTTTTCCCCACCCCACCCTCGTTTGACGCCCCGATCGGGGGGATCCCGTCAGAATTTCTGGATGAAACTTATCCGGCAAAAACTAGAGGGATGGGGCTACCGTATGGTGAAAATTGCATGATCCTAACTTCAACCGTTTTCGACTGATCCACCCGTGTGACGGACAGACGGACGGGCGATAGCATATACGCGCTACAGCATATGCTGTCGCGCGTAAAAACGGCAGCCTACCGGCAGGATTTATCACTAGTCACTTGTATCGTTGACTGCCTGAAGTCCGGCGTCAGCTCCGACTCGAATGCTCTTACGGAGTATGTGACTAACTTTACCTTTTTGGACCCAAACCAGATGGCTACGAAGGTTATTGTTATCTCCGTCAGGGGGTATTGCGGTTCGTTGTGTCTGTTGGTTGTGTTCGTTCGTTGGTTCATTAGTTCGTTAACATTTTGGGACTCAACATTTCCAAATCGGTTGGAGACAGAAACTTCCAATGGACCACCAGTAGGAAATGGCTTATGGCGAATCAAATGGTCACGTGATTGGAATATAAGATGGCCGTCTGTCAGAGGTTTGTACTCTCTGGGTGCTCTTTCTAGTTCCTGTTACCAGTTTTCGACAAATGCCTAAGGCTTTGTTAATACGCAACCGATCGTAATTAGACTCGCTTCGCGTAGACATTTGTGACCATATTCCTTATAGATGTACCGTTTCGGATTTTTTAAACTTAATTGATAATTAATAAGTAATTATCTAATGACTTTATGCACCAGTACCATGGCGCGGGTAAGTTGGCTTTGCAACTTCCCAACATAATGTATGCACGTTGATCATCTCTTACAGCACACTCCCATCGGCGTTGGTAATGTAATTAATGCACTACAGACTCTTCCTGGTCCATAGTTCATTTCGTTGTTGTTACCAGCCGCGCAGCGAGGGTGGTATTGTTTTCAGTAGTGTCTGTTTGTTCGTGTGTGTGTGTGTGTGTGTCTGTCAACGCGATAACTCCTGAACCGTTAGAGGTATCATCACGAAATTTTCAGGGCATCGTAATCAGGTCCAAGTGCGGCAGTTTGGGCGTACTACTACAATATGACCACTCGGTGCTCGAATTGTTCAAAAGCAGCTAGGAGGGGGTCGAGAGCCGCAGGCGGTCGAATCAAGGCACGCACGCTCGTTGCATTGCGGTTGACGCCGTTGACGATGAACGTGTTATATGAGCTAGGGGGGGTTGCGGCGACCTCCTGAGGGGGTTGAAATTTACCAGAGCTAGGGGGTCACTCCAATGAGCTAAGGGGATTCAACCTCACCAACCCTCCGGCAGGTCGAGCACTGGCCACACTTATACATGTACGTAGGGCCTACTTACTTTTTTGTGTTGTAGCTGGCGAGTTCCAGATGCGACGTCAGCCGGTCGTGCGTCTGGGTGTCGACCTGCCGGACTACATCCCACTGCCATCCACGGACGTGCGTCCCAGCTGCTGCGACGTGCTGTCCACCACACCCCGCTACAACGTCGACGACGCTCCGGATCTGTCCAGTCCCGAGGACGGAGCGCGCGTCCACGACAGCGCCGGACGACTGGCGATGACCGGCGAGATACTGCGCCAGCTGCGGCTGATCCTGGCGAGGATGGAGGCAGCAGGACAACAGACGGACGTCGTGGCCGAGTGGAGACAGGCGGCCACCGTCATCGACCGCTGTCTCTTTCGCCTGTTCCTCGCAACCACCGTCATCTGCTCAGTTATCGTTCTAGTTTTCGTTCCGCTCTACTCCCACCCACGCTAAACCGATTATTTCAGGGGCGTATTTAGCGGGCCCTTGCGCCTGCGCCTCCCCCTTGGGAATGAAAAAAAATCTGTACTGATATTTAACGCTGAAAAAATGTACACTAATATCTGAACACTTTTGAAAATGTACACCTGGAATGTACTCCCTGGGTCCCCCCTTTTCACATTTCTAAATACGTCACTGGATTATTTCTCGAACACGACTTAGCTTACTAATGTAGCAGTAGGCCACTGACTGCTTCCGCAGTGGCGGATCCAGCTATGGGTGGACTGGGCGGCCACTCCCCTGCCCCCACTGACCAAGACTTAGCGCTGGTCATGGCGGCTTGATGCAATCTGCCTCAGACAAGAGGGCAAATTTTAACTTTTGGCCATTTTTGTATAAAAATGTACAAAAAGCTTTCAGCTTCAGGGACAACGTTCCCTGACCCCTCACCAGGGGCTCTGCCTCTGGACCCCACTGAGGGATCCGCCCCGAGAGGGCCGACCCCCGTTTAGGCTGGCTCGCGCTCCGCGCGTTCGCCATGGTCCCCCACTCCCTCCCCCTTTGGCAAATCCTGGATCCGCCACTGTGCTGCCGATACTGCGTTTTTGATACGTGATTAATCATTAAAATGTGCAATATTGGGAGCCTGGAACACTATGTAGCCTAGGTCCACTCCCGACAACAAAACGTAAACGACAACCGCTACATAGTGTTAGGTTTCACTCAAGTAAGCAAGCAATCGGTTTCTAATTTCTAATTTGGTAACTTTATTATTTATTTGTAGGCCTAATTTTCAGTTTACACAAACAGCGTTCATAAGCGAGCCACACAATTAGGATAAGACTAAAATAAAACATTTTTTTCTTAGTCTTTCACAATTGTGTGGCCGGCTGCAATAAAACAAAATTCATCCGTCTCGACGGTGAAATCATCTCTGGATTTTGTTTTTTATGGTCTTCTCTCAACTGTGCGGCCGGTTGAAAACTTTCGCGTGTTGGTGATATAGTCATAGTGAACACGAGCTGTGATCGTCGCTCACGTATCACAGAAATATTATGAGAGCAGCATCTTTGCTTGGATCAAAACATTACTAAGTCAGATGTATGTAATCTGAAGATTGCATAATGCTGCAATGATTGGTGTTATTATGCTTACCACACACAGTGCATTGACAGATTTAAGAATTTAAAAATACAGCAACCAGACAAACCACTTTGTTGGATAAAGTACAGCCAATTTAATGGATAAAAATAGCATTTAACAAAATAATGACAAAACTGATAACCAGTAACCAGAAACCAACACACCATAACGAAACTGCAATCGCCTGTCTGCGAAAACATAACAGCATCAGTCATCTATTCTGCCATCAAAATTACATCAGCAAACTACTTTTATGTTGTAATAATATTGTAAGCAACGACAGTCGAGAAAGAGCCGAAATAGTCTTCACAGGGTGCACTGAAACACACTGAACCACGCCACACAGAAGGCTGATGAATGGTCAGCTAATGTTGGATTAATGTTAAAGCTACAGTTAATGACAGTACTGGGTGGTCAGTAAATGTGTTAATTTTAGAACTAGTTAAACTATGTTAAAACACATCCTTCAGCACTTAAGACTTAGTAACTTAGATGCTGTTGGTTTGGTTGATGGGAATGACGTCTGACCTATAGCAAATACAACAACAGCAACATTCGTAGCCGCTGCGGACCCGTACAGTACTTGACAAGGCCACTGAAACAAAGCATTAATCACGGACACTAACTGAAGAGTTAACACTGAAATTCAGGCTTCATTTTCGTAGCTAACAAACATGAAAATTGGGCTGCAGAAAAAGAACCATATTTATACTAGGGTTGTACCGGATTTGACTATCGCCGGACCTGGCCAGATTTAGGAACACATATCCAGCCGAAGCTGTAGCCGGATTTGGGGAGAACTTGTTTTGGAATCACAGAACAATATGCTGTTGAAACTAATGGCATCGACAATGCTATAGAGACAGTACAGTTCAGTGCTTCTTTTGTTACGTCTCTGTTTGCAGTTTTTGACGAAATTTGTAGAACAGCAAATAGCAATGGGTTTTGTATTTGTAACACTAACTGAAATTGATAATACATCACTTGACAGGTAAGCTGTGTTAGTTTTATCGTAATTAACTGAACGTACTTCCACTGCACTGGTATCCAGCTAGAAATTTGGCAGGAGCCAGATTTGCCCGGATTTCCGAAAAATGACCGGATTCTGGATTTGCCGGAGCTGGAATCCGGTACAACTCAATCGATACAATCACAGACATCCGTGCAATGTAGCGAAGTCCGCACCTCACAACTGAAACGTTCACGTGTTACGTACACAACCAACCACTCGTGTCTTTGTAAGGCAGCAACTGTGTCACAGACCATATATACATACAAATATACACGATGGTCCACACAAACTCTGCATTAAATCTTAACTGATTTGCATAACTTTGCACTGGTGCAACCATGGATGAATTCGAGACAGAATATCTTACCTTATCTTAGAACTGTTATCAAACTGCCACATGTTTAAGGACTGCGGTAAACATATGCTTAAAATGAAGAATATAATGTCTGTAACATATGTACATACACATGCATAAATCATCACAATCAAACATTGGCCAAACAAGCTATCATACAAACGTGTGGTAGTGTTCGGTACGATGCAGTTAGACTCTAACTGCTGGCTGGATGGAAAAATAGGAAAATGTCAAAAGTAGGTCTCTTAACAGGTGGCTGCATGCACACCACAAGGACACCATTTGCAGTCCACAAAGACTAAGCACTTCCTTCGACTTGCAAAAAAAACAATAAACGCTGTTAAGTGATTAGAGAGCATCACTGCAACAGCTTCTTATGATCATGTGTAGACAGTAAACTAACCAAATACACTGTGTTCAGACAAAAACACCCACAACCATTTTCTTTTATATCTCCATGGAAAATGTTTAGATTTACACAAAATTTTCAGGGTATGTCTATAAGGAATTAAGTATTCTAGGACATAAAAATTAAATATTCATTGCTACCGGTGACGTAATTCTGACGTCATATTTACATGTTTGTTAATAATACGTTTCACGGAACCTCGGTAGAAGATAAAAAATTTGAATGCAATGAATATTTAATTTTGACTTCCATGGAATGCCAAATTTCTCATAAACATACCCTGAAAATTTTGTGTAAATCTGAATATTTTCCATGGAGATATAAAAGAAAACGTGAATGGGTGTTTTTTTTCTGAACACAGTGTAGTCATTTTAAGTAAGAATAGTAGTATAACGAAGAAACAAACCAACAAACAAATGTGGGTGATCGCAATACCTCCTCATGGAGGTAATTATGTAGGCGTGGTCGGCTTGGACAACTTGCGACCATATCCTGACATTGACAAATTGTAACTGACCATCACAGCTTGGTAGGGCAATAGTGTTAACCGTTTGTTTGTTTAAGGCTAAATGAGACATATCACTCAACTACAAATAAACTATCAATCGGACTACATACAGCAACTAACATTAGATATATTACACGTGCGCTTAACTGAAAAAAATTACACGTAACGTCTGTAATATTGTGAACAAAAATTAGTCAAGCATACACAGAAAAATCTTAAACTGCACCATTACAATGGATCTCGTGTTAACCTTGACCGGATAGGCATTTACAGACAAGCTGCCGAGCTACCTGAGAAGAACTCCATAAAGCATCAAGTGATTTATTACTACTTGCATGTGTGGTACATTAAGCACTACATATTTAATTCCATAACTGAATTTCTTCAATGCAAATTAACGCAGTCTGTGTTCCTAATTTTATCAACAAGAATTTCAAAGTTCATTATCTGTCCCATTGCTATAGCATAGCATGGGACAGATTATAAAATCACTCGCGTCTGTCTGTCTGTCACCTCTCCTACGGTCGCAATTCTCAATCACTTTTGATGAAACTTTACACCATAGACCGGAACCCCATAGGTAAGAACCCTTTCGTTGGGGGTCAAAATCCGTCCATCCCTTCCCCTATTTTCCCCAAATTTTTTACCCCCGTAATGCATAGTCAATGGGAAGTTCCGAACACTACAGTAACTATGCCCGTGGACAGATTGTGGCGTGTAATAACTCAGAGGACGCTTCTCGGCAGCTGCTATGCACCCAGTGCTGAAAATGTTATAATCCTATCTCATTTAGCCATAAACCCAAAACTGAGTTTCAGTAGGCCTATACTAACATTGGTAACGCTGCGATAATTCAAATCATCGCAAAAATATAATGCAGTCGTTACTGTCGTTTATTATTAGCAAAATGGAACAGCGTGAAGCACTATATATTCGTTTAACGTGTTTTGGCATGTTGCTGGACGATCTTCGATACAGCGAGGATGTTGTATGCATGCCAACAGTTTTAATTTTTGACTTCATGCGATGCTCGTAACGCCAAAGATTTGAAACGCGTCCTTGGCAACAGTAACTATGTGCATGACGTCACAGCATTTGATAACGTAATGTAACATAACGTAATGACGTCGTCGCGGTTGCGTAGGCCTAAGTCCGTGCGCTTATAAAAGTTGCTCAGGTGGCGTGACAATCTTGCTTACGGAGCAACTCGTTATGAGTAACGTGTGGCAATGGGACAGATACCGCGTTCCACAGAACGTATTCTTGTTTCGAATATTTCTAATGCCTTCTATGCTTATATATGGACTGTGTTTCACATTACAGACAACAACATGCTACTATGTTTGCGTCATCGATGACGTCTGGCGATGGCTGAAATGGGAAAGCAGTGTTTATAGTCGATCAAACTCTACAGCTTCCATTAAATGTTAGAACAACTTCATGTACATTAGTATTTGAAAGTCCAATCTCGCGGCATTTTTTAGCAGTAATGAATAACCAAGTTCAGCATGAGAGAAGTAGGCCTACTCAAGCACCTATTTAGACACTCAACTACTATTCTGGTAACAAATTAATTTTCAAAACACTGTCAAATCAACAGCCTTTATGTTAAATAAAAGGCTCTGCACTCCAATGAAGCAGCATACAGCTATGATATCCAACATCAACACATTCAAAATCATTCACATATTTACTGTACACGCATGGCTAACATGATCTTATCAAACTGCATACAATACAAGATGTAACTAAAAACTTTCTGGTAGTGGTTTAAGTTTTATAGCAATTTACATGTACTTCATTTTCAGTATCTTATCAACGTTAATGTACAACTATTTAGTTCAAAACTCGGTTATTATCCAGCATCCCAACCTCATTTTAGGGTCAGCACAAAATGGGGTTACCAATGCTGTAAAGTCCAGGGATTTCCCGTGGAAATTTAAGAGTAATTGTGCATTCAGAAGCCATTTTCAGCCACTTCTGGCAATTTTTGGAACAAAATTATACTACGGAACTCAGGAAACATGCCTTACATTTCCATGACTGAAACAGCTGAAGTCAATGCAATTCACAAAGACCTTGATAAACCAAATACCAGAAACTGCCAAGCTACGTGTCATTGCAATCAGATTACATATAAATGGGACAAAAAACTCTTATCAGCACATGAACCGACGTCTGCAATGTTGCGCCTGAAATATATGACGAACGCGAAAACACAAAATCTAGAGGATGTGATCATATCCCAGCACCACGATATTCACGTAACTTCTTCACTTTCTCTGTCGGACATCGGAGTTCAGCTTCGTATCCACTGCATTCCTGCAGACAGCATAAAAACAGAATCTATGACTTTACTTCTTATTATAAGTCTGAACTATAAAGTGCTGAAATAAGTGATTGGAGTGTCTAAGACAATGGCAAACAGTGACAATATGTTACGTTGAGAGAAGTATCACAAACACAATAATACACTAACAGAAATACATATTCAGATTTAGCAATTAATAATGTGCACAAGTCAGCCAGAATAGAATCTGACACAGAGAGAGACACTATGGAGATGTCAATAAGGCATCAGATTTAGCAATTAATAATGTGCACAAGTCAGCCAGAATAGAATCTGACACAGAGAGAGACACTATGGAGATGTCAATAAAGCACACAGTTTACTGTTAATGTAACACGCTTCTCTATCTTCAAACTCCATAGTAAGCAAGTAAGTAAAATGTGGATTTAGACACTACATTCTGTTTTATAAAGGAAACTTTTAATATGCTCAGTGACACTATAAAATCCTGTATTATCACCATCGCCATCATTATTAAAGCAGATTGTTTGCATGTCTGCATCCTCAAACCATATGGCATGATGAAATGTTATTTTTGGGGGAGGGAGCAGAGGTAAAATTGACAGTTAAAAACAGAGCTGGGTGGCTACAAGTGCTGAGTGTCGACTGATCCTGCACTCTTGTCTTATGGTATTATTATTAGGCTTCACCATTACCATGGTGAAGACTATTGTTTTTGTCAGTCTTATTATTCTTTTTTTCTTAGCAAACGAAGTTTATCTGACAAACATGACACATATACAGGTATGGACCCCTAGTGGACCTAAATACACTGACCCACTTTCAGTGACCTTGACCCACTTTTCAAGGTCACAGACCCATTTTTGACCCGAAAACCGAAAAATTAAAATCCATAACTTTGTCATTTATGATCAGATTTTGATGAAACTTCGTAGGAATGGACCCTCATAGGACGCCATCTTGGTGACCTACTTTACAGTGACCTTGACCTACTTCTTCAGGTCAAACTCGAAATCAACCCAAAATTTTTTGTCACGGTCTAGGTCACGTGACCCTTATAAAATTTGGCACACCCTCAAACATATCTCTAAAACGAATAAAGCTACAGACTAGAAATTTGGCACAGGGGTGCATACGGACAATTTTTCCAAATTGGCCAATTAAAATTCTGTAAAGGGGCGTTGGCCTGGGTCACGTGACCCCTATAAAATTTGGCAAACCCTCAGATATATCTCCAAAACGTGCATAGCGACAGACTTGAAATTTGGCACACCGATGCATATGGACAATTTCTCCAAAACGCACGAATAAAAATCGACAAAACGGGGTGGTCTAGGTCACGTCACCCTTATAAAATCTGGCACACCTACGTCTGTTTTGGTGAAGCCTGGTGATTGTCCCTGACAATTACAGTGTCTAGTTATTATTATTTCTTACAAACAGCATGGAGGGGTGGATGATGATGATGATGAACGAATGTGCTTTAACGTGGCGTGAGTCCTAGGACTGCAAGGACACGTAACAGTAACAGTAACAGTGGGGTCACGTAGTAGTCAGTGCAATGAGA